>OIBT01000036.1_pt1 | contig 72472 bp, 94 predicted proteins | sample 1581091 | NCBI WGS metagenome assembly OIBT01 (sample SAMEA3882549, study PRJEB24775) | human gut metagenome | biome: human-associated habitat; feature: intestine environment; material: feces | place: Netherlands | collected 2009/2010
ATTATAATATATCCTATTTAAACTAGAGATAAGATATTAAAAGTTGGTTATAATTACAGGATAAATTAGATGAGTAAATCGGTATTTGTAATTGATACACCAGAAACTTGTTTAGATTGCCAATTCTGTTATGAATTAGATGAAGGTGTTGAAGCATGTTGTTCAATCTCAGATGACGATAAAGACACAAGCCTTATGAAGAAAATTGATTGTGAATATGGATATTGTCAAGGTAAGCCTGATTGGTGTCCGTTGAAAGAATTGCCAGAATAAGATCATGAAGACCATTATCCTGATGAATGGGAAGATGGATATGCTGATGGTTGGAATGATTGTTTAAGAGAAATTACAGGTCAACCAAAAATTAACAGATGAAAGTAAACTTTCATCTGTGAGAAAAGAGGAGTAGATATATGGAGTATATTAAAATTGATTTTGATTGTGGATTATCCATTAAAGATTCAGTTAAATTATTGCATAGTAAGGCAGAAGCTACTGGTAAAAAATATTTTGGAGAATTTAATGGTCACAAATTAACATCCGATATGACAGTAGATGAAGCATATATTAAATGTATTGGTAAAACATTTAAAGAATTTAAAGATGAACAAGAAAAAATAAGACAAGATTTAATCAGAAGAGAAGAAGAACATAAAAAGAAAATTCCAGAACTAACAAAATATTGGATTAAAGAAGGACATAAAGTTTTATCACAAGATAAATGGGATGAATGGGATAGATGTGTACCTATTAGATTAGGTGATCTGTACGAGGGGATGGAGTTAGGTCAATGTTTAGATATTATTAAAATTGTTAAGGATGATTCTATTGTAGCAGGTATTAAAGTAATGAAGAATCAAGGTCACTCAGGAATGTCTTGGGGACTTATGAAATCTATGATTTATACATTTTGTGATTGTGGTAAAGAATTCATTGAAGCTTTAGATAATATGTAATTTTTCTAAGAGCATTTCTGCTCAAGATTCCATAATAATATAGTTGAATGGAGAAAATTAAATGTCAAAAACTTGTTTTGTTATAATTTTTATAGCCCTATGGATTATGATTGGATTCATTTCTATTGTTTTTGTATACGCATATGATGTAAGAGGAAAAGAATATAATTCAAATTATTTTGATGGAGAAATAAAATATATAATATTATACTCTCTCGGTGGTTGCATAACATTAATACTGACCATAGTTGCTTTTATAATTGCATGGATTGATGAACACAAACCAAAATCAAGATTATTTACAAAATTTATATATTGGTTAGCAAATATTGGAGTTAAGAAAGATAGTGATGATAGGTGATGCGTGATCCAGCAAAAAGATACATAAAAGAGCATATGGATTCTATTAGGGTAAAGAAAATAAGACCTTTATTTTTATGGTGTCAATGTGAGAAATGTCATAAATAATTTAGAAGAGAACTAATGTATCATTGTAGTTGTTTTGAAATATTTTTGGGAACATTACTTTGAATATTATGGATATTCTCATTGTTTTCAAGATAAGGATGAATTTGTAAAATGGTTACAAGATACAGGGAGATTATATACAGAAGATTCATTAAGAAAAATATGTAAAAGAGAGGAATTGGATAATATGAAAACAATCTATAAATTAAACGAAAATGATCTTGTAAGTGTTGTAGCTGAAAGATTTGATATTGGAACAGGAGATATGTGCGTATAAGTTATGATAATGTAACGACTGGTTATGGCGTTGCAGAAACAACAAAACCTGCCATTAGAATTCAAATTACTATGGATAAAGAAATAGACGAAGTGTAATTTGAAAAGAAAGATAAAATGAAACTGTTTGGAGAATATTTTATTAAGTGTTGCGAATATATGTTAAAGCATAGTGAGAGAATTTAATTTTGGGAATGGAGATTTCTGTTAAATATAATAATAAATAACCCTTATTAAAATCGTTTCTATAGCTTCAAACTTCAATTCTAATATTTGAGATAAAGAATGAATCCTCTTAGAAATAAGAAAGAGAATATAAGATTATAAGTCTAAAATTATAGGCTGTATATAACAAATTAAATGTATAAAAGGGAGAAAATATTATGATGAACAGAGAAAATAAATTAGCGTTAATGAAGGACAGATTTGCAAAATTATCAAGAAGTGAGAAGAATATTAAATGTGGTGGTGTCATTAGGAGATTAAAAAGAGATATTAGAAATCTTGAAAAATTAAAATAGGTTCTGAGAAGGATAATTAACTTCATACATAATACAATAAAGGAGATATTTTTATATGAATTGTAAGGAATGTGGATATATTAAAGATGAATATGAAGAGAGAATGACATATTGTGATAAATATTTTCCTGGTTATTATTCAGAAGATGACATAACAGAATGTTGTTATTGTGTAAAAACAGACGGACGATTATGTTGGACAGGTACATGTGATAAGTTCCCATCAGAAAAAATCAGAAGAATCTGCAATAGAAATCCTAAAAAGAGAAGAAGTACAAAAAGAGAACGAGATAAAAAATATAAAGAGAGAATGAAATATCTGTATGATACATTGGGACATTTAGTTTCTTCTCCTGTGAATCCTGTAGATAAGTATGGACATTATACAAAAGACTTAAATGAAATTACTCATTATAAAAGATATTGGTTTACTGGGACAGAAAAGAAATACTATAAAAGACAATCAAACAAAGCAGTTAGAAGAAGTAAAGATATTTCTGTAAGAAATAGAGGAAATTATAAAAAAGTTTATGATTTATGGTGGGAGGTTTATTAATGGGAATTAGGAATATTGATAGAATCAGAGTAATGTCTTTAGAAGAATTAGCTCCATTATTAATTAAATGTTATAGAACAGTTGACGAATATGTAGATTATTTATAAATATATAGATATAGAGAAAGTTATTTTTCACCATCATAAATTTTATTAATAAGTTCAATGAGAATAAAGTATCTGAATATTTTTTGAAATTATGTAAGAAAGCAGGAAAATTATTTGGAAAAGAAAATAGTATTAGGAAATAAGAATGGTTATAAAGAGGTATTAGAAATTACTATTGCATTAGGTAAGGATGTTACAGCTAATAAAGCTGCGGAAGAACATAATCTTACAGAAAATAAAAAATATATGGTGTTGGCACGATGTTGTGATTTGATTGAAATTGTGAACGATAAAGATGTAAAAGATTGGTATTCGTTAGAATACTTTAAGGAATTTAGAGGGTGTTATTGATAGCATGAAATAGTTGCTTCATATAGAAAAATAAGGAGTAATTTTGTGAAAAAACAAAGATGTATCTGTAAGAGATAGATGAAATTATAAAAAGGTTTATGATGTGGAATGGGAGATTCATTAAAAAGAAAGGTGTATAAATAATGACATTATTTATTGGCTTATTGTGTTTATTAGTAGTTATGTTGTTGTTGAACACAGGGATTAAAAAGAAATAAATAAAATGAAAGTAAAGGTGAAAATATGGCAAAATTAGACGGATATAGGGCGGTTGCAGTAACAAAAGAAGGATGTTACGGAAAGGAATATTCCTATGCAATTTATAATGATGGAGAAACATATAAAGCAGGTGACAAAATTGTAGTAAGTGGTGCAAATAAGGGAGTTCTTACAATTGAGAAAATTCTTACACCAGATGAATGTAATGTAAATATTACCGCAGAAGTTATCTGTAAAGTTGATACATCGGCATATGATAAACGTGTGGAAGAACGCAAAGAGAAAGCAGAACGTAAAAAAGAAGCAGATAAGATTAAGAAACAGATGGATAAAATGATTGAAGAAATGGATCAGACAAATCGTTATGAAATGTATGCAAGTGATAATCCAGAGTTAGCGGAGAAGTTAAAAATGTATAAAGAGTTGCTTAGAGAGAAATAATAATTATTCATAAAAATCTATTAAATCTATTAGACTTATTCGAGTCAATGTTTCAAGTTAATAAAAATTGAATAGAGGTGAACAACATGAGTGAATGTTTAATTAATCTCGCACATAGAGATTATAACTATGATGCAGATAAAGAAGTAAAAAATGAATTATTGATTGCAAATATTCCTGTATTTAAACTTTCAAGCTATATGAATACATAGGTAAAGACTCATTATATTGGTTTATTAAATGGGTTTATGTTTTATAGAGCATGGACTTATTGGGTTTGTTGCGGTGATATGCCATTAAATGAATCACAATATATTTACGATAATTATAAAAAATTAAAAATTCGAGCAGGTGGTCATTGTGGTAATGTAGAACCAGCAACAGCATCTTATAACCCTGTTTATAAACAAAAATTACGCAATTTATTAGATAAATATGATGTTCCAGAATATATTGAACGAGCTAAAAATATTGTCGATGATAAAACGTTACCTCGATTTGTAGATACGTATCATATTGATACTCAATTAGGATTATTCAAAAGTATTCCCAAATGCGATTAGTCGATATGGGATAGAGGTTGTTCTAACGCCTATAGTTATAAATGTAGCGTAAGTTACATGATTTACTATGAATGTATTTTTAAATACGATAGAATTGGCATTTCAAAGGAGAGAATAATGTTAATAAGAAGTCAGGATAAAACAAAATTAGTAGATATTACTGGTAAAACAATTGTTGTGAGTGGAGTAAATGATATTAAAATCTCATATGCAAACAGTTCTGTAAGATTAGGACATTACACGAGTAAAGAAAAAGCAATTAAAGTGTTGGACATGATTCAAGAATCTTGCATTAATTGTCATATTGATTTTCAGATGCCACAAGATGAAGAAGTGTAAAAACGAGGTGAAATGATTGAAAGGATTAATTAAAACTTCATTAGGGGTTTTAATCATTGTAATTAGTTTCATGGAAGGTATTGTTCTTGGTGGATGGTTCTTGTTTTTAGACCCAATTATCACCTGTATTAATTCTTTTAGCATAAGACTTATGATTCTGGCGATTGCAAAATGTATCATTGCAATTCCTGTGTGTAAAATGATTATAAAAATAGGAAATACTATTGGCAAAATGATGATTCTTGATTGGTTTTAGAAAGGATGTGATGATTTTGAGTGATTATCAGCATATTATCAATGATGCAGATAGATTAAGAAAATGCATTAGTGAAATATGTACTACAAATAATTTATCTGAATTAAGTCATTTGTATAATGCAGCAGAGATAACATTAAATGAATTAATGTTAGAAAACGCAAAGAGAATAAGAAATAAGGAAAAGAAATGAAGAAATCAATTAAAAAAATAGCAGGACATTTATTATTTGTATTTGGGAATATCACAGCTTTATATTTAGGGATATGGGCGGTGTTTTTCAAACAAATTCTAAATTGCGCTATTTCATTTGGACATGGAGAATTAACAATATGGGTAGTTTTGTTATCCATTGCGAAGTTCTTTATTGGAGAAGCAGTGGCATTTCTCATATTTTGGATGACAAACATGACAATTAAAAATTGTTTTTGAGGTAAATAATATGAACGATGATACTTATAGTATTTGGAGTGATTTAAACAAACAATTGGAAGGAAGAGCTGTTCTTGAGCATATCAAGACCGATAAATCAGGCATAATGATGTATTTTGAAACAATAGAAAATATTTGTTTTTCAATTAAAGTTTTTAATGATGAATTTTCATTTAAAGTAAAGGAATGTGAGTATCATCCAATAAATGTTTTGGAAAGCATTGAGTTAGTTAGAAATTTCATTGAAGAACATAAGACTATTTTAAGAATGTTTGAGTTTAGTGGTGACGGAGAATATGAATAATACAGAACAGATTATAGCAGCTATTAATTTTCTTAATCAGAATGGATATGTTGTGCGTATGAATCTTCAAAAATATATAAATAAATGGATTGCTTTCACACAACGAGGAATGGAACCTATATTACATGGAAGAATAATTAGTGTATCAAATTTCGATGAATTCTTTTATGTAAAATGTAAAAATGGGGAAATTAGGTATCCAAACGTTGAAGATGCGATTAAATTTTTTGATTCAAAAAAAGAGTGTTATGAATTTAAATGAAATGAAAGATGAGTTTTATGAAGGAGCTTAATGTTCTGTTAAAAAGATGAGGAATAAATAAAATGAATAAAAAAGGTGCAATAGTTATAGATATGCCCACAACTTGTTTTGAATGTAGATTTTGTCATGAGTCTTCATATGATAATCGTTATAAAATTTGTGGCGATAATTTTTGTGGAATTGAATATATGGAAGTTAATGAATATTGCGAATTGCGTTCTAAGCCAGATTAGTGTACGTTAATAGAAATCCAACATTCAGATGAGTTTAATAATTTGATGGATAAATTGTAAAGTATGAAACGTACATCTCATAAAGATTGGAGTGATATATGGCATATTCAACATCAACCGAAAAGCAGAATATAAATTTCCTGCTTAAACAATATAAAGATATAATTAAAAATGACGATGGTTCATTTAGATTAGCTCATCGGTGTATTCCTGGTTATAATGATAGTTGTGTCAAGTTTGTAGACACAGGTGTACATAATCATAATGAATTTGAGCATGAGTACTATTGTTATAGGTGTAAATATTGTAAATTAAATCATCCATTTAATATCTGCTCTATGAGAACAAATCTTGAAAATATTCGATCGAATATCACATTTCCCACACACTATGTTGCTAATTGTGACGCATATGATCCAATAGAATATCTCAATATCATTCGTAATAAAAGTGAAATGATTACCTTCATAGAAATGATTCAACAATATTTTGGCAGTCCTGAGTATTGCGAAAAATATTTTGGATTTACTCCAAAGGTAAATGAAGATACAGGAGAAATTTTAGAAACGATTAGAGAATATTATGAACGTGGTGGAGAATTTATTAATATACCAGACAAATATCCATGTGTGATTTATTTTCAATTTGATAATGTAGATAGCTATGATAAATTAAAATGGATTTATATAGGAGAAGAATAAAAATATGAAAGTAATTCAAAATAATTATAAAAATCAACCCAGAAATCCGCATCAATTACCAGAACAAACTAAACGAGTAGAAAAAGTAAAAATAAAATGTGAAAATTGCGGATCAGTTCTTGAAGTATTAAGAGAAGATACACATATAGGATATGTAGGGTTGCCATATGTAACATGTCCATGCTGCAATTATGAAATGAATATTGAAGAATTTGACGATGATGCTATTGATATTTGTGCGTCAAATGTAAAATATCCGACTCATTTTACTGTATCAAGCAAAGAGTTTAAATCTATTGAAATTTCAGATGAAGAAATTAATAAATGGATTCAGCAAGGAATTGAATATTTTAGAGAAAACCCAGAAGAATATTCCTATTTTATGGGTTCTGGTAACAGTATGGTACATATGTACAAATTCGATGAAGATAAAGAATACTATGTTATAGTGTCAAAAGATTACGAATCAGGTGAAATTGAGTTTGAAGATAATGATTATGCATGAGTAAGAAAATTAAAATCAAATGTAAATGTCCTAGATGTGGTTCTAAATTAGAGATAGGTTCATTATGTTATGAATTTTTTATATATGGATGAACAAGAAGCAACAGAACTTTTACTAATATGTACAAATGATAATTGTGATGAATTGTGTGGGTATGGTGGTGAAATCAGATATAGATGGATCAACCATATGACAGTAAAAATTGATGGATTATGGGACTAATTGAAACTCTGATTTTATAGGAGTAAAAATGGACGAAAATGTAATAAAAATGGTACAAATTAAGAAAATTCAGCTAAATCCAAGATTCTGTTCACAGGAGATGTTTAATGATATTAAGATTAAGAATCAGGGTATTGAAGTATCGTGGATGGAAGAAACTGAATTAGAGAAAGATACAATGGTTGAAATAATAACCCCAGATGATACAAGGTAATTTAATATTAGAAAGGTGGTGATGAATATATGTGGGTTGTATTTTTATTAAGTGCTGTTGGTTTTGCAATTGGCGCACTTATCTTATTTTCAATTGGTTGGTTAGTAATCCATAAAATTGAAATGCATATCAATCGTCAAGATGATGATTATGAAAACGAAAAAGAGAATAAAAAGAAAGAGGACAAAGAATGAAGAAAAAATCAGTAAAAAGTAAAATAGTAGCAGGATTAGTAATTGTATGTGCAGTGATTGGAGGAATTTTTACAATTTCTCATATTAAAATTATTGGTACTGGTAAAGTAGGTATAACGTATACCTATGCCAGAGGGGTAAAAGACGAGTTATTAAAACCAGGCGCACATTTTATTCCACCAATGGAATATATGAAAGAGTTTTCAACAAGCAATGAAATTCTTGTATTATCAAAAGATAAAAGAGAAGGTTCTGAAGGAGACGATTCATTTAAAGTTGCTACATCTGATGATGCGAGTATTGCAATTAGTTTTCAGATGACATACCGATATATTGAAGATCAAGTAATTGATACATATAAAAAATTCAAAGGTATGGATGGTGAAGATATTGTTGAAAATCGTGTAAAGACAGTTTTAAAATCTAAAATTTCTGAAATTACAACTGATTATTCTATGATGGATATTTATTCTGGTAATCGTACTAAACTTAACGAAGCTATTACAGACTATTTAAATAAAGACTTTTCTAAGAAATATGGTATTGAAGTTCTCGATGCATCTATTATTGATGTTCACCCAGATAAAAAGCTGAAAAAAGCAATTGACAATCGTGTTACTGCATTACAGGAAAAACAGCAAGCACAAGCTGAACAGGAGAAAATAAAAGTACAAAAACAAACAGAAAAATTACAGGCAGAGGCAGATGCAAATATTGAGATTACAAAAGCAAAAGCTGATGCTGAGAAAACAAGAATCGCATCAGAATCTCAGGCAAAAGCGAATAAAGAATTAAGTGCTTCTATTACTGATAAGTTAATCAGAATGAAAGAAGCAGAAGCACATTATAAAAATGGATGGGTTACTGTGCAAGGTGCAGGAAATACTGTAGTTGATGCAACAGAGAAATAAATAGTGTAGACATGGTGTGATTCTATATGAAGAAATATAGAATGGTAGGGTTCGATTCCCTACCTACACATTCAAATAATGACGAAAGGGGAATAAATATGGCAAATATGGAAGTAAAAATTTTGATAATGGCGAAACTGGATGAAACACAAGAGATGACATGGTATAGAAACTAACATGTGAGGTGGATTATGAGGAATATAGATAGATTTAGAGTAATGTCGCTTGAAAAAATCGCACCATATTTAGTTCATAGAACTATGATTAATAAATCAGAAGTTTGGCGTAGTCTTAATGGATTTATATTTAACAACAAAGATGCTGCGATTGAGAATTGTATTCATTGGTTAGATGGAGAATATCATAAGGAGAATTAAAGGATAAGAATAAATAAAATCTAGTTTTCATAGGAGGCACAAATGGAAGAAGATAATAAAGAGATTACTGAGATGTATTTAATGGATGGTGATAAACCAATTATGCAAATTAGTGATATTCAAAGCGATTTACAATATGAATATAATACAAAATACAAATCACGACTAGAATACAAGACACTAATAGATAAATATGGTGGTTCATTTTGCATTGATGTATCTGATCTAGTTGATTATAAAAAGATATATAGAACTTTTGGTGTTGATGAGTCTAAGATTCCTGATAAATACGATATGAAAGTTTTAAAACTTATTCCATGTAGATGGCACAAGAAGAAGAGAATAAATAAAAAGATGCTAAAGAAACATGGACATCCAAATTATATTAAGAGATGGGAAACTATAAAAGGATGGAAGTTAAATTCATACACAAATGGAGAATTTGAATTTGTAAAGGATGGCGATGAATGGTGAAAAATGTTCTAGCCCTCAATATATTCAAGAAAATATTGAAGTTGTAAAAGCGTTAAATGTTCTTGCAAATAAATTATCATAAAGGAGAAATTATTAGTGGCGAAGAAAAATTATATGAAAGAACTTCTTGAGCAATACGGTAGGCTTAATATGAGTTATCGAAATAGTTTTAATCAAGGTGATATTGTTCAGCACTTTAAAAGAGAAACAATAAATACACTAAATTCACCAAATGAATATCTTTATAAAATCTTATGTATTGCAAAGCATACAGAGAAAGACGAATATATGGTTGTGTATCAAGCATTGTATGGACAGTTTGAAATCTATGTAAGACCTTATAAGATGTTTATGAGTGAAGTAGACCATAAGAAATATCCTGAAATTAAACAGAAATACAGATTTGTATTATGGGATGGAGAATAAATAAATGGCATGTGAGAAATATACAAACTGTGAATATTGCAAAAAAGATTATAATTGTCCATGCGATCATATGGGGGATGGAAGTCCTTGGTGTGGAGAATTTCAATGCACAGTAGATAATTGTAAAAGATATGAGTGTATCTCATATGAAGAAAAACTATTTGAGATGAAAAGATATTGAAGGGAGAATAAATACATATGAAGTATAGTGACAATATTACAATTCAAAAATTCATAGAACGACTGGTTGAGGTATTAAAATACGAGAATACATATCGAACACCAAATGGCAAAAAGCTAGATGTTCCATTTTTATTATCTGCATTATGGCAGGATTTAATGAATCACTATGAATGTTATGATAAGTTTTGTTCCGATTTAAGAAATTGTGATAAATATGTTATTGCAATTGAAAATTGTGATTATCATATCTGTAAGGCAAATGTGAGTATTTATAATGGAATTAAGGATAGGTATGATAATTCATGGGGATGTATGGAATCGAATTATAGATATGAAATTACATTCAGTTACGATGAACGTAATTGGGAATATTGCGAATGTAACCCTAGTGATTTAGATTATAGAGAAGATAAGCATTGTTGTGGTCATGGATGTGATTGGGAGGCTCCAACTATTGAAGTAAGAAAAAGTTTTCTTGTATCGAACCACTCATGGAATGGAGATGAATATGATTATTGGGATTTTGAAGATAAGTTTTATGCAGATGATAAAGAAGAAAAAGAAAAGAAGTTATTAGCAGAAAGAGAATATAAGATTAAGAGTCTTAAAGAAACCATTGAAAATGCTCAAAAAGAGTTAAAAAAGTTAGAGAATTTATAGATGAAGCTTTCGTTTCAGAAAAGGAGAATAAATGATTAATATAGTAGAAGATATTACTAAAATTGTTAAATGTGACAAATCACATAATGTTAAGGTTGCAGTTAAGTCAAATGGTATAACCATATCGCTTATTGAAGGGAGTTTTAATGATGTTTGTAATATTCCAATAAAATATGATTGCTTAGAAGGAATATATATTGATAATAAAAAGCAAAAAGGAGTCATTGGTATTTGCGATATTAGCATTATTAAAGATATTATGGAATATCTTGAAGATCATGGGAATGAACTTAATGAGTTGTGTACTCAATGTGATTGGTCAGGTAGACAGGAAGAAAATTAAAATCCAAATTTCATCGGAGAAAAGGAGAATAATATTTATGAAAACATTAAAAGAAACAGTGGAAATGATGAATAGCGCAGATTACAAAGAAAGATTCATTGCAGAATATGAACAGCTTGTAATTCGATATACAGGTCTTAAAAATATGTTAGAGAAATGGGACAAGGGAGAATTAAACTTTAAACCTACATGTCCAAGAAGTACATATAATATGCAGATTAAGGCTATGACAGATTATATTGCTGTTCTCGAAGCTAGAGCAGTTATGGAAAATGTAGAGTTATAAATTGCTTTGTTAGAAACATTGTAGATATTTATTAGTAATAAATTATTTAGAGAATATGGTTTCATAAGATTCTAAAAATTAACGGTTAATCAACCAAAATAAATTCAAATAAAAATAGAATAGAGAATAAATATATAGGTGGTAACAGCATACCTTTAGCTTTGTGTAATCTGAAAAGCTATAAATCACTGTTTTTACATAAAAGTTTACATAAATTTACTTCATGTTACGTCTGAAAGGCGTTTATATAGATTGATTATTATTTTATATTTTTTACTTATAGGAGGATATTATTAATGAAAAAACTTATGGATTTAGTAACTGTAACTGGTGAACTTGTGAAAAATGGTATTGAAGAATTTGAACATGAAGGAGTAGAGAAAATTGGTGGAATTCTTGTACTTAGAACAGCAGATGATAGTGAACATGAGATTAATTTTTCTTCTCCAAAATATAAGAAAGATGAAAATAAAAACTTCACATCCGAAGAAAGTTATTTTTATAAGAAATATTTAGATGCAATGAACAACCTGAAAGATCTTGAGCATTGTAAAGAAGGAGAAAAACCCGATATTATTTCCATTACAGACGGTTCATTTTCAGTAAATGATTTTAAGGGTAATGATGGTAATGTTGTTTCAACAAATAAAGTATATGCAAAATTTATTAATAAAGTTGAACCAAAAGATTATGATTCATCAGTATTAGAAGCAAAATTTGAAGTTGAAGGAGTCATCGAATCAATTTCAGATGAAATGACAAAAAATGGATTAACTGGAAATCTAATCGTTGTCATGGATGCAATTAGACAGAATCAGAAAGATTTTAAAGATTCTAATTCTTATGAGGTAGATTCATTTATTCCAATTAGAATGACTGTTGACAAATCAATGGCAGATGCATTTAGAAGTGCAGGTTATTATGAAGGTGGATTTGCAAAATTTGTTGGAACAGTTATCAATACTGTTAGTTATGAAGAAGTTACAGAAAAAGCAGCATTTGGTACAGATATTGTAAAGAAAGTAAAAAAGACCGTTAAAAAGAATTTAATTAAGTCTGGAACTGCGGTTAGTACAGTATTTGAGCATGAGCTTACGCAGGATATTATTGATACATTAAAATCTAAGAGAAAAGCTAAGTTAGCTGAAATTAAAGCAGGTAAGTCATCTTCTCAGACAGCAGAAGGATTCCAGAAGAATACTAGCACACCTGCTCCACAGACTACATATAATCCATTTGCACAGTAATAAGCGATAAAATAAACTTACTCAAGATTAATCTTGAGTAAGTAAACAACATTTAAAAATAAAGGAGATAAATTATTAATGATTGGAAATTTATTAGATTTAAAACCAAATAAAGTATCAGTTGATTTAACTCAGTATTCTACAGTTTGGATGGGAGATACGGGTGTTGGTAAAACAACAACTTTTATGAAATTTTTAAAAGAACTTGTGCCTGATAAAGATCCGCTATTTTTAGAATTTGAAGATAGATTTCAGAATATTCCGGGGATTATGGCTGTAAAAATTGATACAATGGCAGATTTGAAATCAGTCATTGGTCAGTTAAGAAATCCTGAATTTAAAAATAGATTTTCATGTATTGTAATTGATACACTTGATAAATTTGAAGAGAGTTGTGAAAGATATGTACTTGAAAATAGGGATGCAGAAATTTTAAAGGATGTTGGCGCATTTGGAGAAGGCTCTCTTCGCTTTAAAAGTGCGTTAAGAAATATTGGTATTATTCAGAGTCTTGGATATACAGTACATTTTATTGCACAATCAACACATAGTAAAGATTTCGATACAAAGAAAGAAAGCGATACATTAAAGCTTAATAAAAATACATTTTCATATTGTAGAGAAGCTGCTTATCTTGTTGGATATATGTATAGAGAAAATGACGAAAGATTTATTACATTTAAGAAAACAGATAAATATCCAGATTTAAAGGATACATTTAATCTTCCAGATAAAATCAATGTTAAAGATTTAAAATCAACTTGGGTAAAAGCTGTTGAAGATTTGGGTGGAGATTTTACAACTAAAGAAAAGACAATTGATAAGGCTACACCAGTTGAAGATTTTGACGCAATTAAAGCAAGAGGAGTTGAACTTGGTGGAATACTTGCATCAAATGGACATCTTGCAGAAGCAACAGCAGTTCTTCAGAGAAATCTTGGTCTTGATGATAATGGACATGTAAAAATGTTTGATACACTTAGGGATACACAGTTAGATTTAACAAAAGTAATCGTAATGGAACTTGAAGATTTAATTAAAAAATATAAAATTAAAGCATAAATATTAAAACTATAAACATGGGGATGGGATTTTCCATCCCTCTTATTTTAAAGTGAGATGTATATGGCTAGATTATCAACATGTAAAAGTTGTGGAAAAAAACTACAACCAGAAGAAAAATATACACATGCTTCAAAAACATATTGTAAAAAGTGTTATGAGAAAATTGAAAGAGAATCTACTGAATATAAACAGTTGATTGAATTTATTTGTAATAATTATAAATTAGATAAGCCAACTGGATATATTCTAAAACAAATTAAAGACTTTAAAACTGAATATGAGTATTCATACGCAGCAATGACTTATACACTTTGGTATTGTAAAGAAGTGTTGAATAAATCTTTTATTGAAAAATATGGCATATCATTAATTAAATATTATTATGATGAAGCCAAAAATTATTATTCACAACAGGAAAAATTGAAAGAACAAATTAATAAATTGTCAGATATAAAAGTCAAGACTAAGATTGTCAAAAGAATTTCTATGAACTCCAAAAAAGAATCAACATCTTTGATAGATTTGGGGGATTTGTTAAAAGGTGGTGATTTAAATTAATATTAATCAGCAGGTAGATAAAAAAGCTATTTTTTTGTTATTTGGGTGTTACTGTTTAAATCCAAGATATGTATTAGATGAAAAATATTCAACAAATGAAAATGATTATCCTGAAAATTTTCATAAAATGATTTGGGGTGCGATTGTAAACATTGCCAAGAAAGGAAATGTCAAAAAAATTACCCCTATTGATATAGAAAATGAAATTTCTCAATTTGATACAGCTATTTCGCTTTGGAAGAATAATGATGGCTGGGGATATATTGAATCAGCTATTGATATGTCATCTGATAAGACTATGAACATTGGAAAATATTATGATGATGTTCGTAAATATTCTATTGTTAGAAATGCCGCAGAATCATTGAAAATGGATATTAGTTTTTTATATGATGAAAATGACGATGAAAAGTTAGAAGCATTCAATAGATTAACAAGCATGGATGTCCTTAATGCAATAAATAATAAGTTTATGGACTTTAAATCTATGTGGAAAAATAGATTTAGTGATAACTATTCATTCAAAGTGGGAGATGGAATTACCAATAGATTAAATGAACACAAAGAACAACAAAATGTATATGGTTATCCTTTTCAATCAAGGTATTTAACAACTGTATATAGAGGTATGCGACCTAAAAAATACATATTGAGAAGTTCTGTATCAGGTGGTGGTAAAACAAGAAATTCGCTTGCAGATGGATGTAATATGGTATCTGATCGAATATATGATTGGAATAAAAAAGAATGGATTTCCACAGGTGATAGTCAACCAGTATTATTTATTTCTACAGAATTAGAAAAAGAAGAAATTCAAGATATTATTCTTGCACATGTAAGTGGTATTGAACAAGAAAGAATTGAAATTTGGGATGATATTACACCAGAAGAAGAAAAAATTCTCAATGAATCGGCAAAATATATTGAGACATATGAATATTATGTTGAATATATGCCTGATTTTACAATTGACCTTATTTCAGAAACTATTGAAAAATATATTTTGAATTATAAAATAGTTGCTTGTTTTTTTGATTACATTAATGATTCCCCTTCATTGTATGAATATTATTACAATAAAACTCACACAAGACTTAGAACGGATCAAATTCTTTTCTTATTTAGTGAGTCATTAAAATTGGTATGTAATAAATTTAATATATATTTAGGTTCTTCAACGCAGTTGAATGACAATTATAAAGAAGATGGTAATAAAGATGCAGGAGCATTAAAAGGTTCTAAGGCTATTATTGAAAAAGCAGATGGTGGTATTTTAGCACTTCCAGTAACTCATAAGGATTTAAAAAAACTTAGACCAATTCTTGAAAGTAATGGAAGTTTTGGAAAGTTAATTCCAAATATGTCATATTATATTTTCAAAAATCGTGGTGGAAAGTGGCACAATATCATTATTTGGACAAAACTTAATATGGGAACAATGAGAGAAGTTGATTGTTTTGTAACAAATTATAATTATGAACTCATAACTGATATTGAACAAACACTCATTGATTTTAAGCTTGATGATGTAGGTGATGTTGGAATTATTGAAACAGATGTAGATATCTCAGGGTCAGATTTGGCAATGGAATTATCAAAAAGTATCTAAATGGGGAGGTATGTGATGACCGCCCAAGAATTAAAAGAAAAATTAAAAGAAGAAGATATTAGAAAATTGCTCATAGAAATGGATGCAACTTTTTATTATGAAGATGATGATATATGGATTACAGACACTATATGTCATCATGGTACAAAACCTAAATTATATTATTATAAAGATTCGATGTCTTTTCATTGTTATACAGAATGTGGTCAATTGGATATTATTGGTGTAGTAATGGGATATAAAGACTACGAACAAGAAGAATTTCAAAAAGCTATAAATTGGATATGCGTAAAGCTTAATCTTGATAATTATGAATATGGATTTGGAAAACAAGAACAAATATCCGATTGGGAATTCATTAGAAAGTATAAAAAGAGTAGAAAAAAAGAATCAAAAGAAAGATTATTAGTTCCATATGATAAGAGAATTTTAAATATTTTTCAAGAAATGTATACAGAAGAATGGATTAAAGAGGGAATATCCGTAAAGACCATGAAAAAATATAACATTTTATATTCTACATGGCAGCAAAAAATTATCATTCCTCATTTTGATATAAACAATCAATTAATAGGTGTTCGTGGAAGGTCATTAATAGGCGAAGATATTGAATTGTTTGGCAAATATACTCCATTTAAAATCGGAAGAAAATTTTACAATCATTCACTTGGAATGAATTTATTTGGGTTAAATCATAATATAAAAACTATCCAAAAAAAAAGAAAAATCATGCTTGTAGAAGCCGAAAAATCAGTTCTCCAAACAGACACTATGTTTGGAGAAGATAATTTTACTGTTGCATTATGTGGAAGTAATTTAACAGATTATCAAAAAGGATTGATTTTAATGTTAGGTGTAAGGGAAGTGATAATTGCATTGGACAAACAATACGAAACTATTGATTCTGATGAATGTAAAAAATGGGCTAAACACATAAAAGATAAAATTATTGATAAATTGAGTCCGTTTGTAACTGTTTCGGTTCTTTGGGACACAAATGATTTACTTAGATATAAGGATAGCCCAACAGATAGAGGAAAAGAAACTTTAATTCAACTAATGGAGAATAAAATATATGTGGGAACTAATCAATAGAAAAGGAGTGTAAATTTGAGTTTTAAGTATGATGTACTAGGGAAAGTAAGATTTGGCTCTGAATTAGAAGATATTTTAAAATTAAAAGGCATTAAAGATATAGATTCCTTTCTAAATCCTACTATTAAAAATACAGAGAGTGAATTACTCTTTGATAATATTGAAAAAGCAAGAGATGTATTTGTAAAGCATATTGAAAATAAGAGCATTATAGATTTGTTAGTAGATTGTGATGTTGATGGTTTTACATCAGCATCTAACATTTATCAATATACAAAACAAATAAATCCTAATATTGAAATAAGATGTTTTATTCACAAAGGTAAAGCACATGGATTATCTGAATTTGTAGATGTGATGTGTGAAGATGATTCAAAACTTGTTATTATTCCAGATGCAGGTTCGGGAGATTCAAAAGAATGTGAAAAATTAATTAAGAGTGGAAAAGATGTTATTATTTTAGATCATCATAGTATTGATGCTTCTGATAATCCTGCAATAGTAGTCAATAATCAACTTTCAAATAAAGTAACTGATAAAGCTATGACGGGAGTTGGAATTACATATAAATTTACAAAATTATTAGATGAATATTATGGTGTGAATTACGCAGATGATTATTTAGATTTAGTTGCATTAGGTATGATTGGAGATAGAGCAGATGCAGTTAATCTTCAAACAAGATATTTAATTTTAAAAGGATTAGAACAGATACGAAATAAAGTAAATAAAAATAAGCTTATATCTATTTTGGTGGATGCTCAAATGTATTCAATGAATAATAAAATCACAATAAATGGTATTGGATTTTATGTTTGCCCTCTTATGAACTCAATGATTCGATTAGGAGAATATGAAGATAAATGTTATATGTTTGAAGCATTGTGTAATTCAGATAAAATGCTTGATAGAAAAGTACGAGGAAAAGGAGTAGTAAACATGACTATTCAAGAGTACGTTCTCAAAGCTTGTCAATCATCAAATAGAAAACAGAAAAAAATAACCGAAGATAGTGCCGTTGCTTTATCTGAAGAAATCAAACAATTTAATTTGAATAAATTGCCTATTCTTGTATGTAATGCAAAAGATAATGTTGACAGTAATTCTACTGGTCTTATTGCTAATAGACTTGCAGACCAATATAAACGTCCATGTTTATTAATGAGAAGAAAAGGTGATGTATGTAGAGGAAGTGGTAGAGGAAGTGATAAATGTGAAATTTTAAATTTTAATCAATGGTGTAAAGATACAGGATTATTTAATAAAGTAGAAGGACATCCAAATGCGTTTGGATGTGAAATTTATTTTGAAAATACAAATAAATTATTTTCGTTGCTGTCAACAATGAGAAAAATTGATGAGCCTACATATCATGTATATAACGTATATGAAGCAAATCAAATTCACGATCAAATAATTAAAAATGTTGCTAAATGGGATGGAATTTGGGGTAACACTGTATCTGAACCTATTTTTCTTATCAAGAATGTTCCATGTAATAAATATAATTTGTATCTATTGGGTTCTAAACAAAATAGAATCGAATTTACATATCACAACATTAAGTTCATAAAACAAACCAAAGGAAGTTCTTTAGCAGCACAATATAAAGAAATTATAGATATTGGAGATAATGTTGAATTTGATATTGTTGGTAGATTTTCAATTGATTATAAAACAAAATCAGCACAAGTTTTGATTGATGATTGGATGTTTTATAAGAGTGATAAAATTTCTGGATTTGCATTTGGATAAGGATGGTGATTGATATAATAGATAAAAGTAAAATTCATGGTTATGACTTCGAGGTATACAGCAAGATCAATTGGTTTTGTGTTACATTTATAAATTATGAAGATAGAAATAAAGAAGTAGTTATAGTAAATGACAGAGCAAAATTAATAGAATTTTACAATGCACATAAAGATGATATTTTTATTTCATATAATGGACGACAATATGATACAGGAATTTTTAAAGGAATCCTGGATGGAATGAATGTCGGATATGTAAATGATAAACTTATCAAAGAAGGTAAAAAACCTTTTCAAGTTGTAAAAAATGCAAAGAAATATCCATTAAATGATTATGATACCATTTTAAAAGATAAATCATTAAAACAGTTAGAAGCATTTATGGGAGATGATATTAGAGAAACAGAAGTAGACTTTAATATTGATAGACCTCTTACAGAAGAAGAAATAAAGCAGACATTGTATTACAATCACCATGATGTAATTGAGGTATTAAGAGTTCTTGATTATTGTTGGGATGATTTTGAAGGTCAGCTAGATATCATTGAATTGTATGGTCTTGATATGTCGTATTTTACTAAAACAAAGGTTCAATTAGCAGTTTCTCCTAAAATTCTTAATGCTGTCGATCAACACACTCTCGATGATGAATTTGATATTCGTCTTCCAGAAACAATTCAATTATCCGATAAATACAAATTTATTCCAGAATGGTATATGAATCCTAAAAATTGGAGATATAAAGAGCATCTTCGGTCAGAAGATAACCAACATAATAATCAGTTATGTTGTACAGTCGCAGGTATTCCACATGTATTTGCATGGGGAGGATGTCATGGTGCTGATGACAAAGAATCTGTATTTGAAGGAATTATTCTACATGCTGACGTAGCTTCAATGTATCCTACAACAGATATTGAATATGGTTTGTTGAGTAGAAAATTTAAGAATCCTGATGACTTTAAGCAAATGAGAGATTTTAGATTAAAATTAAAATCAGAAAAGAATCCAAAAAATAAAGCTCTTAAACCTATGATTAATGGTGTGTATGGAGCAGGAAAAGATAGAAACAATCCATCATATGATCCACTAATGGCGAATCTTACTTGTATTTTTGGACAAATGTTCATTCTTGATTTGATTGACAAACTTGAACCATATTGCAGATTATTACAGACTAATACTGATGGTATTTTTGTTCTTTGTGAGAATGAAGAAATGAAGAACAAAGTAATTGAAATTACTAATCAAGTGGGCGAAAGACTTAAAATGGAGTTTGAGATAGATGAATATACAAAACTCATTCAAAAAGATGTAAATAATTACATTGCAGTTAAGAAAAATGGTGAATTGGAATGTAAAGGTGCTATGGTTAAATTCAATAAACCAATTGATAACGATTTGCCAATTTTGAATGATGCTGTTAGAAACTATTTAGCATATAATATTCCAGTTGAACAAACTATAAATGAATGTAACGAGTACATAAAATTTCAAAAAGTTATTAAACTGTCTGCGAAATACAAAGAAATATGGTATGGAAATGGAGTATCAGGAAAAGATAACAAAATTACATCCATAAATGGAGAACTTTTAAAAGGTAAAGTACATAGAGTATTTGCTAGTAAACGACAATCAGATGGATCTATTTACAAACTAAAAATTGAAAAAGGTGTTAAATCTTATGAACAGTTTGCAAATACACCTACTCATTTATTTATTGATAATGAAGATGTACATGATAAATCAATTCCTGAGTATTTGGATAAAGAATATTATATCAATGAAGCAAAGAAAAGAATTGATATGTTCCTAACTAAAGATGAAGAAAAGATAGATGAAACTCCATATATATTATTTGATTGTATGAATCAGAGTTCAACATTTTATGAATTTCTTAAAAAATGTTTAGAGAAAAAAATAACAAAGAAAGTTTTAGAACAATATTTAATTGCTGATTGTTGTAATATATATGGAAAAACAAAGAAACTATTAACATTTAGAGATTATTTTATGATTCTGAATGAAAAAGATAAAATGACTCTAAATACACTAAACAAGAAAATAAAAGATGATAATGTAAAAAATATTATCATATCTAATTCTGAAATATCTAAATCTGGAAAATCTTATAACAATATCAATTATGAAAAATCTTTATTAGAAATTTTCGATATTATCCCAAATGAGAATATAAATCCATACGAAATAATGACTATGCAAATAAATAAATTTGATTCCGTTAGGTATATTGATCCATTGTTGAAAAATGATATGTGGTTTGTATTAAATACAAGAAACGTAATTGCTCCTAATTTAATAATATATAACATTAAAAATGGAGAAATACAATATAGAAAGGTAGACAAGAAGATATTTAAAATACTACCTTTGCAAGATGGCGATATTATTGAAATTAAAAATTCTAAAAAGGAATTTGCAAAAAAGATTATTGGAAAGGATGAAGAAGGCAAAAACATAATCGCTGCCGATATAGATAAAGAATTGGATATCATAACACAATATGAGATTTTGTATAGAAACTATGGAAAGGGAAAATCCCTAATTGTTGATAGTGAGGACAATTAATGGAAGAAAAAATTTTAAAATTTGAATGTGCTTTGGATAGAATTATCTATCCAAAGTATAGTAAAAAAGTACAATCTGGTGACTTTGCAATATTCAGCATGAGAATAACGAAATGGATAGATAATAAAATTGATGAAATCGAAACCATTAAATTAAAAGGAACAACATGTACACTTGAATATGGAACTACATATAAAGTATTTTGCAAATTAGCAGAAACTCATGAAATATATGGAGATACATATGAATTGATTTATATTAGTAAATGTATTGATATTTCAAGTAAGGATAAACAAAAAGAGTTTTTGAAAAATGTTTTGAATGAAAATTTAGTAGAAAAACTTTTTGATGAATATGATGATGTTATTAAATTACTTGAAAATAAAGATGTTAAATCTTTAATGAAAATTAAAGGAATTGGAAATCAAGTAGCTTTAAGAATGATTGATGAATATGAGGAATCTAAAGATTATAGTTCTATTTATATGGAATTAGGTCAGTTAGGATTCACACATACATTTATCAAAAAACTTGTGGATTTTTATAAATCACCAGATACAGTCATTGATATTGTAAAAAATAATCCATACGATTTGCTTCGTGTTGACGGAATCGGTTTTAAGAAAGCTGATGAGGTTGCTTGTAAAGTTGGAATAACTCAATATGACATTAGAAGAATCAAAGGATTTTTATTATACTATTTGAATGATCGAGGAGAAGCTGGTAAAAGTTATTTAAACTATCAAGAACTCATGAAAGCTTTATACGATACATTAGGTTTTGTTCCAGAAGAGATTATCAACAGTACAGCAAAGCAAATGATTGATAATAAGGATGTAGTTGTACTTGATAATGGTTCTAAAATAGCATTAAAAAAATTCTACGATTTGGAGAAAAATATAATGAATGAATTATTTAGACTCCAAATTGGACTTGTGAAAGTAGTAGAAAATGATTCAAATAAAGTTGATAGTATTCATGATGATTATGTTCCTAAATCATTTAATATAGGAAATTGGGAAACAATTACAGAAAATGTAGAAGAAGAACAAGGATTTATGTTTACTGATGAACAAAGAGCTGCAATTAAACTTAGCCTGGATAATCATGTTATGGCTCTAACTGGTGGGGCAGGATGTGTAGATTGTGATACTGAATTTTTCGATGGTCAAAAGTGGAAAAAAATTTCAGAATATGAAGTAGGAGATAAGGTATTACAATATAACAAAGATGGAAGTGCTACATTAGTTAATCCTATTAGATACATTAAGCAAGAAAAAGAATATTTATGGCATTTTAATACAAAATATGGATTGGATCAATGTTTAAGTGAAAATCACAATTGTATTTTAATCTCACCTAAGAATAAAATAAAAGAAGAGTTATTTGAATCTGTCATGAATAGACAAAATAATTTACAGTTTAGGGATAGATTTATTACATCTTTTGATTATGAAGGAGAAGGAATAAATTTATCAGATTCTATGATTAGACTTTTGGTCGCTGCATCGGCAGACGCAACTTATGATTATAATGCTGATGAATCTTGGAATACTTATAATCGTGCAAGATTTAGAATTAAAAAAGCTCGTAAAATTTCAAGATTGATTAACATAATCAAAAACTTAAATTTAGATTATGAGATTAAGACATTTGAAAATGATGATCATGTAAATATATATGTATATTTACCGTTTAGAATAAAAGAATTTCCTAAAGAGTGGTACAATTGTAATAAACATCAATTACAAATTATAGCAGAAGAAATCTTTTATTGGGATGGATGTTTAAAACAAAAATCTTACTCAACATCTATAAAAAACAATGCGGATTTTGTTCAATTTATATTTTCATCATTAGGTAAAAGAGCTACAATTTCAACAAATGATAGAAGAGGTAGATGTAAAGAAATTAATGGTAAAAAATATTATGATAAATCTATTGAATATAGCGTAAATATAACAGATAGAAAATACATAGGATTATGTTGTGACAAAAGAAAAGATCACACCCCAACTAAATTTACAAAATATAAAACAAAAGATGGATATGAATATTGTTTTACTGTTCCAAGTCATATGCTTGTGTTAAGAAGAAATGATAAAATTTTCATTACTGGAAATTGCGGAAAAACAACTACAGCAAATGGAATATGTTCATTATACAGTGGGTATAGTATTTTGGCTTGTGCGTTATCAGGAAAAGCCAGTGTAAGAATTACCGAAGCTACGGGACTTCCAGCTAGTACAATTCATAGAGCTTTAGGATATCAAAATGGTGAATTTATGTTTAACAAAGATAATAAATTAGCAGTTGATATTGTTTTGATTGATGAAGCAACTATGATAAATGGTACATTGTTTTTATCCTTGCTTGAAGCAATTCCAACAGGTGCAAAAGTAATTATCATGGGTGATGTACAACAGCTTACACCAATTGGTAATTGTCAAGTATTTGCTGATATTCTTGATAGTAATGTTTTACCAGTGGTGAAATTAAGTAAACCACATAGACAAGCCTTGAGAAGTGGAATCATTCCAACTTCGATCAAAATTGCCAATCAGAAACAAATCTTTGATGGGGATTATACAGGAAATACAGTTATTGGAGAATTAAAAGATATGGAGTTTGACATTTCTGGAAAAAGAAATAAAGAATCTATATCAGATAAAATCATAAAACATTTTCAAATAGAATTAGAAAAATTTCATGACGTTATGGAAGTTCAAGTGTGTGTTCCTATGAGATTGCGTGGAGAATTATCCTGTTATAATCTAAATTCTAAAATTCAATCCATTTACAACCCCAAATTAAATGATGGTAATGAAATCGAAATCTTTTTAGAGAAGAAAAAAGATGAAACAAAAAAATATACAATCCGTGTAGGGGATAAAGTAATTAATACTAAGAATAATTACAAATGTCTTAATTCAGAAGGTGATCAAACACCTGTATTTAATGGAAATATGGGAATTGTAAAAGAAATTGAAAAGAATGGAATGTGTACAATAGATTTTATTGGTGTTGGAGAGGTATTATTTACAAAATCAGATTGTAAAAATCTTGAGTTAGGGTATGCGTGTACCACACATAAATGCCAAGGCTCAGGCTTTTGCTCAACAATCGTTGGATTAGATAATAGCAGTTACATAATGAACAATTCAGAATTACTTTATACTGCAATTACCAGAGCTAAAAAATATTGTATTCTTGTTGCAAATAATTATGCTGTTGTAAAAGCTATTCAAACAAAAGAAGTAAAAACAAAGCAAACATTTTTAAAAGACATGTTACTTGAAAATGCAAACAGATTAAAACAAAAGGAGAATTGATATATGTCAAGTATTTATGAACTCACAGGAGAATATCTGGAACTTATGGATATGTTAGAAGATGAGGAAGTTGATGAGCAAACAATCATTGATACACTCGAAGCATTAGACGGAGAAATCGAAAATAAAGCAGATAACTACGCTAAGATTATTCGATCTCTTGAATCTGATATTGATGGGATTTCAAAAGAGAATAATAGATTAACGGCAAGAAAGAAAACATATGAAAATAGAATCAAGTGGTTAAAACAAAATCTTGAAATGTGTATGAGAACAATTGGAAAGAAAAAATTTACAACAGATTTGTTCTCATTTAACATTCAGAAAAATGGTGGAAAGCGCAAACTTACAATTGATGTTGATGTAGAAAATATCCCAGAGGAATATAGAATCAAACAACCTGATGCTGTAGATGGAGAAAAGTTGAGAGATTATTTAAAGGAAAATGGATTAGAAGGACAAGATGGTTCACTTAATTGTGAGTGGTGTCATTTAGAACCACAGAGCGAAAGTTTGAGAATTAGATAACTAAATGAAAGCAGAATTTCATGGTATAAACGATACTATATATAGTGTTTTGTATCAGTATAAATACTATATATAGTATGTAAGAAAGAGGTGAACAACTATTATTCCAGAAAAATGTAATAAGTGTGGTTGTGAAGAATTTTACATAAAAGAAAGTGGCACACAGACAGGACTGTATTGTAAGAAATGCAACAAATGGATTAAATGGTTAAGTAAGAAAGAAGTAGCTGATTTCAATAAGTGTAACGTTGCTGATGTACAGCTTGATACAAACGGTAACATTCATGGCAAATTAATTCCTTCTATCGAAGATCGTTTATGGAGATTTGTAGAATTTCTTGATAAGAAAATTGATGAAGAATTACAAAGAGAACCATTATCTCAATCTGATTCTATTTCAAAATGTTCATATTCACTTGCATTAGAAAGAGATAAAAATGCACTAATCAATATTCTTAATGGTAGAGAATTTCATGATATGGGAGAAGAAATATGTACAGTAAAGAAAAACCGTTAAAACTAAAAGTGATCAATTGTAAAAATTATATCTACATAGCAAATGAAGATTACTATGGAAATAAGGACTTAACTAGATACTTGTTTGATGGTGAAGTAGCTGAGAAAACGAATAAAGATAGATGGTTTAAATTACCTAATGTTCCTAAAGTTGTAGCTGCAAAACAAGAGGATAAACGTATTAATATTAGATATGAACTGAAAGCAGGATATACAGCAACAGAACTTATGCCACAAATTATCACCAAAGAAATGGAAGATACTGGCGAATATGAAGAGGTAATGGGATTATATTCATATAAATATGACACGATTCCAGGTGAGTATGAACCTATTGAATTTGAAATTAAAGAAATTTACACAAGAGAAGATTTTGAGTTTGTTCCCAATAAATATAATGCAAAAACAGATTTACTCACACAGATTGAATATCCAGAAGAAGCATATCAAGATAAACCTTGCAAACTAGATTGTGATGAAATGTTAAAGATTATAAGAAATTATGTTAAAGCAAATATTGATACTAATGTTGCTGTCATCACATCTGATTATGATTTTCATTTTGAAGTAAGAAAGAAAATTGCATTGGCTGATCCATACAATATTTTAATTGATACAAATAATAATCTATTCAGTAAAAGAAAAAGAAAACCTAAATGGGTTAATCGTATGATTTCACATAAAACAGAAACGATTATTGATTTTAAAAATTCAACATCTACAGATTATGGGAAAGATTGTGTAAAAGCTCCATCTATTATCGGAGAAAATTATCAAGATTTACAAAATAAAGTAGAGAAATATTTATCAGAACTTATATCACAAATTAATAAAAAATACTGTGAATGTCCTACTTGTAAAGGTTGGGGAATTGTAGAAGGAGAATCATAAAATGGGGAAACTAGCAAATAAAATTTGGACAATATTTTTTATTCTTGTATTTAGTATCCTTGTTTTAGTTGTAACATATTATATTTCTCATCCAGAATCACATATATCTTATTACAACAATGACAACTATTATATGGTTAATGTTATAACTGGAAACAATGGAAATTCTCCTGATGGTTGGCATTTTGGTGCAATTAAAAAAGAAGATTATAATGCGTGGAGAGATGGAACAGCAATTACAGTTTGGGTTGTTAGTTCAAAAGATGAAAATAAAGGATGGATGCTTAGATGTAATACAATTTCTACTATTATTATATATGATAGAGAACATTTACCGTTAAATTTTTGAATAATTAAAGGAGAATAATATAATGAAAAGAACAAAAGTATTTAGTAAAGATTATTTAGTAAATGAGCTTGAAAATGTAAAAGTTAAAAAATGAGTTCCTGTAGAGGATGAATAAATATGTTAAATCATATCTACGAGCTTTAGAAGAAACATTGATCAGGAAGTACGGTATTTCATTACATAAAGCAAAAATGATTATTCAAGATTAATATGTAATTGAATGTTTGAGAGATTATCCAGAAGAAAGTTTACACGATGATATAGAAACTGTCGCAGATATTATATATGGGGATTATATAGAAAAGAGGTGATTATACGAATTATTATATCTCAGATGTGCATTTATTCCATAAGAATGTAACAGCCGAAGGTTCTAACTTTGACAATAGACCATTTCAAACACTTGAAGAAATGCATAAAACAATTAAAACAAACTGGAATAATACAGTTACCAATGCTGATCATGTTTATATACTTGGTGATTTATCGTGGAAAGAGAATGAAGATGTAATCTCATTTGTAAGTAAACTGAAAGGTAACAAACATTTAATCGTTGGTAATCACGATAGAGTGAAAGACCAACGGTACAAGCAACTATTTGTAGAAGTTTGTGATTATAAGGAATTAAAGGATAAAATCAATGGTAAAGAGTATAATGTAGTTCTTTCTCATTATCCTTTAGCTTTCTGGAATCATCAACATCATTATAAAAGAGATGGAGAAGAACATAAGGTGTGGAGCATTCAATTATATGGTCATGTTCATAATTCAAATGAAGAAACCATCTTTCAAGACTTTGTAAAGTCACTGAATGAGAAACATAATATCAAATGTATTGCTAAAAATGTTGGCTGTATGATGAAGTATATGAATTATACACCAAAAACATTAGCAGAAATTATTAAACATTAACAATGAAATTTTCCTTTTATCAGGATGTCAAAATATGAGAGATAAGAATAGAATACCAGAATTTATTACATATTTTGTAAAAGGAAGTGATTATTTATCGTCAGAAGAACAGTACAAAAAATATTATATGTGTGAACCAATACATAAAAGTAATTTAGAGAATACCTATTATAAAGTGCGTTGTTATTATAATGCACAAACAGAATTATTCGATAGAGAATTATCTTCATTGAGAGAACAATATGATGATATATCAGCATTTATAACGAATGGTGAAGATAAGCTCAAATCAAATAAATATGCTCATAATTTATTTCAATTTTGTAAAGAGATTCTAATAGAAGAGACACATCATCCATTTGATTATGCATTGTGGCGATTAACTGATAAAAATAATGTTAAATCGCAATATTGGATTGATGAGTATGAAAGATTTCAAGAGAATGGAGAATTGAATTTTCTAAATAAATACAAGGAAATATCTAGAAATAATATAGAGAATATATATTATAGAGTACGTTTGTTATTATGAAGTAAAATCTAAAATATATAGAGATGAGTTGGATTTTTATTCAAGATATGATTCTGGTATTAGTTATGTTATAGATATGATAAGATTAAAAGCTAGTAAAGGTTTAAAAACATTAAAAGATAAATGTGTAAAAATTGTAGAAATTGAAATAAAACGTCCATTTGATTATAGATTATGGGAAACAATATCAATTCTTGATAAATATGAATACTGGCTTATTAAATATAAGAAATTAAAGTCTAACGGAGAATTAGATTTTATAGAGAAATATATATTTGATGAAAAGGAGATTTAATGAATTACGAAGATTTTCTGAAACAAAAGGATTATGTTCTGGAAAGTAGTGGATTTAGTATTGATAAAGATAAATTAAATCCAATGTTATTTGACTTCCAGAAAGATGTAGTGAGATGGGCGTTAGCAAAAGGTAGAGCTTGTATTTTTGCAGAGTGTGGGCTTGGGAAGACCGCCATGCAACTTTCATGGGCGCATCAAGTACATTTACATACAGGTGGTAAAGTTTTGATTCTTGCGCCATTATCGGTTGCAGATCAAACGAAAAGAGAAGCGGAGAAATTTCATTATATTGCAAAAGTATGTGAGAAACAAGAAGATTGTATTGATGGAATCAATATTACAAACTATGAAAAGCTAGACAAATTCGTAGCAAATGAATTTGTTGGAGTAGTCTTAGACGAGAGTTCAATTCTTAAATCCTACACTGGTAAAGTGAGGACTTCTATTATCGAAAATTTCCAAAATGTTCCATATAAATTAGCTTGTACTGCGACACCTGCTCCAAATGATTATATGGAGTTGGGAAATCATTCTGAATTTTGTGGAGTTATGACACGTTCAGAGATGCTATCAATGTTCTTTGTTCATGATGGTGGTCAAACATCTAAGTGGAGATTAAAAGGTCATGCAAAAGATGTATTTTGGCAATGGATGGCAAGTTGGTCTGTATTTATTGATAATCCATCAAATTTAGGATATGACGGTACAGATTATGAATTACCTAATCTGAATGTTCATGAGATTGTTGTTGATGGAGATGAACCATTTACTGAATCACTTACATTAACAGAACGTAGAAATGCAAGAAAAGAAACTCTTGAATTAAGATGTCAAAAGGCTGCGGAATTGGTAAATAGTTCAGATGAACAGTGGTTAGTTTGGTGTGATTTAAACGCAGAAGGAGATAGATTAAATGAGTTGATTGAAGAAAGTAAAAATGTACAAGGAAGTGATAAGAATAAATACAAGAGTGAAACAATGTTATCATTCTCAGATGAAACATTAAAATGTCTTATCAGCAAACCAAAATTAGCAGGCTATGGCATGAATTGGCAGAATTGTCACAATGTCATTTTTACAGGACTTTCTGATAGTTTTGAACAGTATTATCAGGCTGTAAGAAGATGTTGGCGTTTTGGTCAAACTCAAGAAGTTAATGTATACATAATCATTTCAGCAAAAGAAGGTTGTGTAAAAGAGAATATTGAAAGAAAACAGTTAGATTTTATCACTATGAGGGATGCAATGATTAATCTAACTAAAGAGATTACTAAGAAAGAGCTTAAATCAACGTGTAGGCTTACTACACCATATGAAGCAAATACAACAATGAAATTACCAAACTGGGAGGAATTTAAATAATGATGAACGTAATTGATCAATCAGTAGCAAACAGATATGCACTTTATCATGGAGACAGTGTAGAAATTACTAAGGAGATTCCAGATAATAGCATCCACTACACTATCTTTTCACCACCATTTTCACAGTTATATGTGTACTCTAATTCAGATAGAGATATGGGTAACTGTAAAGGTGATGAAGAATTTTACAATCATTTTAAATATCTTGCAAAAGAATTATATAGAATTACAATGCCTGGACGACTTCTGAGTTTTCACTGTATGGATTTACCTCTCATGAAGTCAAGAGATGGTGTAATTGGACTAAAAGATTTTCCAGCACTCATGCTTAAAATCTTTCAGGATTGTGGATTTATCTACCATAGCAAAGTAACCATTTGGAAGAATCCCGTTACAGAAATGCAAAGAACAAAAGCACTTGGGCTTTTACATAAACAGATTAAGAAAGATAGTAGTATGAGTCGTCAAGGACTTCCAGATTATGTGATTACGGTTAGAAAGCCTGGTGATAATCCAGAACGAGTTGAACACACAAATGAATCATTTCCTGTTAATGTATGGCAAAATTACGCCTCACCTGTATGGATGGACATTAGACAGAGTGATACATTACAGAGAAAATCAGCAAGGTCTGAACAGGATGAGAAACATATTTGTCCATTACAACTTGAAGTAATTCAGAGATGTATTGAATTATGGACGAATCCAAACGATATTGTATTTGATCCGTTTGGTGGAATTGGTTCTACTCCATATGTTGCACTTAAATTAGGAAGAAGAGGAATTGCGAGTGAATTAAAAGATAGTTATTTTGAACAGTTAAAGAAAAATGTAGAGTCTGTGGCTGCCGAAGAACCAGAAGTATTTCCAGTTGGAGAAAAGAGTATTGAGGATGTAGTCGCATAAGCGGCTATATTCCTTATACAAAATATAATTTAAAGAAGTTTAATGTTATGAAAACAAACACCAGATATCAGTGTGAATTTTGTGGAACAGAATATTCAGATAAAAACAAATGTAAACAGTGTGAAGAAAATCATAAAACAAATTTAAAAATTGTAGGAAAGAAGTATGTTTCATTTAAAGGTGATAATATAGGATATCCTACAAAAATTGAAGTTGAGTTTGAGAATGGGGAAATTGCGACATATAAACGCTGTTAGATGAAATACGGATTTCATTAGAAAAATATTACTATATATTGTGTGTAAAACAATTAATAATACAATATATAGCATGATGTAAGAAGCATAAAAGAGTTTATGTGTGGTGGTTCTATGAATGAAATTATGCTATCACTATAGTTCACGAAAGGAGAATAATTATATGAAATTCAAAACAGATAAATCAATTGATGATTGGGTTGAAAAGCATCGGGCGCAAGGTTGTATATCCAACGCATCGGCAGGAGAACAATTCATATATGAATTTATTCCTACTTCAATTATGGAAGTACAAACTGTAAGATGTATGTGTTGTGGAGATAAATTTACATATTATGATGATTAAAGAAAGGTGATTACAATTAAAAAATATATTTTTATAACAAATGGTATGGCAAGGTCTGGTAAAGATACTTTTGCTGAATATCTAAATGATTTTGTTCCTACGTTAAAATATTCATCCATTGATAAAGTAAAAGATATTGCAAAGCAATGTGGATGGGATGGAACAAAAAATGAAAAGTCAAGAAAATTTCTAAGCGATTTAAAAATCTTAACAAGTAAATTCAATAATATGCCGTTTCGTGCAATAAAAACCACAGTAGATCAATTTAAAGAAGATAAAGAAAAGAGAATATTATTAATAGACATTCGTGAGCCAAAAGAGATTGAAAAAGCAAAAAAAGCTTTTGGCGCAAAAACTATTCTGATAAAAAGAAACGGTGTTAAATCCATTACTTCTAATATGGCAGATGCAGGTGTGTTTGATTATAATTATGATTTTGTAATAGAGAATAATGGGACATTAGATGATTTTTATTGGACGGTTTATAATTTTGCGAAGGAGAATATTTTAAATGATGAATAATCTTGAAATTATTCGAATCTTATTAAATGCAGAGCCTTATCATCCAATATATGTAAAAGACAATAAAGATAGAGAATATAAGTTAGAAGGTATTTATCTGGATAATGGTTTTGTAGAAATAAAAATTAAAGAGTTGGAGGAATAATATTGAAAGCAACAGTTAGAAGCATTACAGGATTTTATGAAGCATTTGTATCTATGTTTATGAGTAAAAGAACATGGACATCAGAATTAGACGAGGAAATTAAAATTGTATGTAACGATGTTTTAGATTCTGATGGAAGATTAAAAGAAAATCAAAATGTTGAAAGTTATAAAAAATTCAGCAAATGGTTAAACATGTTACTTCGAATGGGTAAAAGACATATTACTGTTCTAAGATATCTCGATATTACAATTATGACAGAAGGATTACATAGAGCTGGACAGGATGATGTTGATGCACACGCAAGAAGATTTGATAATCGTATCATTAGAAATAGCACAAGATTAGCAACATATAACGAAGGTGAAATGTCAACTTATTACAAGGATAAAGTGTTAACTGACGGACAGGCTTGTAAGATTCTTGGATTTGAATTACCAGAGAATATTGAATATGATGGGAAGAGATATGTTAAATCAACAAATGGATATATTCTTGAAAAGTATAAAGATAATAAAGATGTAAAGCGTGGACTTTATATGTTAGGTATTCCAAGTAATTTTATTTCTAAAATTAATCTTTGTGAATGGGGACATGTGTTTAAGGAACGCTGCAATGATGGTGGTGCTAATCCAGAAGTGAAAGAATGGGCTGAACAAGTAATGTTACAAATTACAAATTTTCATAAAGAGATTACAAGAGAATATGTATTATCAATTCAAAATTAATTATTTTAAGAGGAAATATATGGAAGAATATGAAGTTGTATACACGAAATCTGATAAAGCAGTCCTTGATATTGGTTTGAAAGACGAAGATGGAGTCATTGCTAGGTGGTCTGATCATGATTATTATTGTAAATATACTCCTAGATATGGGAATGTGAAAGCTAATAAATGGCATCATTCGGGTATTTTTATGTCTAAAAGACGTTGGGAGAAAATATCTTTGAATACGCCAACAGATGAAATTTGCTATATTTTAGGTATTCCATATTATGTTAAAAAGAAAGAAAAGAAAAATTATATGAAACAAGTATTGGATACTTATAGGAGATTAAGAAGAAAAGATGGATAAAACAAAAAGAATAAAACAATTAACAAAGCTTCTAAATGAATATAGAGATGCTTATTATAATCGAGGAGAATCAATTATTTCTGATTATGATTATGATAATCTCTTTGATGAATTACAAAAACTAGAAGAAGAAACAGGAATTATTCTTTCAAATTCACCAACTCAAACAGTAGGATATGAAGTTAAATCACAGCTCGAAAAAGTAAAACATTCACATCCTATGCTATCTCTTGGTAAAACAAAATCAGTTAATGATCTAATAAAATTTTCTAACGGTAAGGATTGTATCATTTCTCTTAAAATGGACGGACTTACCGTCCTTAATACTTATGAAAATGGAAAATTGATTCAAAGTGAAACCAGAGGCGATGGTGAAGTAGGTGAATTGATTACTCATAATGCAAAAGTATTTGATAATCTACCTCTTCAAATTAATAATACCCATAAATTTGAAATTGAAGGTGAAGCAATTATCACGAAGAATGATTTTGAGTTAATTAATTCTAAACTATCAGAAGAGAATAAATATAAGAATCCACGAAACTTAGCATCGGGTTCAGTAAGACAATTAGATAATAAGATTGCAAAAGAACGTCATGTGAAATTTGTAGTATGGAAAATTCCATTTGGATTTACTCATTTTACAGAAGGTTTTAATTTCGCACAGAGTATTGGATTTGAAGTAGTTCCTTATGTAACATATAACAGTAAAACAGATGATATTGATAAAAAAATTGAAGAATTAAAAGCTATTGCAGAAAATAAATCATATCCAATTGATGGTATTGTAATTACTTATAATAATGTAGAATATGGAAAATCTCTTGGATTCACGGGTCATCACCCTAAACATTCATTATCATTTAAATTTTATGATGAAGAAAAATCAACCACGCTAAAAAATATAGAATGGACGATGGGTAAAACTGGCTCATTGACTCCAGTTGCAATTTTCAATGATGTAGAAATTGATGGAACTATTATTAACAGAGCTTCTTTACATAATTTATCTATATTAACAAATATTCTGGGAACACCTTGGGTTGGACAGAAAATCAATGTATTTAAATCTAATATGATTATCCCTCAAATTTCATGGGCAGAAAAACTTTCAGGAGATTTTGATAAAGATATAGAGAAATCTTATATACCTACTCCTTTAAAATGTCCTTATTGTGGAGAACTTGTTGGATTTAAAAAAGAGAATGATACAGAAGAAATGATTTGTACCAATCCTAACTGTAAAGGTAAGATTCTTGGAAAGCTTTGTCATGCAGTATCTAAAAAAGCTTTAAATATTGATGGACTATCAGAAGCAACATTACAGAAATTTATTGATAGAGGATGGTTACAATGCGTTGAAGACATTTATCATTTGCCTTTATATAAAGATAAAATTTCTCGTATGGAAGGTTTTGGCACAAAATCTACTAAAAAGTTAATGGAGAATATAGAAAAATCAAAAGATATTACATTAGATAAATTCATCTCAGCTCTATCAATTCCGCTTATTGGCACTACAGTCAGTAAAGATATTGCGAAATTCTGTAATTATGATATTGAAAAATTCAAATTAATCATGGGAAAATCTCCATATAAGTTCACTAAAATTGAAGGATTTGGAGATAAAATGGCTCATTCTTTATTTGATTGGTGGTCTGATAATGTCAAAGAATTTCTTGAATTAGAAAGGTATTTCCGATTTAAAAAGATAGAGAATAATATCAATGTAGATAAATTAAAAGGTCAGAATTTTGTAATCACTGGTAAATTACATCATTTTACAAATAGAGATGCGTTAAAAGAAAAGATTGAATCTTTGGGTGGTAAAGTTGTTGGTTCTATTTCATCCAATACCAGTTTCTTAATTAATAATGATGTAAATTCTACAAGTAGTAAAAATATTAAAGCAAAGAAATTAAACATTCCAATTATCTCAGAAGATGATTTTATCAAAATGATTGGAGAATAAAAGAAATAGGAGGTTTTATGAACAAGTTAACAAAATTATTCATGGTGGGTGCTTTCTCATCTGTACTTAGTGTCGTCCCTGTAAGGGCAGGGACGTTAAATTTTCAGACATATTTTAAAATAAAAACAGTAAAAATTCAAAACAATCATGATGGTTATTTAAATGTATTCAATGGAAAAGATAAAAAACTTTTCGCAGCGAAACGTGATGTAAAAACAATGTATACTACTGTCACATTAAATATCAGAAAAGCACCATCTATAGATAGCGAAGTTATTAAAACTGTACAAATCGATACAAAATTAAAACGTATTGGTGATGGATCTTGTGGTTGGGATATTGTAAAGCTTAAAGATGGTACAAAAGGTTTTGTATGGGATGAATATTTGTCAGAGAATAATCCTTTTGAAAATTTAGGCAGATTCCGTATTACATATTATTGTAACTGTGATGAATGCAACGAAGGATATGGAAGATTAACTAGTACAGGGCATATTTGTTATAGTGATTACACAATCGCTGTTGACCCTGATGTAATTCCATATGGGAAAAGCGAGAATACTTGTCACTTCAATGATGAGATGAATCACTGTTGAAAGAGAATATACATATACGAAAGTGGGGTGATACTGTGGCAGAAAAAGCTTATAAATACAGAATTTATCCAAATAAGAAACAAAAAGAGCTTATACAAAAGACATTTGGATGTTGTAGATTTGTATATAACACTTATCTTGCAAAAAGAATCGAAATGTATAAGAAGAATAAAGAAAGGTTCTCATATGTACAGTGTGCCAACGATATGAAGAATCTTAAATCAGAACTAGAATGGCTCAAAGAAGTTGATTCTACTGCACTTCAATCTTCGCTTAGAGACTTAGATATGGCATACCAGAAGTTTTTTAAGGAACATACGGGATATCCAAAATTCAAGTCAAAGAAAACTCATAGATATTCCTATAAGTCTAAATGTACTAATGGCAACATTCAGTATTGCAACAAATATATTAAATTACCAAAACTTGGTATGGTAAAAACTAAAAATAAATTAGTACCACAAGGTAGAATACTTAATGCCACTGTATCGCAAGAACCCAGTGGAAAATATTATGTATCGCTTTGTTTTACTGATGTAGATATTAAGCCATTAGATAAAACAAATAACTCGATTGGTATTGATTTAGGAATTAAAGAGTTTTGTATTACTTCTGATGGTGAGATGATTGAAAATTCTAAATATCTTAAAAAATCTTTGAACAGGCTTGCCAAATTACAAAGAGAACTGTCTCGAAAATCAAAAGGTGGTTCTAATCGTAATAAGGCAAGAATCAAAGTTGCAAGACAACATGAGAAAATTGCAAATCAGAGAAAAGATTTTTTACAGAAATTATCTACTGAACTGATTAAGAATAATGATGTGATTTGTATAGAAGATTTACAAGTGTCAAATATGATTAAAAATCATAAACTTGCAAGGTCTATTGCAGATGTGTCATGGAGTGAATTTGTAAGACAGTTACAATATAAAGCTCAATGGTACGGAAAACAGATTGTAAAAGTAGATAAATTCTTTGCAAGTTCTCAGACGTGTAGTGTATGTGGATATGTAAACAGGGAAACAAAGAATCTTAGTGTTAGAGAATGGACTTGTCCCGAATGTCATACACATCACGACAGAGATGTAAATGCTGCGATAAATATCAGAAATGAAGGATTGAGATTACTCAAAGTAGTCTAGTAACTATAAACAAAAACGGTTGGGACAATCGGGTTAGCTTGGTAAATATTTTTACAGTAGTAGGAAGTTCCCAAGAATCACGTGGATTTAGCCATGTGAGGTTCAAGTAGACCATCATGAACTCACAACAAAGAATGGAGTTGATTATTATGATGTATTTATCAAGAAGTAAGGAGAATAAATGTTAAAGAAAACGTATTTAATTAATCTGTCAAATATTAATGATTTGCAAAATTTTGTAAATGATTTAAACAATATGGTGGTTTCTAATGTAGATGCAATGGTTGGAAGATATACAATTGATGCTAAATCTGTATTAGGGATGATGTCAATTTGTAATAAAAATATTACAGTTGGTATCCATAGCTGTTCATCATATGATTTTCAATGTTTTAAAAATATTTGTGAAAAATATGAGGTGACTGAATGAAAAAGAAAATATATTTGTCTGGTGCAATGGGATGTTATTTAGGAACAAAAGAAGAAGGTTATGCTGAAACATGGAGAAAAGAAACAGAAAAAGAATTTCAGTTAACTAATTCTAATTTCAATATTTTCAATCCAACGAGATATTACAATTATAATGAACATTCTGATGGAAAAGAAGTCATGAGATACGAGTTAAATCAATTAAAAACATCAGATATCTTATTAGTAAATTTGAAAGATGTTGATTCATCTGTAGGAACAATCGAAGAGATTTTTTATGCATATATTTTGGGTTTACCAATTATTGGATTTTTACCAGAGTTAGATAATACAAATAATACTTTTGTTCATCCTTGGTTATATGAACAAATTGACAAAGTTTTTGAGGGTAAAGATTCTATGCAGGATGCAATTTATTATATTGAAGATTATTATGGAGAATAAACTATGGCAGTGAAACTTAGAGAGGAATCTGAAAAATCAACAAAATCTTATTTCACGAAAGAAGAAAAAGAGGTTCTTCTTGACTTGATTTGTAGCAAACAGATTCATTTAATTCTTAAAAATCATAAAAACTATGAAAATGAAAAATATCAGAATTTAGAGGAACTTAAAGTTAAAATAAAAGATATGTAAGAAAGGATACTTATGAAAACAAATTATGAAAGAATTATCGCTTTAGAGAATATAACTCTAGGCGATTGTATCTATATGTATGGGATTAGAAAGGAGATGGCAGTAATTGAAAACGGAGAAGTGGTAGATTTTGTAAAAGAAAATATTGATATGTAACGTATTATTTTTATTACTGATAGGAGGATAGCTATTGAAGGTAATTAAGAGAGATGCTAGTTTAGTTGAATTTGATAGGCAAAAAATTTATAACGCTATTATGAAAGCGATGAAGAATGGTTCAGGGTTTGTAAAACCTAAAATTGCTGAATCCATCGCTAAAGAGATTGAAGAAAAATTTATAAATGAAAACACAGATGAGATTGATATTTCGGATATTGAAAGTTTAGTTTATGATAAATTAATTACTAAAAAACAGAAACTTACTGCAAAAGCATATGAAGGATATAGAAAAGTTAGAGAATTTCAGAGAGATAATGTAAATACAACAGACGAAGAAATTGAAGAGCTTCTGACTGGAACTAGTGAATATTGGATGAATGAAAATTCAAATAAAGATGAAAAACTCGTCACCACGCAAAGAGACTATATGGCAGGAATTGTTAGTAAAGATATGAGTAGAAGATATCTCTTAACTCCTGAAATCGTTCAAGCTCATGATGAAGGAATTATTCATTTTCACGATATTGATTATTTTGGTCAGAAAACACTACATAACTGTGATCTTATTAATCTTGAAGATATGTTGCAAAACGGAACCGTGATTAGCGGAACACTTATTGAAAAACCACATAGTTTTTCAACGGCATGTAATATTGCAACACAAATTATTGCTCAAGTAGCTAGTTCTCAATATGGGGGACAGACTATTACATTATCACATTTAGCACCATTCGTTGATGTAAGCAGAAAAAAAATTAGAGAAGAAGTAGAAGAAGAATTTAATTATATTAATGGCGGTGGCGTATATGAAGATCAATTATCTATCATTAATGAAATTACTAAATCACGTCTTGCAAAAGAAGTAAAAAAAGGCGTTCAAACAATTCAATATCAGGTAGTCACCCTTATGACGACAAATGGACAAGCTCCCTTTTTAAGTGTAAATATGTATTTAAACGAAGTAGAAGATGAACAAACTAAAGCAGATTTAGCACTTATTATCGAAGAAGTCTTAAAACAACGTATTCAAGGTGTTAAAAATGAGCAAGGTGTATGGATTACTCCTGCATTTCCAAAACTTCTATATGTTCTAGAAGATGATAATATTCATAAAGGAGATAAGTATTGGTATCTTACAAAGTTAGCTGCACAATGCACAGCAAAAAGAATGGTACCAGATTATATTTCAGAGAAGAAAATGTTGGAATATAAAATTGATAAGAATGGAAATGGAAATTGTTATCCGTGTATGGGTAAGCGTAAACTACAGCCCAGGATAAACCGATTGAACCTTATTGCTTAGAGGGTGTGACTTAATAATAAGTTGCTAACGGATAGGTCTTAGCGAGAAGAAATTTGATGACCTAAGATGAGTACCGTGCCAAGCCTATAAAATTATAGGAAGTGTGTATCGACTAACCGTGATGAGTGTAGCGGTGTAGGATTGGAGATAAGCACCAATTCCAAGCAGTCGGCTCGTTGATGAGAGTAACGGACTCGGAGAGAATATATAGTCAGTGTGCATAGTGATATGCAATTAACATGTGTAGATCATTTTTAACTCCATATGTAGACGCAAATGGAGAACCAAAATATTATGGCAGGTTCAATCAAGGTGTTGTCACAATTAATTTACCAGATATTGCATTATCTTCAAATGGTGATATTGAAACATTCTGGGATATTTTTGACGAAAGAACAGAGCTATGCCATAAAGCATTACAGATGAGACATAAAAGACTTGAAGGAACACCATCTGACGTAGCTCCGATTCTCTGGAGATATGGCGCATTGGCAAGATTAGAAAAAGGCGAAACTATTGATAGGCTTCTCCATAATGGATATTCTACTTTATCTTTGGGATATGCGGGCTTATATGAATGTGTGAAATATATGACTGGTAAATCTCATACAGACGGAGATAATGGAGAAAAATTTGGACTCGAAGTAATGCAAGCATTAAATGATAAGTGCAATAAATGGAAGAATGAAGAAAATATTGATTATAGTTTATATGGATCACCTATTGAATCTACTACATATAAATTTGCAAAATGTTTGAAAAAGCGTTTTGGAGTCATAGAAGGAATTACGGATAGAGACTATATCACAAATTCTTATCATGTTCCAGTTTTTGAAAAAATTGATCCATTCACAAAGCTTTCAATCGAAAGCAAATTCCAAAAATTAAGTCCTGGTGGTGCAATTAGCTATATTGAATGTACTGATTTGACATATAATATTGATGCAGTATTAGAAGTAATGCAATTTATTTATAATAATATTATGTATGCCGAATTAAATACCAAATCTGATTATTGTCAAGTTTGTGGTTACGATGGTGAAATTAAGATTGTTGATGAAGACGGAGAGTTAATTTGGGAATGTCCTAATTGTGGCAACAGAGATAAAAATAAAATGAATGTTGCAAGAAGAACATGTGGCTATATCGGAAGTAACTTTTGGAATAAAGGAAGAACAGAAGAAATTGCTGAAAGGTATGTACATCTTGATGATCATGAATATAAGGAGAAATAGTATGGCACAAATTTTTAAAATCAGTGGTTATTTAATAGATATAAATGATTCATATACTAAAGATGACGTTAGACTATCCATCACCGACAAAATAGATATGTTTAGTCAACAATTATATATTGAAAGCACAAATATTGAAGATTGGGATTATGATAACCCATTAAACTTTGAAAACTGTGATTTATCCTATTGTTCTCAATATTTTAAAAATCCAAATAATGGTAAATGTTTTGATAGACCATTACCCGAAGCAGGACAAAAATATAGACATTTTAAGATTGGGAAAATTGTAACTATTGTTGGGATTTCAAGACACACTGAAACGGAAGAAGTAAGCGTTGTATATAACTATGAAGGACAAATATGGAATAGACCTCTTGAAATGTTTATGAGTGAAGTCGATAGAAGAAAATATCCAAACGTATCACAGAAGTATAGATTTGAACTTGTGGAGGATTAAATATGAGATATGCTCAAATTAGAAGCATGGACATCTCTAATGGAGAGGGCATAGGCATCGCCCTCTTTGTTCAAGGATGTCACTTCCACTGTAAAAACTGTTTCAATCAAGATACATGGGATTTTAACGGTGGAAAAGAATGGACGAGAAAAATAAAAAATGAATTCCTTGAATTAATTGAGAAACCATACATTAAAAGAGTTTCTTTTCTTGGAGGGGAATGTTTAGCAGATGAGAACCTTGAAGGAGTATATGATTTAATTAAAAATGTAAAAAAAATACATCCAGAAAAGATACTTTGGATGTATACAGGTTATACATGGGAAACAATTTTTCATCCAGTTATAACAGATGATATAAATTTTGAAAGAGATAGGTTGATTAAATTACGTCAAGATATTATTTCTATGTGTAATGTCTTAATAGATGGTAGATATGTAGATGAACTAAGAGATATGAATTTAGAATTTAGAGGAAGTAGTAACCAAAGAGTTATTGATGTACAAAAATCTCTCAGAGAAAGAAAGGTAATTCTATGGAAGACAAACCAGTAAAACTAAAAGAAAAATTATATTACGCTCGTATTCATCACAATACAGTTACATATGATGTATGTGATTTGGTTGTACAATCTATTAGAGATACATATTTTGCTGCAACTGATAAGAGAGATAAACACCGTTATCTTTTTTCTTATAATGATATTAATAAACTTATTTTCTTTGATAGAGAAGATGCATTAAAAATTGTATTAGATGCACAAGCAAATAGACCTAAAAAGTATCAATATGAGGAGGAATAATTTATTGGCATATTTAATGAAATTTAAAGGTAAATATCGTTTGAAAACAGCTATTGATAAAATTACGAATGATTTTCCTAGAGATGAAAATGGAATGTTAGAACAGAATGATATTTATATTGATTGTATGGGTGGTTCTCAAATCACACATTATGGACGTTCTACATTAATGGCATACATTCCATCTCTAGGAAGAGGACATAATATTTTAATTGCGATTGCAAAAGAATTGAATGTACCAGAAGATAGAAATTATGAAGTCTTATATTCAAACCTTGAAAAAGAAGGAACGATTAAAGATATTCATGATACCGATGGTGAAGTCGAATTTAAGTTTGATGCAAAAAATATTGATTTCATTGCCAAATATCTCAAACCTAGAACATCAGGCGCAGGCATTAGTCCTTTCTCAACTAAAAATTTACCCAAAGCAAAATATGAAATAAGTGAAGATGATTTAAGAGAATATAAAGTAATAACGGACACAGTTCCTAAAGATAAGTTATTAACCCTCTCACAAATTACAAATGATTTTTTGTTTAAATATCTTCAAAAAAAGAAGCAATATAGAACAATTAATATTAAACAGGATATGCGAAAAAGGATGTTAAAAAGTAAAGAGTATATTCATTGTATTGGCGAATGGGGTAACTATTTAGAATATTTGAATAAAGAATTAGAGAAAAGATTATAGGAGGATTGTTAGATTATGTATGTATATGGGAAAAACGTATATTATTCCAATTCCAATATGCCATCTACTTACAAACAATATGACACTAAAATTGTATATGCGTTTGATGTTGCAGGTATGAAAATTAAATGTGAGGAAAAATTTGTAAATAGAACAAAAGAAACTTCACTGAAATTTATAGGCGAATGAAAAATCCTTGATGATAAACTGGAATTTTACAAAGAAGTTCCAATTGATACAGATATCTATGAAAATTATGATTGGAAGGTCAAAAATGGGGTTCTTTATGTGACTTTATTTGAAAAAATTAACGAAAAACCACCAATTTTTAGACATATTGAGCAAGAAAATGAATAAATTTGATGATGAAATCTGTGTTTCATTAGAATCAAAAAAATGATACAAAAAGGAGATAAATAGCATGGTGAGAAAGAATGAATATACACTGAACAAAAAGGTAAACGAATCTGTTTTAAAGAAATGCGGATTCAGAAAAGAGCATGGAGATTGCTATACATTAAAACATTTCCTGTATGAAAAATACGTTAGCTTAAATATCCTTGTGATGTTAGATGATTTAAGTTTAACAATTACAGTAACAGATGATAAAGGGAATTTATATGCTCCATTCTATAACCCTGAGTTAGTAGAAAATAATATGGTGGCGCAGGAAACAATCGAAGAATATAACAAAGTGATGGACAGATTGTCTAAGAAAAAGGTCACTACAAAAGTAAAAGATATGTCAGATAATAAGGATGATTGTTTATCTATTAAAATCAAATATTTTACCGACAAGATTGATAAAGTTGATTTTATTGGCGGTAAATCTGATTGGGTAGACCTTCGTGCGGCTGATACATTCAAATTACATAAAGGTGAATTCGCATTAATTCCATTAGGTGTTGCGATGCAGTTACCGAAAGGTTATGAAGCCCATGTTATCCCAAGAAGTAGCACATATAAGACATGGAAGATTATTCAGACAAACCATATGGGACTTATTGATGAATCTTACTGTGGGAATAATGATCAGTGGTTTATGCCTGTGATTGCTATGAAAGATACTAAAATTAATGTAAATGATCGTATCTGTCAGTTCCGTATCATGAAGAAGATGCCAAAGGTACATTTTGATGAAGTTGTATTTTTAAGTGAAAAGGATAGATGTGGAATTGGAAGTACAGGGAGAAAATAGAAAGGTAAGCTTATGAGTAAAGAAGATAAAATGTTATATACTGTAAAAGATGTAGCAAACACTTTTGGAGTAAATGTTCATGTAGTGTATGAACTTATTAAAAAAGGATTATTACCAGCACTAAAATTAGGTAGCTTGAAGGTTAGGAGAAAATCTCTTGAATCCTTTTTAGAAAAATATGACGGAATGGATTTATCTGATTTAGACAACATTACAGAATTAAAATAACACTATATAATGAAAATTTTTACGGGAATGGTATAATAAATACTGTTTCCGTAATTTTGATTTTCACACGTTCACAAGTACACATGACGTACACATTCGAGAAAATTATATTATATTTCAAAAGATTATAATAAAGCAAAATATAGCACAAACCATTTCGTGTTCAGCCTTTATTTATCAGCATTTCACGACATAATAAAGTATAAAAAATCAAAAAATAATTATATTTATTCGGAATGGGTAACAACCCTATGGTTGGAGCTACAGTAGCTGTAGCTGTAAGCGTAGAAGAAGCTGCTAAGGCAGGTAGATTCTAGGTTTTACGAGATTTACAAAAATTTATCGGGAGTCGTTCGGCTCCCGATTTTTGTGTTTTGACAACATATTGACAACATTTACTCTAAGTTGTTGTCAATGTTGTCACCATTTATTACTTCATCAAGCATAGAAAGCATTTTCTTAGTAACATGATCTGTGTAGCGTTTTGTTGTCTGAATATTAATATGCCCGAGTCTTTTCTGGATCAGTGGCATTGGAACACCTGCCTCATAAAGAATTGTTGCATGAGTATGTCGTAAACTGTGGAAGTCCCATTCTTCACTGATAAGAGTACAGTTCTTTGCTTTACCATGAATGCTGCGGGAAGTGTGCTGCATATTTCGTGGGTGAGCCAGAAGACCACCCTGTTTAGCATTTACAAAATGTACAGGCCTTAAATCATTAAGTGAAAGAAGGCTGTGTGTTTCTTCATCATAGTTCATGTAATTTTCTTGATAATATTCTCCGCAGGTTTCTTTATTAGTCAATTGAAATTCCAGCGTTCTTTTTAGCAAGGCAAGAACATTGTTACCAACAGTAACTGTTCTGGATGAATCGTACTTAGGTACATACAGAAGCCACTTACCACATCCAGAAGGTTCTTGCATTTGTTTATTTATTGTAATTGTTTTGTTTTCAAAGTCTACGCAATCCCAGGTTAATCCATAGACCTCTCCAAGACGTAATCCACAATAATAGCCAAGCATCAGAGCAAGGTGGGAAGGATGGCCTTCTGGAAAGCGTTCAATAATCGCATTCCACATATCTTCTTCAACAAAAATATGATTCTCTTTCCTTGTGCCTACCTCGGAATCTTTCCTTTTATTTGGAAGTGTCAGTTTGTAAGACGGATCCACAGAAATGAACTTTGCCTGTACAGTCGCATATCCAAATGCAGATGTCAACATTCCCTTAATACAAGTAAGAGTATTTCTACTCATACCAGTTCGGTGTAACTTGGCCAGAAAGTTTCGTAAGGTTTCTCCCTGTACATTTTTAAGTTTGTAAGAACCAATATAAGGTTTAATATAAAGACGGATCCTTTTCTTGTATGTATTTACAGTTGTCTCTGCAAGTTCTTGTTCTACATAATGCTCCATCCAGTAGTCGAAATAGTCAGCTACAGATTGCTCCGAGACCTTAAAAGCAATACCAGTGCTATTATATTCAGCCAAAGCTTTTGTGCCGGCTGCCTGAGCCTCCGCCTTTGTTCGGTATCCGCTACCGGTTTTCCATTTTCTCGTTTCATTCACACTGGCCAATTGAAAATAATACTGCCAGGTTTTTCCGCGTTTTCGTGTGCTAACTTTTCCCATGAAAATCATCCTTTCGAAAAAAGGGTATAAAAAATACACCCTATGCAAAATGCAGGATGCGTGGTATAATCTAAGTGATGTAAAGATTATCAGCCATCCTGGTTGATAGGTTACTAGAAATCCGGTATGGCAAGTACCGGATTTTTTCCGTTTATAGGGTCATTATACAGCGTGCAGAACATATGTGCAAGGAAATGTTGAAAAATGTTAAAAGGCTATAATGAAAATTTTTTCCTTAGACCATAATGAATAGTGAAATTTTGGGATAAATCAACCTCATCTATAGCATCTATTTTATAATACCAACAGGTACGATGTTTTCCTTTTTTTGATTTCCACGCATTCCCTATGGCCCCTAATTCATAAAGAAAATGTAGGGCATCATCAAGATTATCAATTTCGCTATAAGAAGTTCGGTTTTCTTCATAAAGAGTTTGGATATCACTATAAGAAAAAGATGGTCTTTTAATTCCAGCTATTAATTTTAAACATTGCGTACTATAAGCACTACTTTTGTAAAAAGAAGCTTGATTGAGCATTTCATTATAAAAATCTGTAGCATAAATTTTTCTAGTCTCTTTTAAAACTGTAGCTGAAAAACACGTTCTCTCCGGAAATTCTTTTTTTGCACAGTTTAGAAATGTAACAATGTCACGAGGTCGCCCAAGACTATGAGCTAATAAGAAGTCAAGAGGATTTTTCTTGTCAATTGATTCAGGAAATAATATTTCAAATAGTTCTTTGTTTGAACGATTTTTATAGGGTTCGCAGGAAGCCCTTATTTTATGAAAAATCATACTAATTAAAGGATGGTCCCATTTATCATGAGTAGAGTCAAGTAACCAATATAAATCTATGGAACAGGAGGTTTTTATTTTATTTAGATTAGGATGATTTCCCTGCATTTTATTTAATATATCACTGCGCAATAGCATGATTATTTTAAGACTCTTGGCACGAGAATTAAAATAAAAATTATATTTTTTGGCAGCGGTTATCAAATTATATATAATATTTTCGCTTTGTTCACCAGCTTCCTTTTTTAATTCATCTAAATCGTCTAAAATAATAAGTAGATGGTCGTTTATTTGAAAACAATCAAAAACGAGTTGTTCAAAATAATCAATTAAATCAAAAAATCTCTTGCGGGTACTCTCATAAGAAACCCCATCAGATGTTTTAATTCCGGCAGAGTGTTGAAAATTCGAAGTCTGTAACTTGTCAGAGTGAGAAATACCGTGAGAAAGATTTCCAGTAATCTCTTGATTATTAGTAGTAGATAAAGATACTATTTTATAAAATGTGTCATCATTGTATTCAAGCATAAATTTTCTCAGCTTATTTAGCTTGCATCTGGGAAGATGTTTAAGCCAACGATGCTTATTTAATAATGAATTTGCAATTTCATATAGTAAAAACCATTTGCACAATACTGAAATATAATCATTTGTTAATTCTTGCTCATCAATATTTATGAGTTTACATATCCAAAAATTTTTAGGATCAACTATGATGCAGGTCTGTTTAGAAGGAGATTGTTCTACAATATATTTAGAAAGATAAGTTTTTCCAGTTCCCTTACTTCCAATAATCAAAAATTTTTCATTGCTATTTATTATTTCATTATATTTATTGTTGGGATCAAAGAAAAGTTCTTGAAATCTTTTATCACGAGCTTCAACTTCTCCATCAGGTAGCCCCATATATAAGTCTTTTAATTTTACATCATTCAATATAATTTCCTCCCATATTATAATTAAAGACATTATAACATAAAAAAGGACAAAATAAAAAGGATTACATTTTGAATGTAATCCTTTTTAGGTGCGAGGTCGCAATGCCTCATTGACGAGTTCTTAGACTCTTGTTTCTCTATATTATCAATTATATACTAACTGGCAAAAAAACTATATTAGTCTACTATAATATCTATATTATGTCAACTGTTTTTTTATATTTTGATTATATCACAAATTGAGATTTTAAGAAATTAAGATTTTATTAATTTTTTAAGACTTTTTTAGAAAATTATGTTATAATCCCATCGTTGCCGCTCCCTATACTGGTGACGGAAGGGAGGTGCACAAATGATATCATTATACTCTTTTCTTTTTTCGGTATTGGCTGGTATTATTTCAGGAATCATTGTTGAGATGATTATGAAGTTACTTAGCAAGTGGTTTGGCCGGAAGAAGAAGTAAAGAACAACGGCAACCAAGCCCCAAATAAAACCCCTCGGTATTAGCGGTACCGAGGGGTTTTTGGTGCATAAATGATATCACCATTTACTCTTTTCTGACTTCAATATATCATATTGAGTCAGATAATTCAAGTATATCCTGGTTTGTAGCATATTATTCATTTTGGGTTTCAGAAAAATATCATTAAGTATCCAGTTAGTTTAGATGAACATATATTTTGTACGATTTGTCAATATAAATTATGAATAAAAATTGATATTATATAATAAAAAAATTATACAATTAGGAGAAAATAGTATTATGGATTTCAATGAACAAATTAAGCAGTTGTCAAAAAGAATATCGACATTAAAAAACTCAGTAGTTACAGAGGAAGCAACAAAAACCTCTTTTATTATGCCATTTTTTCAGATTTTAGGGTATGATGTATTTAATCCTACAGAATTTTTTCCAGAATATGTAGCAGATGTAGGCATTAAAAAGGGAGAAAAAGTAGATTATGCGATTATTATAGACGGAAAGCCATGCATATTTGTAGAATGCAAATCCTGTAACGAAGATTTAGATAAGCACGCAAGTCAATTATTTAGATATTTTGCCGCAGCTCCAGTTAAATTTGGAATACTTACAAATGGCATTGTTTATAGATTCTATACAGATCTTGAAAAAGATAATATCATGGATTTAGAACCATTTGTAGAGGTGAATCTTGAAAATATAAATGAATCAGGAATAAAGGCATTAATGAAATTTAGAAAAGAGACATTTGATAAATCTAATATATACAAAGCTGCAGAAGAATTAAATATAGTACTCTTATTAAAAAAGTTTTCGAAGATGAGTTTGATACTCCATCAGATGAATTTGTCCGATTTGTACTTAATGACATATATACTGGTAAGAAAAACAAAAATATGGTTGAGAAATTCAAACCTATGGTTAGGAAAGCATTTTCAGCTTTTATAAATGATATCGTAAATCAAAAATTAAATGAGGTTTTTGATACCATGTAAGATGAAACAGAAAATACGGAAGAACAGGGGAATGAAGAGCCAGTATCTAAAATTGTGACAACAGAGGCAGAAATTGAGTCCTTTAATATTATTCGTGGTATGTTAGCTGATACTGTGCCTATTGAAGATATCAAATATAAGGACACAGAGAGTTATTTTGGGATACTTTATAAGAATAATAGTTGGAAGCAGATATGCAGAATTAATCTGGATACAAGGAAAAAGCAATTATTGATTCCAGATGAAAATAAAAAATTTATTCGTTTTTACATCGAATCATTGAATGATTTGTATAAATATAAGGATAAACTTATAGAAGTATTGAACAGATATTTGGTTAGATAAAATTTTTATAAATAAAAAGAGAACAGTATAAATGATGATATTATATGGCATCTCTGGTCTCTTTTTTTAATATTATGCGAGCAATTGTTCTCTCATCTTTAAAGATGTCCTATATTGCTCAGCATCGGGGAAGTCTATAAATTCCACAGTTTTATCAAAGTTTTCCTTAACAACCTGCTTTATCTCATCGAGTGTTACATAGAAAAATTCTCGTCTGGTATTAACCATATTTAACTTTCTGTCTTCGAAAGCTCGATGTAAAGCTGCCTCCAGAGCAGGAGCATTATCAGAGAATATCATGGCATGAACATCGAATTTAAACGGAACAGAGGCATCTCCAAGCTTATCTACTCTATCTTGCGGTTCTAATCTTCTTGTCATACCTATTTTATAAATATTTTCACCAAAAGACCCTACATTTGAAATAACATATACATATCCGGCTTTCTGGTTTGCTTCTCTGTAATCAATATCTTTTATGGACTTATCAATATTGGAAAGTTCAGTTTCTAATTCCGCTTTTTTTGCGATCAAATCCTCGGTCTCACCATGTTCTTTGATTTGGGACAGAAGATTTTTAAGTGCCTGCTGGTAATGGGTCTGTTCTTTCTTAATTTTTTTTCGCTTTTCTTCAATTTCTTTTTTGAGTTTTGCTTCTTCACGTTGCTGGGCACGAAGTTCACGTTGTTCTTCTTTTTCCTGTTGCTTTTTCTGTTGGTATTCAAAAGCCAGATATAATTCTACTATTTTTAAATCTATATAGGATTGATTAATATATACACTCATGATGGTTCCTAATTTTTGAATTTGTTCGGCGCTTTTTACGATTTTCCGTACGGAAGTTTCTATATTATTATATTTTACTTTTCCGATGGTCTCATCGCATTCGCTGTTAAAGGCTCGTAGTAATAATTTTTTCATGTCATTAACCATTTTACGACCTTTAGCTTTATTGTTATTTACCGTCCAGTCTGTATTACCAGAGGCAGCAATATCCTGTTTTATCATTTGTTTTTGTTGATTTCGAATGGTGGTTAAGCGTTCCTTATAAACATCAGATGACATAAAATTATATCGAGGTTGATAAAGACCATATTCCTGAACTAGCACTTCATCTGAAAAAGTAATGATATCCTTTGAAATCTTATCTAATTCTTTAGATTTTGCTTCTATTTCCTGCTTTTTCTTATTGAGTTCAGATTCAAGAGATGAAAGTTACTTATTAAAATCGTTGATTTTATGTTGTAGATCAATGGCATCATTCATATCAGGTGTAAGCATTTCTTTTAGTTCTTCATTCTCCTTCTTTATATTGCCGATATTAAAAATATCTGATAATCCCATGGTACCTTTCCTCCGTAATAACATATGAATTGAAACTAAAATGTTTCATTTTCAATTATACAATAAAAGCGGAAAAATGTCGAAAAAATGCATATAGATATTAAAAAATAGAGAATTGTCCTCATTTTTATTTAAGCGTAAAAAAGAAGCCAAGGTTATCCCTTGGCTTTGATGAGGATATTTAAATATTTTAAACTATAATCCTAATTCTTTCATAGCCTCTTCTTGTGAAATAAATTCATGACAATCGGAGTTTTCTTCGACTTCTTTTAACATGGCTAAATCAACTTCATTTGGTTCAACTTCTTCAATATCGTCCCATGTTTTAGGAGAAACAGTCCTTTTTGATTCATTTTGAGTGCCTTTATTAGTTTTTCTAATCGCTTATTCAATTCCATAATTCATATCTACAACTCCTAATGGTTCAAAAAATACCATGTAATTATCTACTACAGTACATTTTCCATATTTTAAGAGATATGCATCCAGTGCATCTTTTAAAAATTCTTCTGTAACATCGAGATGCTCTGCCATCTCATGTAAGTTCCTGCAACCATATTTGTAAGCAGGTAATATACTTTCAAATTGCTATGTGACTTCCAATAATCAGACCATCATGAGTAGAGAGTGGTTGTTCTTTTACTGCCAGACCCTCCTGATCGGCAGCATCTAAAAGCTGTTCATATGTCAAGTGAGACACCACCTTCCCATGTAGCGATTTGCTATAATCCTAGTTCCTTTAAAACTTCTTCCTGAGACATTGCAGGCTGATAATCAGGGTCACCAGAATGATATGCATTAAGAGCAGCGATTTCATCTGGATCAGGAGTAACTTCTTCTACATTGTTAAGCAAAAATGTTGCCTGAATTAAATTCCAGACTTTCTCAGCATCTTCATCGCTCATGATAGTAACAGCACCAAAGATTCTTTCTTTTACATTAGACATATAATCACACTCCTTTATAAATCTATCCACGATTACCAATATCAATAATATCAATGATAACACCATTTACATCAAATAATACTCGAAAATTACCGACACGCAGGCGATAACCAGAAGCTCCTTGTAACTTTTTTATATCACCTTCTAATGGTAATCTGGAGATGGCGGTCATCAAACATTTTTGTGTAGGCTTATCTTGTTTCTTTAGAAATTTGATAGCCTTTTTACCATAAATAATTTGAAACAATAAAATTCTCCTTTCTTAATCCCATAAGCTATCATCATTCATAATATCTAAATCACTTTGGATTCCTTCTGGAGTTGCTTCTATATCAGTGCGGGCGTGAGCGGTGCGGAGTTCGTCTTCCATACGTTGAGTTGATAAGAGATTGTTTGTGTATGCGACACTTTTTTTTTGTTAATATCATTTAATTCTCTATAAGAGAGAACTAAGGTTTCTTCATCTTTAGTTTGACATTGAGTCAGATGAGAACGAGAAGAATGGTCTTCTACTAAATCAGCTTTTGTTACGCCAAAATAATTGGCCATTAATTCTATTTTATCAATTCGTGGGTAAGTTTTAGCATTAACCCAGTCAGAGAAAGTTGGCATTTTAAATCCTAATGTATTACATATTTCTGTTTGAGATACAGAGTGAATATTCATATAATACCTTATATTATTAGCCATTATTTGCTTATTTCCCAGATTACTCATTTGGTGTTCCTCCTTGTTTGATTTGATTATACGGTAAAAACGAAAAAAATCAAGATAAACCGAAAAAAATTCGGTTAAACCAAATTATAATACAGATACAAAATAAGAAAGGAAGAAATAAGATGGGAGTTTCAAGTGAAATGAGAGTATCATTAGAACTTGCCAGAGAATTGAATGGGTTAAAACAATCAGAGGCAGCACAAAAAATTGGAGTAAGTACAGACACATTAGGAAATTATGAAAGAGGAAAATCATATCCAGATATCCCGATTTTAAGAAAAATTGAATCTGTATATGGCGTGCCATATGATAGACTTATTTTTTTATCTTTAGATTTCGGTTTAACCGAAAAAAGAACAGAAAAACCAGAACGCAAGAGCAGTTAAGTGTAAAGATCAAGACAACAAAACTCACCAAGAAAACAGCCAGCAAGAAGGCATTTAAGGGTGTAAATAAAAAGATGGTAATTAAGGTGCCGAAGAAAGTGAAGAAGACTTATGCGAAGATTTTTAAAGGGCTGAAAGTGAAATAGAAAGGGATAGGATTTTTTTAAGGACTCATGCTAGATGGTATGTGTTCTTTTTTGTAACAATATAATGTAAGTTATGGGGATTAAAATGACATATTGTGACGATAAAGGATATATGTTATAATCCGAACATGAGTGTTATCATAACGGTAGGCGGTTAGTCTTTCAACAGAGGTTGCTGAGTGCCAGTGGCACTCGTTTTGCAACGACCGAAGTGAAACGGAGACCTGTAACCCTCTGATTACATAGAAACCCGAAAGGGAATCCGCTGGAAAGAAGGAAGTATTAATCAAAGAAAATACAAAGGAGATTTTACAATGAAAATGCACATCATCGGCACTGGAACAGCAACAGTAAGTAAATATATCAATACCTCCTGTGTTTTTGAGGAAGATGATCAGTTATTTCTTGTGGACGGGACAGGGGGCAGTGACATCTTGCGGGCATTTGATACTATGAATCTTAATTGGAAGAAGCTTCATTATGCCTTTCTTTCCCATGAACATACCGATCATTTTTTAGGGATGATATGGGTAATTCGCACGATTGCGGAGTTGTTAGAACTGGAGGAATATGAGGGGGATTTTTATCTTTACGGAAACGATGTAGTATTGGGAAAGGTATTACATGTGTGCCGCATGATTCTTAAGAAACGAAGCCAGGCTTTTTTGGAGACAAGAATTAAGTTTGTTTTGGTAAAAGACCATGAAAGGAAACATATTTTAAATTATGATTTTACATTTTTTGATATTGGTTCTACAAAAGCGAAACAATATGGTTTTTTGATGGAGTATGATAATGGAAAGAAACTGGTATTTGCTGGAGATGAGCCGTTGAAAGAAAATGGTAAAAAATATAGTAAAAATGTAGATTGGCTATTATCCGAAGCTTTCTGCTTATTTGATGAAGAACCGAAGTTTCATGCGTACCAATATCAACATCAAACGGTAAAAGAGGCAAGTAAGATTGCACAGGATTTAAAGGTAAAGAATCTGTTAATCTGGCATACTGAAGACCAGACCGGGAAAAAGCGAAAAGAGCGGTATACAGAGGAAGCAAAGCAATTTTACAAGGGAAATGTGTGGGTTCCGGAGGATGGCGAAGTTTTTAATATATGATAAAAAATATAATATTTACAAAACCATTTTTCTCCTAATATTACTCTGAATTATTCCCAGTAATTGTGGAGTAATTTTATTATAATAAAATAAAGTATGTTTGAAAAATTAAAAGGTATCTGTATATCCCCAGTAGATTTCAAACACATTTTAGGATAATTTTTGGAAAGAAGTTGATTTCTTGGAGAAGGGAAAAATGAAGACAATAGCGTTAATTGGCACTTTTGATACAAAGGGAGAGGAATATCTCTATGTAAAAAATAAAATAGAGAATCTGGGATTACGAACATTAACGATTCATGCTGGCATTTATAAGGAGGTTTTTTCACCAGATATTAATCATGATTCGGTTGCTGTTTTGGGAGGAGGAAGCGTTGCCGAATTGCAGGAGAAAAAAGACCGGGGATATGCCATGGAAGTGATGTCTAAGGGGCTTTGTGCCTTAATTCCAAAGTTATATGCGGAGAAGCTGTTTGATGCCGTTCTTGCTTTGGGTGGCACAGGCGGAACTTCTCTTGTGACTCCGTGTATGAGGTTATTACCATTAGGTGTTCCTAAAATCATGGTATCAACGATGGCATCTGGAGATGTGTCAAGATATGTGGGAACAAGTGATATTTTGATGATGCCTTCCATTGTGGATGTAGCAGGAATTAACCGTATTTCCTCGCAGGTACTGACACATGCGGTTCATGCTATTGTTGGGATGGTTGAACATGAGAATACAGATATTCCAGTCAAAAAGCCATTGATCGTAGCTACGATGTACGGAGTAACGACGCCATGTGTTATGTGTGCGAAAGAATATCTTGAGCAGGAAGGATACGAGGTGATTATTTTCCATGCATCGGGAACTGGCGGAAAGATGATGGAATCTCTGATTAACAGTGGAATTGTAGATGGTGTATTAGATCTGACAACAACAGAATGGATTGATGAAATTGCCGGAGGTATTATGGCAGCTGGTACAGGACGTTTAGATGCGGCTGCATTGAATGGTGTTCCGCAGGTGGTATCGGTAGGTGCTGCAGATATGATTACATTTGGTGAAAGAGAGAGTCTCCCTGAAAAATATAAGGATAGAGTTGTCTATATGCATAATCCGGCTATCACAGTTGTAAAGAGTAATATAGAGGAAAATGTTACATTTGGTATTAAAGTTGGCGAGAAACTGAATCAGTGTAAGAATAATGCGGTATTGCTACTTCCACTTCAGGGAATTTCTATGAATGATAAAGTGGGAAGTGAATACTATGGCCCGAGGGAAGACCAGGCGTTATTTATTACATTAAAGAAAGTGATAAACAATCCTCTTGTTGAAGTCATTGACGTGGATGCACATATTAATGATGAGGCATTTGCAATATTCGCTGCCAGGAAGTTAGTTGCACTAATGGAAATGAAGAAATAGTTTTTGCGGATAAAATGATAGAATCTAAAGGGATATTTCCAAGTGTTTTTTAAACATATGAGGAATTATTTTTGGTATAATATAGTTAACTTAATGTATTCTTTTTATTTTATTGACAGTCTCTTTGTGCATATGTTATAATTTTTACAGAACAAAATAGATTAAGTTGTATAAGATTAAGTACTACGGCTAAAGTTTTCTTTTCTTAAATTTGAGAAAAAGAAGACTTTAGCCGTTTTTTGTGAAACAGGGGTGACAGAATGGATTACGGTTTAAAAGATAAGGTAGTTTTAGTAACAGGGAGCACAAAAGGACTTGGGAAGGCGATAGCAGAACTTATTGCACAGGAAGGAGGAATTCCAGTCGTTACAGGACGAAGAGAGAAGGAAGTGCATGAGATAATGATGGAACTTCGGGAAAAATATCAGGATGAGCGGATTCAGGGATATTGTGTGGATTTTTCAGAGCTTTCAAGTGTGGATTTCATCTTTGATGTCATAAAAAAGGATTTGGGAAGTATTGATGTTTTGATTAATAATGCTGGAATCTGGCCGACAGCATATGTAGTAGATATGAAGCCAGAAGATTTTGAGCGGACGATTCGTGTGAATTTAGAAGTACCATATTTGCTGTGTCAGAAATTTGTGCAGGAAAAGATAGCTGCTCAGCAGAAAGGAAAGATTGTTAACATTGTTTCGCAGGCAGCATTTCACGGATCAACAACAGGACATGCACATTATGCAGCATCAAAAGCAGGACTTGTAAGCTTTAGTATTTCTCTTGCAAGAGAAGTCGCAAAATATGGAATTAATGTAAATATGGTAGCCCCCGGAATGGTGAGGACACCGATGACAGAGGAAGCGTTGAAGGCAAAGCCAGATTATTATAATGGAAGAATTCCAATTGGAAGGGTAGCTGAGCCCGAGGAGGTCGCACAGGCAGCGGTATTCTTAGCATCAAAATGTGCGGATTACTATACGGGGATTACCTTTGATGCAACAGGCGGTATGTTGATGAGATAGATTGAAAGAATGAGTAAGTATGCATAAGCAAGTAATAGGAAAATGCAGGTAAAAATAGGAAAAATTATAAAAATTATCATGAAAAGTATTAATAGAAAGGAAGAATGATATGGCGTTAGTAAATATTAAAGAAATGCTTGAGAAGGCAAGAAAAGAACATTACGCGGTAGGGGCATTTGATGCAAGCACAATTGAGATGGCAATGGCTATCGTAGAAGCGGCAGAAGAAGAGAAATCGCCGGTTATTGTTATGGGACTGACTCCAGACTTACAGCAGGGCAATGAAAAAATGCTTACCTACTGGACAGAGAGCCTGAAAGATTTGGCGAAGAAAGCGAGTGTTCCTGTATGTCTTCATCTTGATCATGCGAGAGATATGAATTTCTTAAAACGATGTGTGGATGCCGGCTTTACTTCTGTTATGTATGATGCTTCTGAATATCCTTTTGAGGAAAATGTCAGATTGTCAAAAGAAGCAGCAGACTATGCACACAAATATGGGGCAACGGTGGAGGCAGAGCTTGGTCATGTAGGAGACGGCATTGTTTCTGGTGTAATAAAGGAAGACGGCAATTACGACAATCCAGAAGATTATCTGACCAATCCAGAAGAGATGAAGAGGTTTATTGCCGAAACGGGAGTGGACTGTCTGGCGGTTGCTGTTGGAACTTCTCATGGTGTTTATGTTCATGAACCAAAACTTGATTTTGAAAGACTGGAATTATTAAATAGCATTTCAGATATTCCTATGGTAGTGCATGGAGGTTCAGGAACACCAGATGATCAGATTAAAAAAGCGATTTCTCTCGGAGTTACCAAGCTTAATATCTATTCAGAAATGATGGCGGCTTATTTTGGTACAATGAAAGAAGAACTTGAAAAAGCAGGAACGATGGCAATCTGGATGAGCAATGCAAACAGAGAACCACTTAAAGCGGTAAAGAAGGTAGTAAAAGAAAAAATACGGCTTACAGGTTCCGCAGGAAAAGCTTAAAATATACGGAATTTCAGGAGGGTTACACATGGAAAAATATTTAATGGGAATTGATGCGGGAAATACATCAAGTAAAGTTGTTATTTTTGATTTATATGGGAAGATGATTGCCACAGCAGCAACACCGAGTATGCATTTTAAAAGAAGGGGAGAAGGCTTTGAAGAATTCGATGTTACAGAGTTGTGGAATCTTATATCAGTATGTATAAAAGAGGCAGTAGAGAAAGCAGCAGTTGCACCAGAGCAGATTGCCGGTGTCGGAGTTACTTCCTTTGGTAATGGAGTTGTTTTCCTTGATAAAGAGGGATATGCCATTGCGCCAGGCTGTTTTTCACAGGATTATCGTGCCAACAGTATTATTGAAATGTATCAGAGAGAAGGAACATACGAAAAGATTAATGATATTGTAAAAGGTACATTATTTGCGGGAGAACCAGGTCCGATTCTTCGCTGGTATAAGGAAAATTACAGGGAGATTTATGATCAGATTGGTGGAATCCTTCAGTTTAAAGATTATATTATGTATCGCCTTACTAATGTATTTGCTACAGATTTAAATTGTTTTGGCGGAGCCTTTATGGTAGATATGAATACGATGGATTATTCCAGAGAACTGATGGATTTATACGGAATTCTGGAATTATATGATGCATTGCCAAAACTTGCGACAGAGCCGACAGAAATTGTTGGAACAGTAACAAAAGAAGCGTCAGAAATTACAGGACTCGCAGAAGGAACTCCTGTTGCAGCCGGAATGATGGATATACTAGCATGCCTGGTTGGTGCGGGAGCAACGGGAGAGGAGGTATATACTGCCGTTGCCGGTTCCTGGTGTATCAATGAAACACATTCCGATCGAATCATCCCGAATGCATCGTCCAATATGCCGTATCTGAAAAAAGGAGAATATTTAAACTGTTCTTATACCGGAGCTTCTGGTTCTAACTATGAATGGTTTACGAGAATTCTTGGTGGAACAGCAAAACTTGAGGCGCAGGATAGAAACTTGTCTCAATATGCTGTACTTGATGAACTTATTGAGATGGTACCAATTGAGAAGGTAAAAGTATTCTTTAGTCCTTTTGTTGCACAGCCAAGTATTCACATGAATGCAAAAGCGAATTTCTTTAACATTGATATGAGTACGTCTTATGCAGAAATCTGTTATTCTGTTGCAGAAGGAGTTGCTTTTATCCATAAACATCATATTGATTTTTTAAGAAATGCAGGGCTTCCGGTAAAGGAGATTCGATTAACTGGTGGAACAGCAAAAAGCCATGTATGGAATCAGATATTTGCAAATGTTTTACAGGTTCCAATTGTTGGTGTAGATTGTGAAGAAACGGGAGCACAGGGTGTAGCAATCGCAGCAGGTATTGGGGCAGGAGTGTATAAAGACTATGAGGATGCATTTGAAAAAGCTGTAAAAGTAAAAGAACCGGTATTGCCGGATGATAGCACTTTCCCTATTTATGAGAAGAGATATAAAGAGTGGTGTCGATTAAATGAAATTATGAAAACATACTGGGATGAAAAATCGAAAGGATGATAAAGTTGGAGAAACAGGGGTTTTTAGTTGTACCATCTATCCGTGATGTGAAATATTTAAAATATACGCTGGAGTCAGAATGCAGAGAGGTATTGTTATCGAATGCACATATTGGAAATTTAAAACAACTCACAGAGAACTGTCATAGAAATGGATAGAAAGTTATTGTAAATCATGAATTGATTGGAGGACTTGGTAATGACAGAATTGCTTTTGAAATGTTAAAAAAGCTGTATAAAGTAGATGGTGTGATAGGGTCTAGTGTTTCAAAGTTAAATCAGATGCAGCATATGGGACTGGAAACTATTTTTCGTATTTCCCTGATTGATTCTCATTCTGTAGAAATGGCACTACGTTCACTAAAAGGAGTCAATTTTACGGCAGTAGAACTTCGGCCATATTCTCATGCGGTAGAATTTCTTCCAATGTTTAAAGAAATATTTACAGGTAAGTTTTTCGCCGGTGGATTTATAAATTCAGAAGAACGAATAAAGATATGTCAGAAAGCGGGCTTTGACGGAGTTATGACAAGCACTAAGAAATTGTGGAGTTACATAGAATAATTAGAAAACAATGAGAATATTTCCATACTATTTTAAATAACAGGAAAAGAAGGAGTTTTTGAAATATCAAAAACTCCTTCTTTTCTTGCAAAAACCGTTATTTACCTGATTTTTACGAGTTCTTCTAAGGAAGAATTTGCAGAAGCATCCTGTTGAAATTATAATATCAATAAGATATTAAGAAAAGCGTTTTTCGAACTGATAATTTTCAATTTTTTCTAGAATGATAGAAAAATCACATAAAAAAAGTTAGGTGAGTGCGCAAAAAATAAAATAAAATTAAGCAATATGCACAAAATAATTGACAAAATTAATTAAATATTGACAAAAATAATAAAAAACTTGCAATAAATAGTATGAAGAGTTATAATAAACCTAATAAAAATTATTTAGTAATAAAAATAATTTATGTTAGGAGGATGTTATGAGTGAAAAAAAACTAACAAGAGAAGCTGACACGAGTACATTGTACGAGTTTAAGGGATCGGTTCCAAAGCCATCTTTACTTGTACCATTATCTCTGCAGCATGTACTAGCAGCGGTTGTTGGTGTAATTACACCATCCATTATCATTGCAGGAGTATGTGGGTTGACAGAGAGTGAGAAAACGATGATGATTCAGGCAGCGTTGCTCCTTACTGCCATTGCAACATTACTACAGTTATTCCCGATTTTTAATCGATTGGGGGCAGGGTTGCCTGTGATCATGGGAACTAGTTTTGCTTACGTTCCGACACTTCAAGCTATTGGTGGTGAATTTGATATGGGAACGATACTTGGTGCTGAAATTATCGGCGGTATCGTTGCAATTATCTTTGGAATTTTTGTAAAAGAGATTAGAAAATTATTTCCGGATGTTGTTACTGGAACTGTAATTTTTACAATTGGTCTTTCTCTTTATCCAACTGCGATAAAATACATGGCTGGGGGAGCCGGATCAAAAGAATTTGGAAGTATGAAGAATTGGGTTGTTGCTCTTTGTACATTTGGAATTGTTCTTATTTTAAGTAATTTTACAAAGGGAATTTTTAAATTAGGGTCATTATTTTTCGGAATGATTGCAGGATATTTACTTGCTTTGGCATTTGGAATGGTAGATTTCTCCAGTGTTACTAATACGACAGCAATTGTGGCTGTGCCACAGTTCATGCACTTCCAGATTAAGTTTGTACCATCTGCATGTATATCACTTGCCATTGTTTATATTGTAAACTCTGTACAGACAATCGGTGATTTAACTTCCACAACAATGGGTGGTATGGATAGAGTTCCAACCAATCGTGAGTTACAGGGTGGTATTCTTACGCAGGGAGTTATGAGTATTTTTGGAGCATTTTTTGGAGGGCTTCCAACCGCGACATACAGTCAGAATGTAGGAATTGTCACAGTAAATAAGGTTATAAATAGAATCGTATTTTTAGTGGCAGCAGTCATTCTTATGATTGCAGGATTTATTCCTGTATTCTCAGCAGCATTAACAACAATTCCACAGAGTGTTATCGGTGGTGCAACATTATCTGTATTTGCACAGATTGCCATGACTGGTGTTCGTATGTTTACAAAAGATGGATTGACAGCAAGAAAGACAACGGTAGTTGGTATGTCTGTAGCTTTAGGTGTCGGAATTACACAGGTTGCGGATTGTTTATCAGGCCCTGGACTTCCGGGATGGATTAACAGTATCTTTGGTTCTTCCTCTGTAGTAGTTGCTACAATCATGGCTATTTTATTAAATTTGATTCTTCCGAAAGAAGAGACAGCAGCAGAAACTACAGAAGAAACGAAAGAATAAAGTAATCTTTCCAGAATCATATAATTTCAATAATGATGATTCTGGAAGATTATAAATATATTAGATTGTATTTTTCGATTTTATTTCATCTAAGTAACTATACAGAGTGTATTTGGAGATTCCTAAGAATTGGCAGACCTTTGGTCCGGATTTGGTGATCAGGAAAGCGCCGGCTTCATTTAAAAGACGGACAACCTGTACCTTATCTTCCTTAGACATTAAGGTAACCGGCTTACCGATATGCTGTACACTCTGTGTGATTAATTCATCTAATAAATCGCCGATATTTACAGCAATAGGTTCTTTGGTAGTATCTTCTTCAATAGTACCAGTGAAGGAAGAAAGCTCTTTTTCCATAGCAAGCATTAAGGAAATGTCGTAATTGATTCCGAAAATTCCAATAATTTTATCGGAGTCATCACGAATAAAAATCGTACTTGATTTTAGAATTTTCCCGTTTTTTGTCTTTGTGAGATAAGCGAGCTTATCTTCCTGTTTTAAGTTTTGCTCACTATTATGAAGAGATTCCAGAACAATCTGAGAAGGTCCATCACCGATTCTTCGTCCAGTTACGTGGCCATTCTCAATGGCGATGATGGAGTGTTCTATGTCTTTTCCCTGCAGGTCATGTACAACAACTTCACAGTTAGAGCCGAACTGTACAGCCAGACCATGAGCAAGCCTTGTGTAAAATTCAATAAGAGATTTTTTCATAATCAATAAAACCTTTCTAAATGGAATATTTTATAACTATTTAAGTCCGTTATCACAGGATAAAGCAGACAAAATCAAAAGAATTTAAATAGTATATTTCATTATATCAGTTAAAAAAAATAAATTCAATTTCTAATCTAAAAAAAATTTAGGAGGACAGCTAAATGTTATTAATAGGAAATGGAAGAGTAATTACACGCGATCAGGAAAATCCGTATTTAGAAGATGGAGCGGTTGTTATTTCTGGAGAAAAGATAAAAGAAGTAGGATCTTTGACAGAAATGAAAGCAAAGTATCCGGAAGCGGAATTTGTAGATGCAAAGGGCGGCGTGATCATGCCAGGTCTTATCAATGCGCACACACATATCTACTCTGGTCTTGCAAGAGGCTTATCTATTGCTGGCAACAATCCAACAAACTTCCTTGAAGTATTAGATGGAACATGGTGGGCAATTGACAGACATCTTACTTTAGATGGAACAAAAGCCTGTGCATATGCAACTGTTCTAGACTGTATCAGAAATGGTGTGACTACTATTTTTGATCATCATGCAAGTTTTGGTGAAATTTCAGGTTCCTTATTTGCCATTAAAGATGTTGTAAAAGAATTAGGTATCCGTTCCTGTCTTTGCTATGAGGTTTCTGAAAGAGATGGCGAGGAGAAAACTTTACAGAGTATCAAAGAGAACGCTGATTTTGCAAAATGGGCAAAAGAAGCAGATGATGATATGGTAAAAGCTATGTTTGGTGGACATGCCTTATTTACAATTTCTGATAAGACCTTCGAAAAAATGGTAGAAGCAAATGATGGAATGACAGGTTTCCATATTCACGTTGCAGAGGGAATGAATGATGTATACGATAGTATTCGCAACTACGGATGCCGTCCAGTAAACAGACTGTTATATAACGGATTACTTGGAGAAAAGACCATGTTAGGACATTGTATCCATGTAAGTCCTGCCGAGATGGATATCATCAAAGAGACAGGAACTATGGTTGTAAACAATCCAGAATCTAATATGGGTAATGCTGTAGGATGTGCACCAGTTCTTAAGATGATGGAAAAGGGTATCACTGTTGGTATGGGAACGGATGCGTATACGCATGATATGTTAGAGAGCATGAAGGTATTTTTAATTATCCAGAGACATCAGCAGGCAATGCCTAATGTTGCATGGTGTGAAGATGTGAAGATGCAGTTCGAGAACAACCGTATCATCGCAGAGAAATACTTCAATCAGCCTCTGGGTATTTTAAAAGAGGGTGCAGCAGCAGACGTTATTGTTATGGATTACAAACCATTTACTCCATTTTCAGACGAAAACATTGATGGGCATATGATTTTCGGAATGATGGGTAAAAACTGTAGAACAACTGTAATTAACGGAAAAGTACTTTATAAAGACCGTGAATTTGTAAACATTGATGAAGATGCAATCAATGCGTGGACAATGGAACAGAGTAAGAAGCTCTGGGGGGAATTAAATCACAGAACTTACTAAAATAAAATGATAATAAAGAGGAGAGTACTATGAGCGATATTATGAGACCGATGTCTATTGGACATCTTATGAACTGGGCATTAAGCGAATACAAAAAGAAAGGAAGTATTTTTGGTATTGATAAGCTTGTACATTACACAAGCGGACAGGCACTTCCTATTTATGAGGAAAAGATTGAATCTCCATTCGGACCAGCAGCAGGTCCAAATACACAGTTAGCACAAAACATCATTGCTTCTTATGTAGCTGGTTCCAGATTCTTTGAATTAAAGACTGTACAGGTAATGGATGGTGCAGAACTTTCTGCCTGCGTTGCAAAACCATGTATTACAGCAGGAGATGAGTGCTATAACTGTGAATGGTCTACGGAGTTATATGTTTCACAGGCATACGCTGAGTATGTAAAAGCATGGGTTGTATGTAAGATTCTTGCCAAAGAATTAGGACTTGGCAATCCAGACGGATTCGTATTTAACATGTCTGTTGGATATGACTTAGAAGGAATTAAGTCCGAAAAGGTAAATACATTCATTGATGATATGATCGAGGCAAAAGATACAGAAGTATTTAAAGAGTGTATCAACTGGGCATTAGAGAATGTAGATTCTTTTGAAAATGTAGATGCAGACTATATTAAGTCTATCAGCTCTAACATTTCCAGTTCCATCACAGAATCTACTCTTCATGGCTGCCCTCCGGATGAAATCGAAAGAATTGCTACTTATCTTATTACAGAGAAACATCTTCATACATTTATCAAATGTAACCCAACTCTTCTTGGATATGAATATGCAAGAAAGAGATTAGACGAGCTTGGATTTGATTATGTTGCATTTGATGACCATCATTTTGTAGAAGACTTACAGTGGGATGATGCGATTCCAATGTTAGAAAGATTAATGGCATTAACAAAAGAAAAGGGATTAGAGTTTGGTGTAAAACTGACAAACACATTCCCTGTTGACGTTGCTGCAAAAGAATTACCTAGCGAAGAGATGTATATGTCCGGACGCTCCCTGTTCCCATTAAGTATTCATCTTGCAAAACTGTTATCCGAACAGTTTGACGGCAAGCTTCGTATTTCTTATTCTGGTGGAGCAACAATCTACAATATCCGTGAAATGTTTGACGCAGGTATCTGGCCAATCACAATGGCAACAAATATCTTAAAACCAGGTGGATATGAAAGATTAAGCCAGATTAGCGAGAAGTTCATGGAATGCGGTACAGAGAGATTCCACGGAACAGATACAAAAGCAATCGCAGCGTTAGATGACGCTGTTACAAGCGATGAATTATATAAGAAACCAGTAAAACCTTTACCAGAAAGACATATGGAAAAAGAACTTCCACTGTTTGACTGTTTCACAGCTCCTTGCCGTAATGGCTGTCCGATTGCACAGGATATCCCAGCTTACCTTGAGGCAATGACAGAGGGCGATGCAACAAAGGCATTAGATATCATTTTAGAAAGAAATGCATTACCATTTATCACAGGAACTATCTGTCCACATCACTGTGGAGATAAATGTATGCGTAACTATTACGAAGAAACATTACATATCCGTGAGACAAAATATGCAGCAGCGGATGCCGCCTATGAAACAGTTCTTAAGAATATTGCAAAACCGGAAGCAAGAACAGATAAGAAGGTTGCTGTTATTGGTGGTGGTCCTGCAGGTCTATCTGCAGCAATGTTCCTTTCAAGAGCAGGTGTCCCTGTTACTGTATTTGAAAAGTCTGAAAATCTCGGTGGTGTTGTAAGAAATGTTATTCCAGACTTCCGAATTAAGAGAGAAGACATTGAGAAAGATGTTGCACTTTGTAAAGCATACGGTGCAGAGTTTGTAACGGGTAAAGAAGTTGCTTCTATTAAAGCACTTAAAGAAGAAGGATATACAGATGTTATCGTTGCCATCGGTGCATGGAAACCTGGTAACGCACATCTTCAGTACGGCGGCGCATTTGATGCAGTAGAGTTCTTAGCAGATGCAAAGAATGAAAAAATTGAAGTTGTTCTTGGTAAAAATGTTGTTGTTCTTGGTGGTGGAAACACAGCAATGGACGTTGCAAGAGCAGCGATTCGCGTAAAAGGTGTAGAAAATGTACGTCTTGTTTACAGAAGAACAAAGAGATATATGCCTGCAGACGAAGAAGAATTAAGAGAAGCTATCGAGGATGGCGTACAGTTCATGGAACTTCTTGCACCGATTGGTGTGGAGAATGGACAGCTTAAATGTTCTGTAATGGAACTTGGTGAGGCAGATGAGTCTGGAAGAAGAGCACCAGTTGACACAGGAAAAGTAGAATATGTTCCAGCAGATACTGTAATTGCAGCTGTTGGAGAAAATATCGACGGTACATTATATGAAGATATGGGTGTGGAACTTGACCGCAAGGGCCGCCCGGTTGTAGATGCAAACATGATGACAAGTGTAGAAGGCGTTTACGCAGCAGGTGATTCCAGAAGAGGACCAGCTACTGTTGTAGAAGCAATCGCAGATGCATCGAAAGCTGCCGCAGCCATTGCAGGTATTTCCTACGAAAAATATGCAGAAGCGAATGTGGCAGAAGATTCAGCAAAATACATCGCCAAGAAGGGATACCAGAGTCCTGACCTTACAGAGATGCCAGATAAGAGATGTCTTGGATGTTCTACTGTATGTGAGACATGTGCAGATGTATGTCCAAACAGAGCAAACGTTGCAATTAAAGTTGCTGGTAAATGTCAGGAACAGGTTATCCATGTAGATGGTATGTGTAATGAATGTGGTAACTGTGCTGTATTCTGTCCATACGCTGGAAGACCTTACAAAGATAAATTTACATTATTCTGGAGTGAAGAAGATTTCACAAACAGCGAAAATGAAGGATTCTACTGTGAAGAAAACGGAGAAATCCATCTTCGTCTTGATGATAAAGTAGAAAAAACGGACATCAATGGCATCCGTACTATTTCCGCAGATGCAGCAGCGGTCATCGAGACAATTCAGAAGGATTATTCCTATCTGATGAAATAGTCAGGCGAGTATTATGGCTGTTAGAAGAAAGAAAGTTGCCGTAATCCATTGTAACGGCAGACCAACCAGAAAAGAAGGATTTGAACAGGTTACTGTCACAGGTAACTGTCAGGAAATATTAACACAGTATTCAGAAGGTATTAACATATGCTCTTATGGATGCCTCGGTGGAGGAAGCTGTGTGGAAGCGTGTCGGTTACACGCAGTGTCAATCGGTGAAAGAGGAATTGCGAAGATTGATGAGGAAAAATGTGTGGGATGTGGGCTTTGTGCAAAAGCCTGCCCACAGCATCTGATTCAGGTAGTTCCAACAGAAAATACCATTCAGCCACAGTGTGCTAACCTTGACAAAGGCCCAAAAGCGATTCAGGGATGTGCAGTAAGCTGTATTGGATGCAGAATCTGTGAGAAATACTGTCCATGTAAGGCAATCAAAGTTGTGGATAACCACGCTGTCATTTGTCAGGAAAAATGCATCGCCTGTGGTATGTGTGCCGTCAAATGTCCACGGGGTGTTATTCACGATAAAAATGGTATTTTATCCATAAGATAAGAGAGGAGGAGAACTATGGCAACAGAATATTGTTTTACTGTCAATGGAATGCGCCGGACAACAACAGAAAAAAAGTCTCTTCTTCGCTATCTTAGAGATGACCTTCATTTATTTTCCGTAAAAGATGGATGTAGTGAAGGTGCCTGCGGAACCTGTACGATTATTGTTGACGGGGTTGCAGTAAAAGCCTGCGTTTTAACGACAGATAAATCTGTGGGAAGAAACATTGTAACGGTAGAGGGACTGACAGAAAGAGAGCAGGATGCATTTGTCTATGCATTTGGTTCGAAAGGTTCTGTACAGTGTGGTTTCTGCATTCCGGGAATGGTTATGGCAGGAAAAGCACTTATTGATCAGAATCCAGACCCAACAGAAGAAGAAATTAAATACGCATTAAGAGGTAATATCTGCCGCTGTACCGGTTATAAAAAGATTATCGAGGGAATTCAGCTTACCGCAGCAATTCTTCGAGGAGATGCAGAGATTGACTATGACCTTGAAAGAGGAGAACAGTACGGTGTCGGACAGAGAGCATTCCGTGTCGATGTGCGAAAGAAAGTGCTTGGATACGGCAAATATCCAGACGATATTGTTATGGATGGTATGGTACATTTATCTGCAGTACGCAGCAAATACCCTCGTGCAAGAGTGTTAAAGATTGATGCGTCAAAAGCAGAGGCACTTCCAGGTGTGCTTGGTGTACTCACAGCAAAAGATGTGCCAAATAATAAAGTGGGACATATTCAGCAGGACTGGGATGTTATGATCGCTGAAGGCGATATTACAAGAATGATTGGGGATACCATCTGTGTTGTTGTAGCAGAGACTGAAGAAATCCTTGAAAAGGCAAAGAAGCTTGTAAAAGTAGATTACGAAAAGCTGGAGCCGATCCGCAATGTCCATGAGGCGATGGCAGAGGATGCCCCACAGATTCATTCAAGTGGAAACTTATGCCAGCAGCGTCACGTTACAAGAGGAGATGCCAAAACTGCTTTAGAGAAGGCAGCCTATAAAGTAACCCGTTCATTTACAACACCATTTACAGAACACGCATTTCTTGAACCAGAATGTGCGGTTTCTTTCCCATATAAAGATGGAATTAAAATATTAAGTACGGATCAGGGAGCATTTGATACAAGAAAAGAAGTATCCATTATGTTTGGCTGGGATCCGGAAAAGATTGTAGTAGAAAATCAGCTTATCGGTGGTGGCTTCGGTGGAAAAGAAGACGTTACCGTACAGCATTTAACTGCACTTGCAGCATATAAATACCAGCGTCCGGTCAAGGCCAAGTTCACAAGACAGGAGTCTCTATTCTTCCACCCGAAACGCCATGCAATGGAAGGAACCTTCACTCTTGGCTGTGATGAAAATGGTATTTTTACCGGCCTTGACTGTGAGATTTATTTTGATACAGGAGCTTATGCTTCCCTGTGTGGACCGGTTCTTGAAAGAGCCTGCACGCACTCCGTAGGGCCATACTGTTACCAGAATACAGATATCCGAGGATTTGGATATTATACGAACAATCCGCCAGCCGGAGCGTTCCGTGGATTTGGAGTATGTCAGAGTGAGTTCGCGTTAGAGTCCATTATTAACCTTCTTGCAGAACAGGTAGGCATCTCTCCGTGGGAGATCCGATACCGTAACGCGATTGAGCCAGGAAAGGTTCTTCCAAACGGACAGATTGCTGACTGTTCTACTGCCTTAAAAGAGACATTAGAGGCTGTAAAAGATGTGTACGAAGCTAATAAAGACCATGCAGGAATCGCCTGTTCTATGAAGAATGCCGGTGTAGGCGTAGGGCTTCCGGATAAAGGAAGATGCAACCTTGTGATTGAAGATGGTGTCTGCGTGATTTATGCGGCTGCCTCTGATATCGGACAGGGATGTGCTACTGTATTTTGTCAGGATGTGGCACAGGCAACCGGACTTCCACTTTCAAAAATCCGCAACGCTGTTTGCAATACAGAGAATGCACCAGATTCCGGTACAACTTCTGGTTCAAGACAGACTCTTCTTACTGGTGAAGCAGTAAGAGGAGCGGCAGTGAAGCTTGCCGATGCAATGAAAGAAGTCGATAATGACTTAGAGAAATTAAACGGCAAGAATTATTTCTATGAATATTATGAGCCAACCGATAAACTTGGTGCAAATGTGCCATATCCAAAGAGCCATATCGCATATGGATTTGCGACACATGTTGTTATCCTTGATAAAAAAGGAAAAGTAACCGAAGTGTATGCGGCACACGACTCTGGAAAGGTAGTGAATCCAACCTCTATTCAGGGACAGATTGAGGGAGGCGTACTCATGGGAATGGGCTATGCTTTAACCGAAGACTGGCCACTTAAAGACTGCGTTCCTCAAGTAACTTACGGAACACTTGGCTTACTCCGTTCTACACAGATTCCAAATATTCATGCTATCTATGTAGAAAAAGAGAAGTTATTAGATGTTGCCTATGGTGCAAAGGGAATTGGCGAGATTGCAACAATTCCTACTGCCCCTGCTGTACAGGGAGCTTATTATGCCCTTGATGGCAAATTTAGAACAAAATTACCATTAGAGGATACTTTCTATCGTCCAAAAGAAGAAGAGTAATTCTGATAGCGTGTTTGAAAAATCAAAAATCAATCTGTACATCTTGCTGAAACTATTTTTCAAACATGCTATCGTGAAATCAGCTAATGCTGATTTCATCTGTAAACATAAAGTAAAAAACTCTATAAAATATCATCTTATCAGTAAACAGATAGGACGATAAGTGATAAAATTTGTATTTCTATCTTTTTCTTTTACAAAATGAAATAATATAGAAATAATATAGTAAATTAATTATAATCCCTATTTTAAATAAAAAATTTGTTAAAAAAGCTACAGAAATGTAGCTTTTTTTGGTACTATAGTTTATAATACTTACAAATAAGTAAATTTGTGAAAGAAAAGGGAGAAAACTATGTTTGTTAGCAATGTAGGCGGAATTATTGCAGCGGCAAGTAAGGAGAGCGCACATCCTTTGCGAAAGACGGGAAAGATTCCAGCTATTAAAAGAATTGTCCTTTCCATGCAGCAGGCAGGTCTGTTTCCAATAGTAGTAGTTGTAGGAGCTGATGACTACGAGAGCAGATATCAGCTAAATAATCTTAATGTAGTATTTTTAATTTTAGAAGAGTCGGACGAAAAGAGAGAACTATTTCATTCGGTAAAAGCTGGTCTTTCTTATTTACAGGATAAATGCTTAAGTGTTGTATTTACCCCGGTAAATGCCCCCATGTTCATTCCGAAGACCATCGTGGAGATGCGAAAATATCACGATGATATCGTCGTACCTTCTTATAAGAAAAAAGCTGGGCATCCAGTGCTCATTTCCAATGAAATGATTCCTGATATCCTTGCCTATGATGGTGAAAACGGACTGCGGGGAGCCATCGAAAAATATGCAGGCAGAAGAGTATTTGTTGAGGTAGATGATATTGGAGTATTATCACTTAATCAGGAGGATGATGAACTGCAAAGCCGGATTGAAGAACATAATAAATCCATCCTTCATCCAATCCTTACTTTTGGAATTGGACACGAAACCCCGTTCTTCAATGCCCGTTTAAAATTATTACTTTTTTTAATAGAAGACTTGAATAATGTAAGAAAAGCCTGTGATACAATGGCATTATCTCCAGGAAAAGCCTGGGATATGATTAATGAACTAGAAGACAAACTAGGCTATACTGTCGTAAAAAGACGCCGAGGCGGACGAAATGGAGGAAAAACCTTCCTCACTGAAGACGGCCGTCAGTTCTTGATCACCTGCCAGAGATTTGAAGAACAGGTCATAAGTTTTTCAGAACAAAAATTCGAGAAAATGTTTCTCGAAAGCCATATGCTGGAAAAGAAAGAAGAGGAATAGGTAAAACAGATGTAATAGATAAACAGACGCTCCCCCAAATCTCTTTCGTAGATAACAAATTCATCTTTCCCGTATTTTGCCAAAGTCAGAAGGTGCTGAAAACAAAGAGCCCCTATCTGTGGCCTCGGAGTTGCCAGAGTACGATATGGTCAAAAGTTCCTCCTTAAATATATTGATTTTGCGACTTTTGTGTTTTTTACAACGGAGTCAAAATCAATATATTTAAGGAGAAACTTTTGACTAGATATCTTCTCGTAACGAAGAAAGTCACAGATAGGGGCTCTTTGTTTTCAGCACCTTCGTCTCTTTTCAAATACCTCCAAAGAAGAATTTGCTAATCTGCCGTTATACCACTATAATAAAGACAACAAAAAACTTTTCATCACACCTAACAAAAAGTTTGTAGTCTATTTTTATGGAGGAAAACAATGGAGAAAATCAAATGGATTTTGAATCAGATGCCAAAGAATGAAGATAAGAATCTTGCGGTAATGGCACTTGATAATGTAAATCAGGCAAGAAAGTTTCACCGCAGCTTTCCACAGTACTCAGTAACACCATTAGCAAAGCTTGATGGAATGGCTGGACAGCTTGGACTCGGCGGTTTATTTGTGAAAGACGAAAGCTATCGTTTTGGATTAAATGCGTTCAAAGTACTTGGCGGTTCTTTCGCAATGGCAAAATACATTGCAAAAGAGATGGGTAAAGATGTTAGTGAGATGACATATGATTATCTGACAAGCAAGAAATTCCGCGATGACTTTGGACAGGCAACATTCTTTACTGCAACAGACGGAAATCATGGACGTGGTGTTGCATGGGCAGCAAATAAGCTTGGACAGAAAGCCGTTGTACATATGCCAAAGGGAAGCACACAGACAAGATTTGATAATATTGCGAAAGAAGGTGCTTCTGTAACAATCGAAGAGTTAAATTATGATGATTGTGTAAGACTTGCAGCAAAAGAAGCAGCAGAGACACCACATGGTGTTATCGTTCAGGATACTGCATGGGACGGATACGAAGAGATTCCTTCCTGGATTATGCAGGGATACGGAAGTATGGCTGG
>OIBT01000078.1_pt1 | contig 48659 bp, 38 predicted proteins | sample 1581091 | NCBI WGS metagenome assembly OIBT01 (sample SAMEA3882549, study PRJEB24775) | human gut metagenome | biome: human-associated habitat; feature: intestine environment; material: feces | place: Netherlands | collected 2009/2010
GGCCTGACGGACCTTGCTGTATAATTTTTGTAATTTCATGGTAGGTATTATACTACAAATCTGTGAAAAAAACAAAGTTTCGGGTTACGAGGGCAGACTTTGGGACTCGTAAAGTGATAAGCTAGAGCCATCATAAGAAATAAGTTAGAAAAAGACCTATTGTTACTTCTTTAAGCAAAATATTTGACATCGCCATAGGAAAATAGTATATTTGAATTACAAGTAATTTCTACTTATTGGTAGATTAAAGATATCAGGTATTAAAGAAGTAACGTTAAAAAACGTTATTTTTTTACAAGGACGCTAGTTACACATTACATATCTTTATAAAAAGGAGAGAAACATGGATAACGGAACAAATAACTTTCAGAATTTTATCGGAATTTCTTCTTTGCAGAAGACTCTTAGGAATGCTCTCATTCCAACCGAAACAACACAGCAATTTATTGTTAAAAATGGAATAATTAAAGAAGATGAACTCAGAGGAGAAAATCGTCAGATACTTAAAGATATCATGGATGATTATTACAGAGGTTTCATTTCAGAAACTTTATCGTCAATTGATGATATTGACTGGACTTCTTTATTTGAGAAAATGGAAATTCAGTTAAAAAATGGAGATAATAAAGACACACTTATAAAAGAACAGGCTGAAAAACGTAAGGCAATCTATAAAAAATTTGCAGATGATGATAGATTTAAAAATATGTTCAGTGCAAAATTAATCTCAGATATTCTTCCTGAATTTGTCATTCATAACAATAATTATTCTGCATCAGAAAAGGAAGAAAAAACACAGGTAATTAAATTATTTTCCAGATTTGCAACATCATTCAAGGACTATTTTAAAAACAGGGCCAATTGTTTTTCGGCTGATGATATATCTTCATCTTCTTGTCATAGAATAGTTAATGATAATGCAGAGATATTTTTTAGTAATGTATTGGTGTATAGGAGAATTGTAAAAAATCTTTCAAATGATGATATAAATAAAATATCCGGAGATATGAAGGATTCATTAAAGGAAATGTCTCTGGAGGAAATTTATTCTTATGAAAAATATGGGAAATTTATTACACAGGAAGGTATATCTTTTTATAATGATATATGCGGTAAAGTAAATTCATTTATGAATTTATATTGCCAGAAAAATAAAGAAAACAAAAATCTCTATAAGCTGCGAAAGCTTCATAAACAGATACTGTGCATAGCAGATACTTCTTATGAGGTGCCGTATAAATTTGAATCAGATGAAGAGGTTTATCAATCAGTGAATGGATTTTTGGACAATATTAGTTCAAAACATATCGTTGAAAGATTGCGTAAGATTGGAGACAACTATAACGGCTACAATCTTGATAAGATTTATATTGTTAGTAAATTCTATGAATCAGTTTCACAAAAGACATATAGAGATTGGGAAACAATAAATACTGCATTAGAAATTCATTACAACAATATATTACCCGGAAATGGTAAATCTAAAGCTGACAAGGTAAAAAAAGCGGTAAAGAATGATCTGCAAAAAAGCATTACTGAAATCAATGAGCTTGTTAGCAATTATAAATTATGTCCGGATGATAATATTAAAGCAGAGACATATATACATGAAATATCACATATATTGAATAATTTTGAAGCACAGGAGCTTAAGTATAATCCTGAAATTCATCTGGTGGAAAGTGAATTGAAAGCATCTGAATTAAAAAATGTTCTCGATGTAATAATGAATGCTTTTCATTGGTGTTCGGTTTTTATGACAGAGGAGCTGGTAGATAAAGATAATAATTTTTATGCTGAGTTAGAAGAGATATATGACGAAATATATCCGGTAATTTCATTGTATAATCTTGTGCGTAATTATGTAACGCAGAAGCCATATAGTACAAAAAAAATTAAATTGAATTTTGGTATTCCTACACTAGCGGATGGATGGAGTAAAAGTAAAGAATATAGTAATAATGCAATTATCCTCATGCGTGATAATTTGTACTATTTAGGAATATTTAATGCAAAAAATAAGCCTGACAAAAAGATAATTGAAGGTAATACATCAGAAAATAAAGGGGATTATAAGAAGATGATTTATAATCTTCTGCCAGGACCAAATAAAATGATCCCCAAGGTATTCCTCTCTTCAAAAACCGGAGTGGAAACATATAAGCCGTCTGCCTATATATTGGAGGGCTATAAACAAAACAAGCATCTTAAATCCTCTAAGGATTTTGATATAACGTTTTGTCGGGATTTGATTGATTATTTTAAGAACTGTATAGCAATACATCCTGAATGGAAGAATTTTGGCTTTGATTTTTCTGCCACCTCCACATATGAAGATATCAGCGGATTTTACAGAGAAGTCGAATTGCAAGGTTATAAAATTGACTGGACATATATCAGCGAAAAGGATATTGATTTGTTGCAGGAAAAAGGACAGTTATATTTATTCCAAATATATAACAAAGATTTTTCCAAGAAAAGTACCGGAAATGATAATCTTCATACTATGTATTTGAAGAATTTGTTTAGTGAAGAGAATTTAAAGGATATTGTACTGAAATTAAACGGTGAGGCGGAAATCTTCTTTAGAAAATCAAGCATAAAGAATCCTATAATTCATAAAAAAGGCTCTATTCTTGTTAATAGAACATATGAAGCAGAGGAAAAAAATCAATTTGGAAATACCCTGATAGTCAGAAAAACCATACCGGAAAATATATATCAGGAGCTTTATAAATATTTCAATGATAAAAGTGATAAAGAACTTTCGGATGAAGCAGCTAAGCTTAAGAATGTAGTAGGTCATCATGAGGCTGCTACAAACATAGTAAAAGATTATAGATATACATATGATAAATATTTTCTTCATATGCCTATTACAATCAATTTTAAAGCCAATAAGACAAGCTTTATTAATGACAGAATATTACAATATATTGCTAAAGAAAAGGATTTGCATGTAATAGGCATTGATCGTGGTGAAAGAAACCTGATATATGTTTCAGTAATTGATACTTGTGGAAATATTGTTGAACAAAAATCGTTTAACATTGTTAATGGATATGATTATCAGATTAAGCTCAAGCAGCAGGAGGGGGCGCGACAAATCGCACGAAAAGAATGGAAAGAAATCGGCAAAATAAAAGAAATTAAAGAAGGCTATTTATCTCTTGTAATTCATGAAATTTCAAAGATGGTTATTAAATATAATGCCATAATTGCAATGGAGGATTTAAGCTACGGATTTAAAAAAGGTCGTTTCAAGGTTGAACGACAGGTTTACCAGAAGTTTGAGACAATGCTTATCAACAAACTCAACTATCTGGTATTTAAAGATATATCCATAACTGAAAACGGTGGTCTTCTAAAGGGATATCAGCTTACATATATTCCTGAAAAACTTAAAAATGTCGGTCATCAGTGTGGCTGTATATTTTACGTACCTGCTGCCTATACATCAAAAATAGATCCTACAACCGGATTTGTAAATATATTCAAATTTAAAGATTTAACAGTTGATGCGAAGAGAGAATTTATAAAAAAATTTGACAGTATCAGATATGATTCAGAAAAAAATCTGTTTTGTTTTACATTTGATTATAATAACTTTATTACGCAAAATACTGTTATGTCAAAGTCAAGCTGGAGTGTATATACGTACGGAGTTAGGATAAAAAGAAGATTTGTCAATGGCAGGTTCTCAAATGAATCGGATACAATTGATATAACAAAAGATATGGAAAAAACCCTCGAAATGACAGATATAAATTGGAGAGATGGTCATGATCTGAGGCAGGATATTATTGATTATGAAATCGTACAACACATATTTGAGATTTTCAAATTGACTGTACAAATGAGAAACAGTTTAAGTGAATTAGAAGACAGGGATTATGACCGTTTGATTTCTCCGGTGCTCAATGAAAATAATATATTTTATGATTCAGCTAAAGCAGGAGATGCGTTACCTAAAGACGCAGATGCTAATGGTGCATATTGTATAGCTCTAAAAGGCTTGTATGAAATCAGACAAATTACAGAGAATTGGAAAGAAGACGGTAAGTTTTCAAGAGATAAACTTAAAATTTCCAATAAGGACTGGTTTGACTTTATTCAAAATAAAAAGTATTTATAATTGATGATTTGATAATTATTTCAAATTTAAATGATTTCATTTTTTGTCCGGCTTCCATATATTTCCATAAATTATATGGAAGCGAGGACACAATTATGTATCAGTCAAAACATTTTTCTTTATATTCAGAAATACTATAGATTTTTTATGAAGGATAGGGCGGGAGAGGTTCCGGTTTTTGAGATTCATATGAAATAAGAGGAGAATGTGATATGGCTATAGTAAGCTATGATATTTCAAATGACAAATTACGAACCAGTTTTGCTAAGTATCTGTCAAGATTTGGACATCGAATTCAATATTCAGTATTTGAGATTGACAACAGTAAAAGAATTGTTGATAATATAGTTAACGATTTGACGAACACATTTGAAAAACGATTTTCACAATCAGATAGTGTATATATTTTCAAAATGTCATCAAGCTGTGAAGTTCTAAGATATGGTTATGCCCAAAATGAAGAAAATGATTTTTTTATCATAACGTAATGCAAACCTGGACCTTAATTTTATAATAATCTATATTACTTAACATATATTGTGCAAATGTTATATAAAATAATAAAAATAAAGTTGCTTGGCTCCAAAAAATTGTGCAAATACATAAATTTGGAGTTAAGTAATATAGAATAATTTCTACTGTTGTAGATGTTGATACCAACAATCTTGTATGTTCATGTTAAGTAATATAGAATAATTTCTACTGTTGTAGATATCTGCTCGATACGTTCCTTAATTTCTGTTAAATAATATAGAATAATTTCTACTGTTGTAGATGCGAGCCAATTAACAGAGGTTCAAAACGTTAAGTAATATAGAATAATTTCTACTGTTGTAGATAGACGAACACATAGAAGAGAGACTAACTGTTAAGTAGTATAGAATAATTTCTACTGTTGTAGATTCAGAAGCATATGATGGAGTACTTGAGTTAAGTAATATAGAATAATTTCTACGGTTGTAGATTACGTTAAACAAGTATTTAGTAAATAGTTGAGTAATATAGATTATTTTTTCAATAAATTTCACTATTTTAGTAACTGAATAATTTACGTGACTGTATATAAAATCAAGACAATAAGTAATATTATGTCAGTGTTTTGTTTTATCAAAAATCAAACTAGACGATTTTGATTCATTAAAGTAATATATAAGAATACGAAGTCAAGTTTTCACACTTTTTAGATTATCGACACACTGTGTCGACAATCTGGAAGCAGTATACTTATTTCATTGATGAATATTATATGAGATTGCGAAATAAAAGATTTTCCACTCACTGAGTGGAAATTTCATCTAATAACTAAAGATGAACAAATATAATATTTCCAATTCTAACAGAAAGGATTTATGGTATGGCAGATTTTAAATATGAAATAGTAGAACACATAGGCACACTCTCAGAAAGTGCCAAAGGATGGACAAAGGAACTCAACAGAATTTCATGGAATGGTGGAGAACCAAAGTATGATATCAGAGACTGGGCACCGGAACACGAGAAGATGGGAAAGGGTGTTACGTTGTCTGAGGATGAGATGGCAAAGCTAAAAGACTTATTATAAATATCATTTGAATTAATGGAAGGACAAAATCATGAGCAAAGTATTAGAAGAAATGAAAACCAGAAGAAGTATTCGCAAATTCAAGCCGGATATGATTCCGCAGGACATCCTTGACCGGATAATCGAGGCCGGAACCTTTGCGGCAAACGGCAGAGGCGCACAGAACACCATCATTATTCAGGTGACAAATAAGGAAATAAGGGATGAAATTGCTAAGAGAAATGCCGACATAATGGGAAGTAATACTGATCCATTTTACGGTGCGCCGGTTATTCTTATCGTTCTTGGAAAGAAGGACTGGCCTACACATGTCTATGATGGCAGTCTTGTGATGGGAAACCTGATGCTTGCAGCACATGATCTGGGTGTAGGAAGCTGCTGGATTCACCGCGCGAAGGAAGAGTTTGAGTCTGACTGGGGCAAGGAGCTTCTCAAATCACTCGGTATTGAGGATGAGTATGAGGGAATCGGACATTGTGCCCTTGGATATGTTGATGGAGATTATCCTGACGTGATTCCAAGAAAAGAGAATCGCGTATTTTACATATAGGAGATAACCACCATGAATTTTTTATTTGTAGCATTGGGTGGCGCCGTAGGTGCAATGGCCAGATATGCCATCAGCCTTATACCTTTAAAAACTGAGTTTCCTTTTTTGACTTTAATTACCAATGTAATCGGTGCAATTCTGATTGGATTTATTGTCGGAATCACAAGTAGCAGGGATGGAGTATCCAAGAATATGGTTTTGTTTTGGAAGACCGGTGTATGCGGTGGTTTTACCACGTTTTCTACATTTTCGCTGGAATCCTATAATCTGTTTGAACATAATCACTGCCTGCTTGGGTGCGGATATGTGTTGTTGAGCTGTTTAGGATGTATACTCGGTGTGATGTGTGGTGAAAAACTTGCTGCAATAATCAAGTGACGAGTATCGTGCGGTTTTGCGAATGTGCATGTGTTTCTGAATGGTTACAATACAAATTGATGGGGAGATAAGTGTATATGAGTGAAACGGAAAACAATGAGCTGGCTGCCGAGAAGCAATCTAAGGAACCTAGGAGCAATCAAAAGCTAAAGCTTTTGTATCTGGCGAAAATTCTTTTGAATAATACGGATGCCAATCATGACATTACGCTTGATGAGATTTTAAATAAGCTGCATGCATACGATGTCACGGCCGCGAGAAAAAGTCTGTATGATGATATAGCACAGCTGAATGATTTTGGTATCAAAACCCAAAAGACGCAGTATGGCAGGACTGTCCATTATAAGGTGATAGGCAGGGCATTTGAGCTGGCGGAGCTTAAGCTTTTAGTGGATTCTGTCGCGGCTGCCAAGTTTATCACTGAGGAGAAATCCAATGAGCTTATTAAGAAGCTGGAGAGCCTTACAAGCAGACAGGAGGCTGCCACTCTGCAGCGTCAGGTATATGTTGCCGGAAGAGTGAAAACCATGAATAGCGACATCATGAAAAATGTCGATGCCATACACAATGCAATTGCAAATAATTCAAGTCTTTCGTTTCAATATTGCCGGTGGAATACGAAAAAAGAGCTTGAGGTGAAGTATGACGGCGCCAGATATCATGTCAGTCCATGGGGATTACTGTGGAATGATGGCAATTACTATCTGATTGGATATGACCATGATACACAGGTAAAGGATATTCGTCATTACCGTGTAGACAAGATGAAGAATATACTGATTGAAAATAAAGTCCGTGAGGGCAGGGAGAAGCTTAAAAAACTCGATATTGCTTCTTATGGCAAATCGAAGTTTGGTATGTACAATGGAGAAGAGATTAAGGCTGAGATACTGTGCAAAAACAGCGCTATAGGTGTCCTGATTGACAGGTTTGGAACTGATGTGACAATCTTAAAGAAGGATGAAGCTCATTCGCGTGTTTTTGTGAAGGTAGCTGATAACAAGCTTTTTATTCATTGGATTATGGCAATGGGGGATAATTTTAAGATAATAGGTCCGGAGAATCTGGTGAAAGAGGTTCATGATGAGCTTAACAGACTGGCAAAACAATATGAGCTTGCTGACTAAATCTTGAAGAAAGTGCCATATTGGGGAAATAAAATCTTGAAGAGAGGTATACATGAGTATTTTAAACGTAGAGCACCTAAGCCATGGGTTTGGCGACCGTGCTATTTTTGAGGATGTTTCCTTCAGACTGTTGAAGGGCGAGCACATAGGGCTTGTCGGTGCAAACGGTGAGGGAAAATCGACTTTTATGAATATTATCACAGGCAGGCTTATGCCTGATGAGGGTAAAATAGAGTGGGCCAAGAAGGTGCGTGTGGGTTATCTTGACCAGCACACAGCGCTTGAAAAGGGCATGACTATCGGCTCCGTTCTTTCCTCTGCATTTGATTTCCTTTATGATATGGAAAAAGAGATGAATGACATATATGCGCGTCTTGGCGATGTGGACGAGGACGAGATGAATAAGCTGATGGAGGAAGCCGGCACGATTCAGGACATGCTTACCATGCATGATTTCTATATGATCGATGCAAAGGTTGAGGAGGTTGCAAGGGCTCTTGGACTTTTAGACCTGGGGCTTGATAAGGATGTTACCGATTTAAGCGGTGGTCAGAGAACCAAAGTGCTGATGGGAAAGCTCCTCTTGGAGAAGCCGGATATTCTGCTTTTGGATGAGCCTACAAACTATCTGGACGTGGAGCATATTGAGTGGCTTAAGCGATATCTGAACGATTATGAGAATGCGTTTATTCTCATTTCGCACGACATACCGTTTCTGAACAGCGTGGTAAATCTCATCTATCACATGGACAACAAGAAGCTTGACAGGTATGTCGGGGATTATGACAAATTTATGGAAGTCTATGAGATGAAGAAAGCCCAGCTTGAGGCTGCGTACAACAAACAGCAGCAGGAGATTAAAGAGCTGAAGGATTTTGTGGCGAGAAATAAGGCGCGTGTCGCTACAAGGAATATGGCGATGTCACGTCAGAAGAAGCTTGACAAGATGGATGTTATTGAGCTTGCTGCTGAAAAGCCAAAGCCGGAGTTTAACTTTAAGACAGCGCGTACTCCGGGTCGGTATATTTTCCAGACAAATGGACTGGTCATTGGCTATGATGATCCGCTTTCATCTGCTCTCGACCTTGAGATGGAGAGGGGACAAAAGATTGTTCTTACCGGTGCAAACGGCATCGGAAAGACGACATTGCTTAAGAGTATTCTTGGGCTGATAAAGCCGCTTTCAGGAAGTGTTACACTTGGAGATTATCTGGAGATAGGGTACTTTGAGCAGGAGATGGATCAGTCGGTTACAACCACATGTATTGAGGAGATATGGAACGAGTTTCCTGCATTTTCGCAGTATGAGGTGCGAAGCGCGCTTGCCAAGTGTGGCCTGACCACGAAGCATATTGAAAGCCAGGTGCGTGTGTTAAGCGGCGGTGAACAGGCAAAGGTACGACTGTGCAAGCTGATAAACAGAGAGACAAATATTCTGCTTCTGGATGAGCCTACCAACCATCTGGATGTGGATGCTAAGGATGAGCTGAAGCGTGCCTTAAAGGAGTACAAGGGAAGCATACTGATGGTATGCCACGAACCGGATTTCTATGATGGGCTTGCGACGGATGTGTGGGATTGTTCAAAGTGGACTACGAGATTATAGATTTATAAATTATGAATTAGATATGCATGCCTTTTAATACATAGATATTTAGAGCAGGAGATGATTTTTATGCATATCAGTATACTTTTAATGGAACAGATAATAGAGCTTTTTATCATGATTTTAATGGGTTTTATTATCGTGAAAGCAGGTATTGTGAATGATGAGGACAGCAAGGTTTTATCAAAGATTGTGCTGTATCTGGTTATACCGTGTGTTATTATCAATGCTTTTCAGGTGGATTACACTTCAAAAACAGTGAGAGGTCTTTTGATTGCATTTGCGGCATCGGTGATTTTGCAGTTAGTTTTGCTGTTTATCATTTCTGCTATGGGCAGGCTTTTCCATATGAATGAGGTGGAGGTCGCATCAGTTTATTATTCAAATTCAGGCAATCTGATTGTTCCGATTGTGACATTTATACTGGGGCAGGAGTGGGTGCTTTACGGCTGTGCTTTCATGAGTGTGCAGCTGGTATTTTTGTGGACTCACTGCAAAAAGATTATAAGCCGTGAAAGCTCCTATGACTGGCGAAAGATTGTCCTTAATATCAATATGATTTCCATAGTAATAGGTGTGGTGCTTTTCTTTACAAGGATTCATCTGCCGCAGCTTATCAATGACACAATCGGTTCTGTCGGCAGTATGATTGGACCTGCCAGCATGATTGTGACAGGCATGCTTTTTGCAGGGATGGATTTGAAGAAGGTTTTTGCCAACAGAAGGGTGTATTTTGTTACCTTTCTCAGGATGCTTCTGGTTCCGTTGATATCGCTTATTCTTATTAAAATCAGCCATATGGCATATCTTTCTGCAGATGCGCCAAAGATTATGCTTATAGTTTTCTTAGCGGTTATTACGCCTTCGGCATCGACTGTCACACAGATGTGTCAGGTGTATGGCAATGATTCAAGGTATGCCAGCGCAATAAATGTAGTGACAACGCTTTGTGCTGTAGTGACGATGCCGGTTATGGTGCTTTTGTATGAAGAATTTATATAAAAACGAAAAGTCATGAAGCATGTTTTTAAACTAGAAGGTCATCACACAGTCCCTTGTGATTTCATCAAGCGAAGATACACCACACATCTTCATGGTGTCTTCAAGCTCTGTACCGATTTTGTCTATGTATGCACGTACACCATCGGCCTTACCGCCGTATACAGCCGTTACAAACGGTCTTGCGATAAGAACTCCGTCTGCACCCAGTGCAAGGGCTTTAAAGACGTCTGTGCCGCTTCTGATACCACCATCTACAAGAATCTTAATGCCTGAGCCTTCAAGAGCCTTTACGATGCTTTCAAGCACCTCAGCAGTGGCAGGACACTGATCCAGCACACGTCCACCGTGATTTGATACAATAATAGCGCTTGCGCCTGCTTCTTTTGCTTTAAGCGCACCCTTTACGGTCATAATTCCCTTTACAATAAATGGGGTTCCGGCCATCTGTATGATATCACAAAGCTCTGAAACTGTTTTGCTTCCGGCTGGCGGATCAAGATTTTTGAGGAATGGAAGACCGGCTGCATCGATATCCATAGCTACTGCAAATGCGTCTGATTCATGTACCAGCTCCATTTTCTCACGTATGGTCTCAATGTTCCATGGCTTTACGGTAGGTATTCCTGCACCATCAGCATTTTTGATAGCCTTGGTGGCTGCAACCATGACATTTGGGTCAGTTCCGTCGCCTGTGAAGGCTGCAATGCCATTCTTTGCACAGGCTGACACAAGGATATCGTTGTATGCTACATCATCCAGACAGTCTCCGTAGTGTAGCTGTACCGCACCGACAGGACCTGCAAATACCGGATATTTAAAAGTACGGCCGAAGAGTGAGAGAGAGGTGTCTACAGGCTTATTTTCGGCAATAGTATCCATGTTTACACGGATTTGTTTCCATTTGTCGTAGTTGCGTATGGCTGTGTCTCCGATGCCCTTTGAGCCGGGACCGGGCATCTGGTTTTTGCATGCGCGGCCGTTGCATTCAGGACAGGCCTTGCAGTATTTTCCAAGACGTGGTCTGGCATTTTCAATGCATTCTTTATAGTTCATATTTTCCTCCGAGTGTGAAATCTTTTTAAATTTTATCAATGAGATTATAGCACAATAATTTTTTAATGTATACAAAACAGATGAAAAGCTCTTGACTTGGAGTGGACTCCAAGTGATATAGTTTCATTGTAACAATCAAAAAGGAGGCGATGTGAGTGACTATCAAGGAAGTGAGTGAGCGTTTTGGTGTGTCTACTGATACACTCAGGTATTATGAACGCATAGGCCTGATTCCACAGATTGCACGGACTGCAGGAGGTATACGCGATTATACCGAATCAGATATTGGCTGGGTGGAGCACACTATATGTATGCGCAATGCCGGAGTTTCGATTGAGGCGCTTATAGAATATATCAGGCTTTTTCAGATGGGAGATGCCACATTTGAAGCAAGGTGTCAGCTTCTCAAGGAGCAATACGAGCAGCTTGATGAGCAGAAAAACAGATTGAAAACACGATGGAACGCTTACAGTATAAAATTTCTAAATACGAGAATGCGATAAAGACAGGTGAATTGACCTGGGACAAATAGGAGGACAAAATATAATATGTATCTTGAGAAAATTAACGGACCAGAAGATGTAAAGAAAATTAAGATAGATGAACTGCCGGTGCTGGCGCAGGAGATAAGAGATGCCCTTTTGGTAAGAGCAAGTAAGCATGGCGGACATTTTGGACCGAATTTTGGAATGGTAGAGGCGACAATCGCTTTACATTATGTATTTGAATCACCTAAGGATAAAATTGTTTATGATGTATCGCACCAGAGTTATCCTCATAAGATGCTTACGGGGCGTAAGGAAGCGTATTTGTCTGAACAGCACTATGATGATGTGTCAGGCTATACAAATCCAAACGAGAGCGAGCATGATTTTTTTACAGTCGGACATACATCAACGTCGGTCAGTCTGGCTGCAGGTCTTGCAAAGGCAAGGGACTTAAAGGGTGAAAACGGCAATGTGATTGCTGTCATCGGAGACGGCTCATTAAGCGGAGGAGAAGCACTTGAGGGACTTGATTTTGCTGCTGAGCTTCAAAGCAATTTTATTATTATAGTAAATGACAACGATATGTCGATTGCTGAAAATCATGGAGGTCTCTATCAGAATCTTGCTCTGCTTCGAAAGACTGACGGTCAGGCAGAATGCAATCTGTTTAAGGCTATGGGACTTGACTATGTGTATGTGGACAGGGGCAACGATGTTGCAGCTCTTATTAAGGCATTTAAAGAGGTCAAGGACAGCACTAAACCGGTTGTAGTGCATATAAACACACTTAAGGGCAAGGGTTATGCCCCTGCAGAAAAATGCAAGGAGCAGTGGCATTACAGCGGTCCATTCGATATAGAAACAGGAAAGCCGCTATTTGACAATGTGGAAGAGGATTATTCTTCTGTGACCTGTGAATATCTGCTTGAAAAGATGAAAAATGATTCTTCTGTTGTTGCAATTACTTCCGGTACGCCGACTGTTATGGGCTTTACAGAGGATAAGAGAAAAGAAGCTGGCAGTCAGTTTGTCGATGTAGGTATTGCAGAGGAGACTGCAGTGGCACTGGCATCAGGTGTCGCAGTAAATGGTGGTAAACCATTTTATGGTGTATACAGTTCGTTTGTACAGAGAACCTTTGACCAGGTATCACAGGATGTCTGCATCAATAACAGTCCGATTACAATGGTAATATATCAGGGCTCCGTATATGGAATGAATGACGTTACACACTTAGGCTTTCAGGATATTCCGATGCTTTCAAATATTCCAAATCTGGTATATCTGGCACCGGCAACAAAGGAAGAGTATCTGGCCATGCTCGACTGGAGTATGGAGCAGAAATCTTATCCGGTTGCAATAAAGCTGCCGGGCGGACCGATGATTTCAGATGGTTCAAGGGTGACAAGGGATTTTGGCAGACTCAACAGATATGAGGTGGCTCAGACAGGAGAAAAGATTGCGATTATCGGTCTGGGAACCTTCTTTGAACTGGCAAAGGAGGCTGCGAAGCTTCTTAAAGAAGAAGCCGGAATCAACGCAACTGTAATCAATCCGTATTACATCACCGGATTGGATGAGGCGCTTTTGACTAAGCTTAAGCAAAATCATGATACTGTTATTACTTTAGAGGATGGTATTTTAGATGGCGGCTTTGGTGAAAAAATCGCACGATTCTATGGTGCAAGCAATATGAAAGTGATGAATTATGGATTGAAGAAGGAATTTCTTGACAGGTATGATGTGGATGCTGTACTGAAGGAGAATCATCTGACTGCAGAGCAGGTTGTGGAGGATGTGTTATCTATTTCATAATAAAATCATAAATTCCAAATATAAAAGACGGCTGATTCTTCAACCGTCTTTTTGTGTTTAATAATATAAAATATCTGAAAAATAACAGATATGGAAAATTCCAGTCATCTACTGACATGGACAAAGGAAGCAGTATATTAAAGGACTACTTCAAGACATATGTTGAAGCATACGAAGAATAATTTTTTGTATCACACAATTGGCAGGAGACCGTTCGCGGTCTTCTGTTTTTTTAGAATGAATGAGAAAAAGATTAATCATATTTGTCAGTGGAATGAAATGAGGTTTGTGAATTATTATATGTACTATCAAATTATAAATTGATAGTAAATTAGTGCTATACTCCTATGCATAAATATGCTATACTATATGTAGTGGTTTTTTTAAAGACAAATTCAGATATATGCCCGAAAAAGAAAAAATCTTATATAGAAGGCCATTTACTAAAATGAAATCTAACATACTATATATGTAAAAAAGGAACAGATTTTAGTTCCATGAAACACAGATCAGATTGAAGAGAAGGAGAAATATCAATGAAAAAGAAAATTTTAATGGCCCTCCTGTGTGGAACAATGACAGCGTCATTATTCACAGGCTGCGGCAAGTCTGACAGTATAGAGCAGACAAAGGACAAAATGAAAGTTGAGGCAGGTGACACCTTCAATTTCAAGGTATCAGACTACTTCAAGCACTCAAACGGAGACGCTATCGGCGATGATGAGTACAAGCTCGATGCGACAGCGGTAAACACTGACAAGGTAGGAGAGTACACCGTAAAGGTTACATTCGGCACAGGTAATGATGCAAAGGATTACAAGGTGAAGGTAGCTGTGCAGGATACCGTTGCACCAGAAATCAAGGCAAAAGGAGATGTCGCAAACAGCGGATATACATATGTCAACGACATGAGCACAGACATGTCACAGTATGTTGATGCAACAGACATCACAGACCTTAAGTATTCCACAAAGGCTGAGAAACTCGGAGACCTTGCCGAGGTAAACGACCAGTCAATTGCAGGCTATCTTGAGCAGGTGAAGACTGTAAATGACGCAGAAGCCGCAAAGCAGGCTGAAGCTTCAAAAAAGAGTGACAAAAAAGAGGACAAGAAGGCTGATAAAAAGGATGCAACAGAGAAAACCGATGGCACCGAAAAGGCTGACGGTACTGAAAGCGCAGCCCAGACAGCAGATGACCTCAAAAACATGGGCGAGGGCTTCTATCTTACAACAGTAACAGCCACAGATGCAGGTGGCAATACAGCAGATGTGTCGTTCCTTGTAATCTGCGACAAGACAGCGCCTGTTGTATCATACAACGGACAGCAGCTTGCTGACGGAAGCACAATAGAGCTTGAGAAAGACATAAATGATGCATCAGAGGTAGTTTTTGATGTAACAGACAACACCCGTGGAAAGCTGGCAGACGGCGACTATACCAAGACGCTCGATAAGAGTAATGGCTACAGCTTCAAGATTGACGCAGGGGATTCTGCAGGAAACCAGACTTCAATCAGCGTGAACGGAAACGTGAAGAAACAGGAAGTGGCTGAGAACAGCAGTTCTGCTAACAAGGGAAGCGGAAAGAACAACGGCGGTTCAAAGAAGAATAACACCTCATCAGGAAAGAAGCACAACAGCAGCTCATCAGGTGGCAGTTCTGCACCTGCAAGCAATCCGGAAAACGGAGATAATACCGTGAGCGAGCCTGCTAATAATAATGTGCAGTATGGAGTGATTCAGTGGGATAGCAGAGGCGCTTATAAGGCTTGTTACAAGACGGAATCGGAAGCTAATGCAGCAGCTGATGCGTTTGTAAAAAACAAATTAGGAAGCTCATATACAGGCAATTGGGACGGCGGTGGCTGGGAGCATGGCGTTTATTATGTTAGTGGCATAACTGCAAGAATTGATAATGAAAATGCCAATGTCATTTACGATATGCGTCCAAATGTCGCCAAAGCGGTCAGTGGCTCAATCTTTAACGAATCTACATGGGAATGGGAAGACGCTAAAGATATAAGCTGGTAAAAGCAGTAAATGCTATAGAGGATAAGACATCTCTTTTTGGGATGTCTTATTTTTTTAAAAGAAAAAATCATACTTATACTGTAAGTAAAATTTACAAATATCTAAGAAAGGAGGATTTTTATGCTAAGTAGGTTAAAAAAGATTGCAAAACGTGCGGGAGCAATTATCGTAGCAGGAATAGTTACATTAACTGCTTTGCCAGTAATTCCTGTACAAGTGGCCGAAACCAAAAATTACCATTTGTATCAAAATGCTAAGCAAGTGTATGATTCTATTTCGGAAACAAGAAAAAATTACACGACACCAGATAACTCAGAGTTATTCTGGGTGACAAAGAGCAACAAGGCATCAAGCTCATCTCATCTGAAATACAGAACTCTTGGCTGGAGACTTGTTATATCGGGAAGTGGATATTCGCAGAAATGTGACCTGATACTCAACAACACAATCAAAAGGCCAGCAGGGGCATTAGGAGAGTGTGAGAGTGATGGTTACTATTATATTCTGTATACCATAGACTTAAAGACGGTCTATAACAGAATGTGTGCCCAGAACAGCAGTATAGCAGCAGCGATATACGGCGGTTCATCATATCATATTGTGGCACATCCGATAATGACAAAAGTACCGGCAAACAGCAGCCCAAGCGGATCGCTTACAGGAGAAAACTCAAACGGAACTGTTAATGCAAGTGGTTTTGTATGTTTCATGGATGAAAATGGCGGCTACAATGCACTGAAGAATTGTGCTTCATGGAGTTCAGCTTCGTATGATGCGTTTAGTGATTTCCATTCTGGAAGAAATTGTGATATAAGCGCAATGAAATACAATGTCCGATATAGGATTGTGGATGGAAATGGCAATGCTGTTGAGAACACTTCTTTGTCTAGCGGTTTGAAAACAAATTCAGGCGGAGGTGTCGTTAATTCGAGGGGATCTGCGTATTCGCAGAATGTAACATCGTTCGCCCCAATAAGCGCATTAAATGTTGCGATTACAAAGCCTGGCTATACTCTTGAAACAGTATGGAAAAAATCCGGAACAAACTATGCAGTTGGTTTTGGCGGACAGATTACATCCTATGCGATAGGCGGCAACACAACCCTTGTAGCAAAGGTAACACCAAACACATATTATGTTGACTACTATAAGGATGGAAATGTTATCATGCGCCAGACATGTACTTATGACAAGAACTTCAGTACATATGACGGCACATCTGTTTCGTGGGACAATTATGTATTCAAGAACTGGAATACACAGGAAAATGGAAAGGGAACAACATATAACTCAAAGCAGACAGTTAAAAATCTGACGACCGTTCCAGGCGGAGTGGTTAAGCTTTATGCACAGAAAGAGCCGAAGGAATATGAAGTAACACTGAATCCTGTTGGAGGAAGTGGCGGCACAGATAAGGTATATGAGAAATATGGTATCAGATACACAGCTCAGAGTGAAAAAGTTGTAAATAATCCGGCATCAATAAGTGCTGTAACTTCACCAAAGAAATTTGGTTATGATTTTACCGGATATTTTACATCGGCTAATGGTGAAGGAAACAAGTTTGCAGATGGCGTAAACCCGTTAATGCAGACACCTAATGCAAACCACACGGTTGCTATCACAAAAGATACAGTAATGTTTAATGCAAAAAACACACATACTGTATATGCGAATTATACACCGCGTACACCGGTCATCAGTTTTAACAAGCAGGGCGGTTTAGGTGGCTCAGATTCAACAACAGCTACATTCGGCAACGACCTGCCACTTGTTGACAACAACAAAAATTCTTTGTCAGCACCGTCAAAAGAAGGCTGGTCATTTAAGGGCTACTATACAGAGCCTGATGGCAGAGGAACAATGTTTTACAACGAGTCTATGGGTGCAACAAAGACCTGTGACTTTGAAGACAACCTGACTGTATATGCCTACTGGGTGGACAATATTCCGCCAACAGTAACTGTCGTGCCAACTACAAACGGATGGACAAATCAAGCTATAAACATCACCATACGAATGCATGACACAGGAAGCGGACTTAAAAAATCTGGCTGTGTTATCAAAATGGATGGCAAAGAAATTGGCTGGAACCGATGGTTTAGTGACGGACGCACAGACGAAGTTGTTACAACCATCACATGTACTACAGAGGGCATTCACAAGTATGAAGCTATTGCCACTGATATGTGGAGCAATGTAAGTTCTGCAATGACCGTTGTATATTATGATATTACGGTGCCAAAAGGAAGTGTTCATGCTTACGGCCCGGGAGTTTCAGAAAGAATACCGATGACATATCTTAATAATAGCTCAGTATGGTACATCCGAGATGGAAAAGTTACAGACTACAATGTAAAATATGACTAGGACGGAAACACAAAAATCAGATATCTGACGAGATTAAGCATGGCGCAAGCCGTGCTTTTTTCGTTTATGGAAGAAAAATATATGATAGATAATCAATATCCAGCAAATGATGTGTATGCCATATGGAAACCTATTTCATGGACAGTGAAATATGATGCCAACGGTGGCAGCGGCACAATGGCTGATACAACACATACCTATAATGCACATATTCCTATCTCAAATAACCAATTCAACAAAGCCGGTTATACATTTGATGGCTGGCAGGCAAGTCGTATAAGAAACGGAAAAATCGAATGGCTATGCAGCAATACGGACAATTCATGGATAAGTGGTGGCGAATGGTATGAAAAAGATAAAATACCTTCCAATAGAAAGATATTTCATTGGTCAGCTTCTGAACATTCGTCATGGACGACTTATATAGATGGCGATGTAATTACGCTGCATGCACAGTGGGAACCAAATATATATAAAAATAGATTTTGGCATTTTGTACAAGGGTTTAAAAATTCTGAAGGCAATAGCACTAATAAAAAGGCATACAAAGTAAAAGAAGATTCTTCAGTATCATTTACGTATGGGCAAAGCTATATAATAGATGCATCATATGCAACTCAAATTCCTAATGGATATTATCTTGGTTCTTCTTTTGGTTCTAGCTGGCATGCTGGGACTAATGGTATATGGGAACCGGGAGATTGGCTGAATTATAAAATGGGGACAACGATCTTGCAGGTAGCTGGCAGTATGTTTTTCGAATACGATTATTATCCATATGAATATACAATCACCTACAACCTGAACGGTGGCACAAATAACAGCTCAAATCCGTCAACATACAATGTGCTTTACGGAATAAGCCTTAAAGCTCCGACAAGAGCAGGTTACACATTCACAGGCTGGTATGATGAAAACGGTAATAAAGTGACAGGCATAAACGAAGGATGTAATGCAACATTCGGCAGCACCGACGATTTGTATGCAAAACTTGCTACAAGGACTACTGGTAACAGGACTCTTACAGCACACTGGTCATACAATCCAATAAGCGTTAAGGTACCACAAGTGTTGACTGGCGATCACACTGGCAAATCACAATTCAGGGTTAAGTGTGATGACTTTAAAGTTGGTAGCATTGAAATAACAGTACCAAACAGCTTTCCATATAAGCAGACTGGCAAAGCTGATGTAACAGCTACAATTACAGCAAAAAGTGGTAACAATACTATTACACCAACGAACAAAGTTTGTGTATATAATATAACCACCACCAACGGATTATCAGCAGGATGCTGGCAGGGAAGCTTTAATATTGGACTCACGCTGACAAAAGAATAAGACATAATTTAAGGGTATAGTTAATAGCTATGCCCTTATTTTGTCCACGAAATGAAAATCAATATAAAAAACGCGTGAAAAACTTTCGTAATTCACACGCCTTTTTTAAATTTATAATTTTATGCTTTTTTCTCTAACTTCTTCCATGGTGCTTCCGTGTATAAATTGATTTTTTTCGTTATCTGACAAAGCGGCAACTGAACAGCCTTTTTGACGAGCTAGTTTTGTTAACCCGCGATAATCAATGTCGAAATTAGGTATTTCGCTAATTTTGTATACATGTGGTTTAGATAATGTCGTCTGTCCAATCATAGTCATACACCTCCTGTATTCTAGTTCCATCATCCTCGTCAATAAATATTTGATAAGGATGCAACATACATACGGCAATAGCATTAAAAACATTACAATAGTGATGCATTAATTCAGCATCAGCTGCGAATCCTGTTATTGCACCGCCAAATCCATAATCAGTTGATTTTTTTGACGCAACAGCAAACAGATGCCCGCCTATACCATTGTACTTTTTGTTTTTCCCATTAAGTTTTTCAGGATTGTTCTGTGGAGCCGCAACCATCCATGAGACAAACACTGCCTTCATAGCCTCATCAGGTCTTATTGCAACAAGTCCCTGTATTGAGACGGTTCCCTTGAGGACAATAGCATACACTTCATTTTCTGTCAATAAATCGACCCAATTTACGTACCATCCAGTTTTTGAATTGTACTTTGATAAAAAGCTTTTTCTTTTTATGCGTATTACTTCAGTTTCGACAATTTCTCCTGTAGAAGTATCTACTAGACATGGTGTTAATTCATCAATTATTACGTTAATCATTTTGGTTTCCTCGCTTTCTATATTAGTTAAATCATAACAGAGAAAGCTTGTTATTAGCGTCCTCTGATAAGCCCGGGACGCCCCGATTTATTTACTTATTTCTATATATATTATAAAGGGTATTTGAGAAAAAAGCAATCTGTTAATAAATGTATCTCCTTTTCTTCATAAATATATTATGAGTATGTATTATATTTTAATTTCGAGATAACCATGCGCACCTATAGTAGATGAAGTAAAAGTTAGTTTGCAATTACAGGTGGAAGAGGGTATAAGTGCGGTAAATCTATGAATTGCACGGATATATTATCATAAACTCACATGCTGTCTGGTGTTATAGCAAAAAAGAGTGGCCTTACAGAGACAATTATCTATTATGCAGACCTGATGAGATTACACCTAATTCCACTCACAAGGTCTGGTGGAAATGTAAGGAATGTGGTTATATTTATAAAATGGCACCTAAAACGAGGGCGATGTTTGAATTCAGACATCGTAAGTCTTGTCCTCGTTGTAAGGGATTAAGACGTAAAAAACATTATATTTGATATTTTTGAGGTAACATCAAGGTTATGATAAACTTTCATATTCTTGATGTTTTTTATTGTGAAAATAGAATAAAATTCATTTTTGACTGATTTTTTCAATTTCTAAATTTAAGTTACTACGGAAATAAAATTCATTTTTTACGCTTTTTCTGAAAAATTTTTTTAAGTTACAGCGGTAGTGGTAAATAGATAAATTTAGTTAGTCGCATAATGTTGATTATGCGAATAGGTAGTGTTTCTAACGACATATATTTATTCGCTAAATCTAAGTTTAACGAATAAATGACCTTATAAAAGTACTAAGGTACTACAATAAAAACATACATCTGCTTATTTTTTGCATAATACCTGCAATTTCGATACGTACAACAATATTATGATTAAAGGGTCAAAAGGTATCATCGAAGCATGCATCGATGATACCTTTTATAATAATACAAGAATAAGCCACCGAAACCTCTATTTGCATCAGTTCCGATGGCTTTAAATCCATAGCTTTCTATACAACAATACAATTATTTATTGTGATTTCTCATGCATTCCCTGTATTTAAGTATAAGCTCGATTGAGTCCTCAACTGATATCTGGCTTGTGTTCAGGCACAAATCATAGCTTCTTGCGTCTCCCCATTTTTTACTGGTGTAGTAATTGTAATAGCTTGAGCGCTCTTTATCTTTTTTCTTAATTATGTCTTTAGCCTTGTTCTCCGGGACATTGAGTCTTTCACTGATTCTTTTAATTCTGTCGTCCATGTTGGAACGTATGAAGATATTGAGACAATGCGGCTCGTCTGCTAAAGCATAATCTGCACAGCGGCCTACAATAACACAGGATTCATTTGCCGCAATCTTTTTGATAGCATCAAACTGTGCTAAAAATACCTTGTGATTCAGAGGCATATCAAGAAACGGTGCTGTGGAATAAGAACCACCTGTGTAGGTGTCCATGACCAGCGAATATAAAAAGCTGTTTGTAGGCTTTTCGTCATGCGACTCAAATATTTCCTCGCAAAGTCCTGATTCCTTAGCTGCCTTCTGTAAGAGCTCTTTATCATAAAATTTAATTCCAAGTCTTTTAGCTAATTCTTGTCCGACCTGTTTTCCGAGGCTTCCAAATTCTCTTCCTATTGTGTAAATTTCGTTTGATCCCATAATTCAGACCCCCTTATATAAATAATTAATACTATATCACTATGTGATAATTCAATTTATTTGTTATTTATATTATATAACACTTCAAGCAAATTGGCAAAGTATTTTGGTAAAGGTGCATCAAATTCCATGTATTCACCGGTTTTTGGGTGCACAAACCCTATTGTTTTTGCATGCAGGCACTGTCCTTCAAGGCCTTTGAAGCGGTTTTTCGTCGGGGAATAGCTGGAATACAGCATATCTCCAAGCAAGGGATGATTAATACTTGCCATATGCACGCGTATCTGGTGTGTTCTGCCGGTCTCAAGCTTAAACTGCATATATGTATAGTCACCAAAGCGTTCAAGCACCTTATAATGTGTGACAGCCGGCTTTCCGTTTTTCTCATTGATGGCCATTTTCTTGCGGTCATTGGGATTTCTGCCTATGGCACCCTCTATGGTGCCCTCGTCATTCTTTACATTGCCACAGACAATACCCACGTATATACGGTTGCAGCTATGGTCCTTTATCTGTTCCGATATCTTTATATGGCTTTCATCATTCTTGCAGACAATAAGGGAGCCGGTGGTGTCCATGTCTATGCGATGCACTATACCAGGCCGTATTTCGCCGTTTATGCCACTTAAAGAGTCCTTGCAGTGGTACATTATGGCATTTACAAGAGTATCGCTGTAATGCCCTGCTGAGGGGTGTACAACCATGCCCTTTGGCTTGTTGACTACCAGTACGTCATCATCCTCGTAGAGTATGTCAAGAGGAATGTCCTGTGGCAGGATAGGTGTCTGTACGGCATCAGGAATTGTGACATCTACTATGTCATCAGTCTTTAGCCTGTAATTTGCCTTTTGGGGCTTATCATTGACCAGTATTTGATTTTCTTTTAGTATCCGTTGAAAAAAGGAGCGAGAAATATCCGGATAAATGCTGCTTAAGTATTTATCCAGTCGTTCTCCCTCCTGTTCACTCTGGACTTCAAATGTATCTCTATTCATAGTGAAGCTTTCTCTTTTTTTATTTTAGTAACTATTTAAAACTATATTGCACACTTTAAAAAGCGCATACCGCACTAATTTTCATGCTTTCCATCATGCTTTTTGTCAGGGAAGATTAAGGAAAAATCCTCCTCCTTGTAGTAAAACAGCCCGAGTATGATAAACATAAATGCTGCTACAGTGACGTATATATCAGCTACATTGAATATCGGAAAATTAATCAGGCTAAAATAAAAGAAATCAACCACATAATTATTTACAATACGGTCTATCAGATTGCCGAGTGCACCTGCAATAAACAGTATTACAACAACATTCAGCAGTCTAAAACGTTTTGAGACAGGTATTTTGCGATACCATACACACAAAAGTATAACAACTGCAATGGTAATCACTGAGAAAAAAATCATTTTGGCACGCAAAAATGCCAATGGATTCTCAGACCAATATGTAAAATGAAAGATATTCTGTATTATTGAAAGCAGATCAACACCAAATGCAGCACTCTGGTTTTCCAGGTATCTAAGCTCGAATACTCCCGGAATGAGAACAAACACACCCGTGGACGATTGCTTTAGATTTATAACAGCCAGATACTTTGTAAGCTGGTCAATTGCTACAAGAATCAATGCAATGATGGCTGCTGTACACATCTGTTTTTTTGTTTTATTTTTCTTCATAGCTGATTAGAGACTCCGCTTAATAAGATGAACCCGGGAGATCAAATGAATCCATGAGACTCTGGATATCTCCTGAGATATCTACTCCGTGTGGTGTGGCGATGAAGATAAAGTTGGATATCTTCTGCAGATTACCGTGCAGGGCATATGCTGAGCCTGATGTGAAATCTATGATGCGCTGTGCCACATCGACATTAAGTCCCTCCATGTTGATGACGACTGTACGTCCGTTAAGTAATGTGTCTGTTATTTCGATTTCGTCTTCAATTGAACTTGGTTTTATTACGCAAACTTCCATGTCTGATGATACCTGCTTTCTGGATGATTTTGATATTGGTGTAATCTTGGATGCAGTCTTAACAGGCTTCTCCTTTGGTGTTGTATCACGCCTTGTGCTTTTTATGGCCGGTTCCTCTTCAGCAGCCTCTTTTTTTCTGCGGAAAGGATTTCTTGGAAGATCTTCTTCTTCCTCATCATCGAGGTAATAATCCTCGTTATCGAACTCCTCATCGTCCTCAGAATTTAAACTCATTTTGTCAAGAATCTTATCTATGAAACTCATTTCTATATTCCTTTTCTATTTTTATTTTGTGTATAGCATATGCAAAGTATCAGTTAGCCTTGCTGTAGTCGCGTTCTCCAAATATTCCGGTACCGACACGTACCATTGTTGCGCCCTCTTCTATTGCTACTGTGTAATCTCCTGTCATACCCATTGACAGAACATTCATACTGACATTATCTATGTTTTTTTGTGCTATGTCAACTGATAATTGCTTAATATCTCTAAAGTATTGTCTGTTATCCTCAGGATCATCTACAAATGGTGCTATAGTCATAAGTCCTTTTATATGGATATGGTCCAGTTTAGCAATTTCTTCAACTAAAGAGATAGCTTCATCTCGTGATGTGCCAAACTTAGATGCCTCTCCTGCAATATTGACCTCAACCAGTATGTCGCAGCTGCAGTCATGCTTTATGGCCTGCTTTTGTATCTCCTTTGCCAGATGCAGTGAATCTACAGAGTGAATAAGTGATGTTTTTCCAACTATATACTTCACCTTGTTGGTCTGAAGATGCCCAATCATGTGCCAGTGAATATCTTTTGGCATAACCTCCATCTTTTCACACATTTCCTGTACCTTATTCTCGCCGAACTCACGGATGCCCTCATCGTATATCTCACTGAGCATCTCAACAGGTTTGGTTTTGCTGACTGCAATTAGTGTGACATCACTATAGTTTCTGTGAGCTCTGTTACATGCGGCCTTTATATTTTGTTGAACCTGATGTAAGTTGTCTTTTAACATAAAATCTGTCCCTTCTGTATATTTTATCAATATTTATTACCAATAATTATTTGGTTATGGTCTGGTTTTCCTTCACGGATTTGCCATCCAAAGCTATATGGTCATAAAGCGAAATGCCATATGGCGTTTTGGCTTCTACAATTGTGTAGTCATCGTTCGATGCAAGTACCTTTATCTGCTTAAACACAGCGTATCCTTTGTTGATATTGTAGACACCTGTGAGCTTGTCCTTATCTGTTCCCACCCTGTAGGTTGACGAAGAATCAGGCTTTACAATGATATCGCCGTCCTTAAGATATTCATCATCTACGAAATAAAAGTCATCATTCTGGCTGAATATTGTTGGACTGACTATATTAACTGAGCCACTGCTTTTATCCTTTATCATGAGCGATGAATCATCGGAATCGCCGCTTGCAGTGAAATAATCCTTAGGAATAGTGAAAAATTCCTTTTTGGTTATAGCTGAATTAGGTATTTTAAGCCCGGTGTCTGCTCCAAGCACGAGCTCTATATTGGTAAAACGCTCATTTATATAGCGGATGAGCGAGTTTTTCATATTCAGCTTCAGGAAAAAAGCATCATCCTTCTTCAAAAGGCTGAACGATACCGTGGTTGTATAGTCATCATCGCAGAATCTGATTTTTATGACTGACTTGTCATTCAGACTCTTGGCAACATTGTCAGGAACATTTATGAGTATATTCCAGTTCTCACTTGTAATCAGCTTATAAACAGGATCCAGCTGATTGATGGTGCTGTTGTTGGTTAAATCAGTCTCTTCATAATTAGTGTTGTTATACTGATCCAGAGTGAAGCTGTCTGTAGTGACATCCTCATAGCCGTCTATTCCGTAATAGACTATTCCGGGAGCTGTAGGCTTATATGTATAGAAGGTGTTGTTAGCCTCAGCAGTACTGATAGTATCTGCCAGGCTTGTCAGTGCATTTTGACTGAGAACCTGTGTCAGCTGTGCAGACAGATCGTTTTTGAAGGTATAAACCTTTGAAAAGTATCGTCTGTTGTAGCCGGATGAAAAGCTGTTTATGTCAGTGATAATCTTCCCGGCATCCTCGTCAGTGATGGCGGAAGCATCATTTTGAGCACCGGTAATCTGGGTTGCAATGGAGCCGTCTGTATCAACAGAGTAGACAACATCACTTGTTGCAACCTTTGAGCCGTTTGACACAAAGTAGTTGAGGTTTCCTGATTCCTCAGCATACACTACACTTTCCTCGCGGATTATCATGCCCTTATATATGTTGTTGGTTGCTATAGTACCCTGTTGTACCTCGTATTCAGATACCGGGTTTGAAGTGAAATACGTAAATATGTGAAAAATCACATAGATTATTATTACAAAAAACACTATAAAACCGATATTCAGATTGAAGCCGGTGCGATATTTCAGTACTTTTTTATTCTTTCGGGACACAATTTTACTCCTTAAAAAAGGGATGTGAAATACACATCCCCCTAATTAATCATTTATAAAGAAATGATAACCTTTGCCTTGGCACATTCAGGCAACTTGTCAATATTCCTTGAAACACTTAAGATGAACTTCACCTTAAACTTCTCGCTGATTATATCAAGCTTTTCGATTGCCTTGGTGATATCCCCCTCATCATCAAGTGATGCAATTGTAAGGAAGCTGTCTAAATACATCTCCTCCAGATCATGATCCTGCGATATGATTCCGCATATAAATCCTAAAAATTCATCACAATTGTCAATAGGATAGTCCATAACATTGATTAGTCGAACCTGGTTATTAAGCTCATACATGTGCTTCTGGCTCTTATCAAGAAAAACTATGGAACCTTCATTTCCCTTAATTGATGAATTTACCTTGTCTAACAGCTCTTTTGTCTTGCCCTTGCCCTTGTCTCCACAAATAATTTCTATCATGGCTCATTCCTCCTATGGATAAATATTGTGATTATTAATAAAAAATAATTGTATTTTTATATTATTATAGTATAAATAACCATAAAACTCAATATTTAATTAGCAAATCCACTAAGTATTTCATTCATGAAGCTATAAAGATCCTTTTTACCATCTGCCTTGTAAACTATGCTTATGATGCGCTCATTTTTAGCATTCTGGCTTAGCAGTACGAGGCAATGACCGGCTTCCCCAGTAGTGCCTGTCTTTCCTCCTGTCACTGTGACGTTTTCAGGGGCTGTATATGCTCCGGTCAGATAGCCGCAGGTATTCTTAAAGGTCTTTGAAACAGCCGCGCCCTGGGCATTTGTATATGCCACATCATGAGTCTGTGAACTGATGATTGCAACAAAGCTCTCTAAGGATATGGCATTGGAAAAAATGAGGTACATGTCATATATGGTAGTGTAATGATTTTCATCAGGAAGACCGCTTGGGTTGACAAAACTGCTGTTTGTGGCACCAAAACTTTTTGCAGTGCTGTTCATCAGCTTGGCAAATTCTTCTACAGAACCACTACAGTACTCTGCCAGCGCTATTGCCGCATCATTGCCACTCTCAAGTAAGAGCCCATACAATAAGTCCTGCACTGTAATGACATCGCCCTCCTTTAGGCCGCATACAGATGATGAATGGCCAGGGTTTGCAGCGTCATGGCTTACTGTGACTGTCGCATTTAAATCACAGTTTTTAAGAATTATGTATGCAGTTAAAATCTTTGTAGTGCTTGCAGGATAGAGCTTTTCAAACAGATTCTGGCTATACAGCACCTGATGAGTGTCTATATTAAAGGCTCCGGCTCCCTCTGCGGTTTTTGCAAACTGCATATTGTCCTGACCAAAATTGACATCATTTGTGACGCAAAGGTTGGACGCAAAATAATTACTTCCGCTGTATCCATTTATATAATCGGTGGAATAAGTATCATATGCATTCTCAATCTTTGTACCACAGCCGGTCATAAAAACCGCTGCTATGCATGTCAGACATAGCAGTCGTTTAATTCTTTGTTTACTTGTACATCTCACGCCAGTCAAGATCTCCTCTGTCCAATGATAAAATGAGCAGCTCTGCTGTAGCCAGATTGGTGGCAAGTGGTATATTATGCTCATCACAAATACGGAAAATACTGTTTACCTCAGGCTCGTGTGGCTTAGGCTTTAATGGATCACGCAGAAAGATGACAAGATCTATGTCATTGTGCTCAATCTGTGCTCCAAGCTGCTGGATGCCTCCTAAGTGTCCTGCAAGATATTTGTGTACTGAGAGGTTTGCAACCTCCTCTATCAGACGTCCTGTGGTGCCTGTCGCGTACAAATTATTTTTGCTTAAGATACCTCTGTATGCTATGCAGAAGTTCTGCATCAGTTTTTTCTTTGAATCATGTGCAACTAATCCTATGTTCATTGCTAACCTCCCTATGAATATTTCCTCGGCTGTAATCCTATATTCAGGACAATTCCCATTCCCATGTACAGTGAGACAAGTGACGTAAGTCCATAACTGACAAATGGAAGAGTCATACCGGTATTGGGCATAAGACCTGTGGCTACGCACAAATTGATAAAGGCCTGAAAGCCTATAAGTGCTCCCATGCCACAGCATATGAGCTTTCCGCTTGTGTCCTTTGCCTTCCTTGCTATAAGTATACACTCAATTACGATAAGAAGCAAAAGAATTATTATACTGATTGTACCAATAAAGCCAAGCTCCTCTCCGGCAACAGCAAATATAAAATCTGTTTGAGGCTCTATGATGTAGTTGGTGTTCTTCATAGAGGTTACAACAGAGTTGTTAAGTCCCTTGCCAAACAACTGTCCTGAGCCTATAGCCCAGATAGAGTTCCTTTGCTGTGCTGCTGTATCAGCGTAATTTGTTGGATCGAGCCACGACATGATACGCGCAGCAGGGTAAAAGCCTTTTTTGATGAGTGCATCGGCATGTGTATATATATAGCTTATCACTATCAAAACTATCGGTACTGAAACTCCAAGTACCGGCATTATTATTTTATAACTTAATCCGCTAATAAACAAGAGGGTAGCGAAAATTAATGCAGTAAGAATTGTTGTTGAGTTGTCCGGCTGTTTTAAGATAAGAAATAAAGGTATACCGGCAAAAATTGCAGATAATGCAAGAGTTCTTACTGTATTTATACTATCCTCAAACCTGGAAAAGAAATAGGCAAAAAACAAAATCAGTATAATTTTTGCAATCTCTGACGGTTGGAATCTGATACCTGCGATTTTAAACCAGCGCTGTGCACCCTTTGCATCATCACCTGCAAATAGAACAAGTAACAGCAGCACAATCATTACGGCATAGTATATCCACACGAATTTGAGCAGAAATGAGTAATCTATAAGGGAAAGCACTATCATAATAGTCAGTCCCATTACAAAGCCTATTATCTGCTTGCTCTGTACGGAGTGCTTGGCACTGCCTATCAGCAGGATGCCTATAATCGACAAAGCTATTATGTATACTACTAATTGAAAGTGATAATTCTTTAGTCTGTACTGTTTGAGCATTTTGTTACTTCCTATCTGTTATCTTTGTAATCTTAATTCTAATACTAATGACATGATGGTCAAAAGGTATTTTGTTAAAGGTTATTAATTGATTTTTTGTCGCGCATGATAATCCGGACTTCGTAAGCTTCATCGTTTATATTCATATGTCTTTGTATCACGCTTTTTATTTCTTTTTTTATCTGTGCCATATTGTCAGAAGCAGATATTGTGCTCCTATCTTCTGCAAGTGCTATTTTAAGCCTTTTCTTGGCGTATTCTCCTGTTTTGGAAAATTTATGCATCATACAGCGGCACCTCTCATATCGTCAGAGGAATGGATTATCTGACCGGATATTCGGGCAAATACAGGACCAAGCCTGCTTTTGGCCTCACGGACAGGTATTCCTCTGTTCTGGCAAATGATAACACTTTTGTCATAGGGAATAGTGCCAATGATCCTGGTAGAAAGAAGTGCTGTAATATCATTATCGGATATCATCTGATGCCTTCTTACCATATGCTTGTCATATGCATTAACAATGACTGATATATCGTCAAGATGTGCGCTGTCGAGCAGGCTTATGCATCGCCTTGCATCGTGTATTGCAGATACATGCGGTGTGGTAACTACTATCGCACGGTCTGCAGGTGAGACTGAAAACCAAAAGCCGCTGTCGATACCCGCCGGAGAATCTATCAGACAATAATCAAAGCTTGCTTTAAGCTCCTCTATAAGTATCTTGAAGCGTGCCTCATAGCTGCATAGCGTATCCATGGAAGGGGCTGCAGGAATTACATATAGATTGGGATACTTTTTATTGCGTATGATTGCCTGTCTGATACGGCATGAGCGGTTTAAGATGTCGAGGATATTGTAATTGACCTTGTCCTCTATTCCCATTACCAGGTCCAGATTGCGAAGTCCCATGTCCGTATCCAGCATGATGACTTTTTTATCTAACTGTGAAAGTTCAACTCCGATATTGGAAATAACCGTAGTTTTTCCAACACCGCCTTTTCCTGAAGTGAAAACTATTGCTTCACTCACAAAAATAAACCTCCTAGTCTGTTCTGGCACTTGAGCCTGATGCGTTTACACCCTCAGCCTTGACTGCGAGTAAATCGTCAAGTGACTCCAGATTATAATAATATGAAATTATATTTCTGGATGCAGCTGCAGCATTGTGTGAGCTGTATCCATATGATATACGTGTAGCTATTGTAATTTCAGGATCGCTTGATGGAGCGTATCCTACAAACAGTGCATGGTTTGGTCTTGTCTCAACCTGCTGTGCTGTTCCTGTCTTACCGGACACCTCAACGCCTGTAAAGCCGCCAAATACATCATGCAGGTCTTCGACCACCATACGCATTCCCTGATGGATGGCATCCCACTGGCTTTGAGTAAGTGTGTCTGATATATCAGTTGATTTTGAATCATACTGCTTGACTGTTTTGCCGTCTGCATCCACAATTTTGTTCATCAGCTTATAGTCATAAAGCTTTCCGGAAGCAACTGCTGTCACATATCTTGAAAGAGAAATAGTCGTAAAGTTGTTATTACTCTGTCCGATGGCTGCCATAACAGGATACTGTGTGGCAATGGACGGCGTCTTTTCTACTATCTCAACACCTGATTTCTGGTCCAGTCCGTATATAGATGCATATTTTTGTATGTATTTCATACCGTTTTCATCGTCATATGAACCGGTGTCCTTGCTTGCAAGCCTGAAGCCTGTTGTGTAGAAGAATACGTTACATGAATCCCTTAAAGCTTCAGATACATTGTCCATACCATGCGCTCCAGGATAAATCCAGCATTTTGGCTGATTGCTGATTTCTGTAAATATTCCGGTACAATTAATCTTTGCCGAGGTATCAATGACTCCCTCGGCAAGACCTGCGGTGCTTGATACCATCTTGAAGGTAGATCCCGGTGCAGTCTGCTCCTGGGTTGCATAATTCCATAGTGGATTAGACTTGTCCTCTCTGAGAGACTGGTAGTAATCAGCATCTACAGTGTTTGCAAGCTTATTGTTGTCATAGCCCGGATAGCTGACTAAAGCCTTTAGCTGTCCTGTCTTTACATCAGTTATTACACAGGAGCCTGTACATGGGTCAAGGGCAAGCTGTGCAGGTGTTATCTCTATGTTGTTTATTTTATCCATAAGAAATGCATATGGACTGATGGAGCCATTAGCAATGTTGCTTACTGTTGCATCGTCATAATCGAGTACACCCTGGTCAAAAAGCAGAAGGCACAGCTGCTGTCCAGTGACCGCCCCGGAATTTACCATATATTTGTATATAATTTTGGCAAAGTCTTTATTGTCAGTCATGGCATCCCTGATATACGAGCAGAGTGCTGTGTAAATCTCGCTTGAATCAGCATACTTCTGGTCCACATCAAGCTTTGTGATGTCTATCCACTGCTTTGAAATGCAGTATTTGAGATAATCACGCGGTGAGAGTGTGCCTGCCTTCCATGAGGCATATGTGGAATCAGAGGTATCTATCTGTTTGCTCAACAGCAGTCCATCATCGTTTAGCACTGACATAACACATGTAAAATAATCAAGTGTCTGCTCCGACATGGAGGCAGTGCCTGAGGTACCACTTTCAAGCTCGCTGTCAATAGTGGATAATGCATCCTGCAGCTGACCGCTGAAGGAATTGTATATAGCCTGCTCAGTTGCTGATGCATCTGATGCATTGAAATGTGTCAGGTCAACTACATTGTTGTTGATCAGTGCAAAGTAAACATCACTTATAGGTATTTCACCGGATTTTATTTTGGAGTAAACAATTCCGGCTATCTCCTGCTCTAACAGCTTGTATGTGGCCTCCTGCAGCTTGATGTCAATACTTAAGTAGACATCATTTCCGGAAACAGGATTCTCCTGACTTATTACCTCGTTTATCTTACCGACATTGTTTACATAGACCTGTTTTTCACCGTTTTTGCCTCGCAGATAGCTCTCATAGTATTGCTCTAAGCCTGACTTACCTACCATATCATTTTGTGTATATGAGTTATCATCCTTTGACAGCTCATTATACTCGTCGGTAGATATCTTGCCTGTGTATCCTATGAGCGATGAAATATATTCAGGATAGTTGTACTTGCGGATGGTATCCTCTTCAACTGATATGCCGGTAAGAGTATCTGAATGCTCATTGACATATGCTACTATCGAATCATTTACATCCTTTGCAATAGTAGTGGTTTTGTATTTAGTGAATCGGTTCTGTTTTATGGCATATCTCATCACTACAATATCATAAGTGGCCTGTGTATCATACTTGCTGCTTATATCAAAGCATTCATTCTGGTCAGAGCTTAGAAAATCAATAATATTCTGGGCGCTGGCATTTGCCTCGTCAAATCCAAGTGCTTTATTGTATTCGAGCTTATCATATTTCTTTCCGAACACATCTGACAGAAATCTCTTTTTTGAGGTTTCAGATGTCAATGTAAAGCTGTATGTACCATCATCGTTTAAAACAACCGGAAAATCATTGTATATGGAGCCGCCATTGTTTTTTATCACATTGATAATTTCATTAAGCTCTTTGTTTAAAAGACGATTGTGCTCCTTCGTAGATGAATAGCTGCCGTTGTCTGAGATGACTACAGAATATGCAAGCTGATTGTAAGCAAGCAGCTCACCATTTACATCGTATATATTGCCTCTTGATGCCTCTATGGACAGCGGCTTTTTAATCAGCATTATGAAGTTTTTCTGATAATCTGCACCTTTAATAATCTGAAGGGTAAAGACTCTTTCGGCAAGCAGGGCAAACATGAAAATAATTACTGCTGCCAATACAAAAAGTCTTGAGCTGAAAAATTTCTTCAGAAAATCTTTTATATCATAAATCAAATTTCTTTGCTCTCCTTTTCTCGTGTGCTTCCAGCTTCTGGTTTAACTTAAGAAATACCAGATACAAAAGTATACTGATAACCATTGTGTATACAAATTCAGGTATGATAATTGACTTCAGATAGTACAAAAAGCTAAATCTGCCACGCAGTAAAAACATGAAAAAGTATACTACCAGATTGTAAAACAAATCGCTGCCTCCTATAAGAAGCATAGGAAGCTTTATATCGTCAGGATAGAATCTTTTCTGGAATAATCCATTGATAAAACCGATATACATATATATTAAAGCATACAGTCCTATATAATTTCCGCAAAATATGTCAATAAGCAGGCCGCAAAAGAAGCCTACCCACAGTCCTTCCTTTTTGCCACGCATAAAGCCAAAGGATGATACGGCTATAATCAACAGGTTTGGTGAGATATTGGCAAAGGAAAGAGTCTTAAACAGCGTGGTCTGCAATAAAAAGCATAAAGTTATTATTATAAATAAAACAATTCTACGTCTCATGCTGCTCCTTACTTATTTTCAGTTGAATTTTCAGTCTGGCTGTCACCGGCTGTTTCTGTACTTTCGGTGTCGTCAGCTGTCTTAGTGTCACCGGTCTGCTTAAGCTGTGTTATGACCATGACATTTTCGATATGCTCAAAATCTACAACCGGTGTGATAGTGCCGGATTTTGTCAGATTGTTGGAATTATTTTCGATTTTTGTTACATAGCCAATCAGTATGCCCTGCTGGTAACGGTCTGACACGTATGAGGTAACTACAGGATCGCCCTCTTTTACCTTGTTGTCGTCATCCTTTAACTCTGTAAAGGTAATTACCTTGTCCTCGTTCATGGTTTTTATATTACCACTGACGGTGAGGTTGTCCTCCGTGGTGGAAACCATGCCACTGACCTTGCTGGCATCATCTATGATACAACGTACCTTGGCAAAATTATCACCAGCATCGGTAACAATACCTACAAGTCCGCTTCCCGCAAGCACATTCATGCCTACGTCCACTCCATCCTTTTTTCCTTTGTCGATAGTAAAGGTAGAAAACCAGTTTCCGCTGTCCTTTGCTATGACACTGGCAGCAACCTTGGGATATGATGGATATTTGGCATCCAAATCAAGAAGCTGTCTGTAATTGTCAAGCTCATACTGTTCAAGTTTATTGGTTGTGAGCTGTGTTGTAAGCTCTTCTACCTCGGCCTTGAGCTTTTTATTCTCAGCCTTGACATTTTTTAATGTGCGTATTTCTGTAACCTTATCTGAAATGTGGATTCCAAAGCTGTTTATACCTTTCTGCATTGGGATGAATACATATCCGGCAGCAGTCTTTAAAGGACCACCGGAGATATTTAAGGTAAGGCTTAACAGCATGGTCACAAAGCAGACTGCTGTCATAATCAACAGTGTGTATCTTGCAGGCAGCTTTTTATTGTGCTTTCTCTTTCGATTGCGAAAATTCTTACTCATGTTAACCTCGGTTATTATTTTTTGATGCTGAACGGAAGTCTCTTATATTTTGAATCAGAAACTATTTGTACGAGTCCGCGTACTGCACTCTCCTCAGGACATTCTGAGCAGATGACCTTTATACCTGTAATCTGTTCAAAGAGCTGGTCAAGTCCTGTAAGCTGTGAGCCGCCTCCTGTGATATAAATGCCTGAATGGATGATATCCTTTGCAAGCTCAGGCGGAGTCTTCTCAAGAATCATTTTTATTGATGTGCATATAGACTCAAGGTTTGACTTCATAGCCTCGTAAACGACCTTTGATCCAATTTCCATCTCAATAGGCAGGCCGCTTACCACATCACGTCCCACTATGACCATACTGTCCTCTCTTCCCGGAAGTGCAGAACCTATGGTCTCCTTCAACAGCTTTGCAGTCTTTTGTCCGATTACAAGATTGAACTCCTTTCGTACAAAGGAGATAATTGACTCGTCAAGTCTGTTGCCACCGAAATGAAGCAGGTCACTAAGCACCAGGCCACCGAGTGAAATAACGGATGTCTCTGTTGTGTCAGCGCCCATATCTACTATCATGACACCGGTTGGCTCGTTTACATCTATTCCAAGACCTACAGCATCAGCGATAGGCTTCTCACAGAGCATGACCTTTTTAGGCTTTGATTTGCTCTTATAGAAGAGCTCGTAGAATGCTCTTTTCTCTACATCTGTGATATCTGTCGGCACAGCGATGATGAACTCAGCATTTTTGATACGTGCCTTTGTCTTGTGCTCCAAAAAGTCAAAAATCATAGTCTGAAGCAGATTATAGTCAGCAATAACTCCCTCTACAACAGGAAATATGACGTTGATTGTCTCAGGCGCCTTTTCATACATGGCATATGCGCTGTCTCCATATGCATATATCTGATTTTTGTCTATTACGGCTATTGTGTTTTTCTCAAGCATTGTCTTGCCTGTAGCCTTTGAGTATACCTTGAAATTGTTTGTTCCCAGATCAATTCCGTAAACGTTGTTGCTCATAATAATTCTACCTCGTCTTCTGTTTATATAAGTTTATTTTCATAGAAGCTATAATATTCGTTATCTCCGATTATGATATGGTCACAAAGCTCTATGGAAAAAATCCCTGAGCCCTCAATTAATCTGTCTGTGACAGCAATATCATTTCTGCTGGGAGTACAATCTCCGCTTGGATGATTGTGCAATAAAACAAGTTTTGATGCATTTTTGTCCAAGGCGGTCCTGATGATGGAGCCTATGTCCACTACAGATGAGCTTAGTGAACCCTTGGATATGAACTTGTCTCCTAAGAATCTGCTTTTCACATCAAAATAGGCACAAATGACGACTTCATTTGTGAGATGCCTCATCTGCTCCATATAGTAGTCAGCTATTGTCTGAGGATTATTCATTCTGATGCTTTGAACCTTTTTGGTCTTTGCTATGCGAAGCGACAGCTCTGCTATCGCCTTAAGCTGTATAGCTTTTATCTGCCCTATCCCGGGAATACTAAGAAGCTCCTCATAGGACATCTCATAGAGATTGAGCAGATTGCCATGCCTGCCGGAAAGTATGTCCTGCGCAATATCAATCACAGTCTTGTCTCTTGTGCCGGTCTTTATAATGATGGCAAGTAAATCAGCGTCTGACAGGCCTGATGCTCCAAGCGATAAAAATTTCTCATATGGTCGCTCTGAAGCCGGCAGATTTTTAATTGTTTTGTTATTATGCATTAATCCCTTTCGCTTCTCCCAGGCGATTGACAACGGATTTAAGCAAAGTTTTCAGTTAATTGTAGCACACCTAATCAAGCTTAACAAGATTTCTCTCATAAAGTTTTTGTAAAGACATCAAAATTCCAAGCTTTGCATGGTACCATGTGAGTCCTCCCTGGAAATAAACCGCATATGGTGGCTTCACAGGACCATCGGCAGAAAGCTCAATGGATGATCCCTGAACAAATGCGCCTGCTGCCATGATGACATCACTGTCATAGCCCGGCATAGCCCATGGCTCAGGGGTCACATAGCTGTCTACAGGTGCTGCTGCCTGAATGCCCTCGCAGAAGGCTATCATGGCATCGCGGTTATTAAACTCTACAGCCTGTATGATATCGTGGCGGCTTTCAGTACCATCAGGGACTACCTTAAAACCAAGCTTTTCATAGATTTTTGCGGCAAAGATTGCTCCCTTTAATGCTCCGCTTACGACAGTCGGTGCAAGGAAAAAGCCCTGATAAAATGACTGAATGACTCCGAGTGAGGCTCCAACCTCCTTGCCAAGTCCCGGAGATGTGAGACGGTATGCGGCATTTTCAACACATTCCTTTTTGCCGACAATATAGCCTCCGATTGGTGCAAGTCCGCCTCCCGGATTTTTGATCAGTGAGCCAACCATCATGTCTGCTCCAACCTGGATAGGCTCTGTATCCTCGACAAACTCACCGTAGCAGTTATCGACCATACAGATCACATCAGGCTTTATGCTCTTTACAAAGGCAATGAGCTCGCCTATTCTTTTGACCGAAAGTGTAGGTCTTGTAGCATAGCCCTTAGATCGCTGGATTGTGACAAGCTTCGTTTTTTCATTGATGGCTTTCTTTATTCCGTCATAGTCAAACTCACCGTCAGGCAGTAAATCAACCTGCGCATATGTGATGCCGTACTCAGCAAGTGAGCCCTTTGAAGGGCGTATGCCTATTACCTCTTCAAGTGTATCGTAAGGCTTTCCGACAGGGCTTAAAAGCTCATCGCCCGGACGCAGGTTTGACATGAGGGCAAGTGCAAGTGCATGTGTACCGCAGGTAATCTGAGGCCTTACAAGTGCATCTTCTGCGCCAAAACAGTCTGCATACACTTTCTCAAGTGTATCCCTTCCGAGGTCATTGTAGCCGTAGCCGCTTGATGCCTGGAAGCACTCTGCGCTCACCTTGTTTTTCTGCATGGCGGCTATGACCTTAAGCTGATTATACTCAGCATTTGTGTCTATTTTGTCAAAACGCTCCTTAAGCTCCTTTTCTACAGAGGTTCCGAAATCCAAAACCTCCTTTGATATTCCAAGTGTCTCATACTGCCTGTAAATGGCTTCATTGGTATCTAACAAATTATAATCCTCTTTTCTGCTAAAATTTCTTGTATTTTATTTAATATTTTATTATCATCATATGAATATTCATTTTTTTCTATCCATATGGTATCTTTTTCTCTCCTAAACCAGGTTAGCTGTCTCTTTGCAAAACGCCTTGACTCAAGCTTTACCTTGTCCACAGCCTCATCAAGTGAATATTCTCCATCGAGATATGCAAGGATTTCCTTATATCCTATGCCCTTCATAGATACCATATCGCTTGTACAGCCCATTGTCTTTAGCTTTTTCACCTCATCGACAAGTCCGTTTGAAACCATGATATCAACTCTCTTATCTATCCGCTCATAAAGCCTTTGTCTTACATCATCCAGTACAAAATAGGCAAAGCTGTATGGAGACTGCTTGGCTCTTTCTGTCTCATTGTGCTTTGAAATCGGTTCATGGCAGGTGTGATAGTATTCAATTGCCCTGATGACGCGCTTTACGTTATTCTCATGGATGCTCTCGTAGGATGCAGGGTCGATATCCTTAAGCTTTTCATGCAGTGCATGGTTTCCGTGCTCGTTAGCAAAGTCGTAAAGGCTCTTTCTGTATTCCTCATCCACATCCTGCTTTGTGAAATCAATGTCATACAAAAGCGCCTGTATATAAAAGCCGGTGCCACCGACAACTATCGGTATCTTTCCTGCTTCGTATATTTCATTAAGTGCTTTTTTGGCCATATCCTTAAAGATAAATACATTGAACTCGTCAGAGGGCTCAAGTTCATCTATCAGATAGTGCTTTATGCCGTCCATCTCATCGACTGTAACCTTCGCAGAGCCTATATCCATGTATTTGTATACCTGCATGGAATCCGCGGATATTATAGCACCATTTATTTTTTTTGCAAGCTCAATCGATAGAGCTGTCTTTCCTACTGCTGTCGGTCCTGTCAGGACAATCATCGGTTTTTGTGTCATATTGCACCTCAGTCCAAATGTGTATGTTGTCATACGATACGTTTGAATTTCTTTTCTATCTCATATTTGCTCATAGAGATAATGGTTGGTCTGCCGTGTGGGCAGTTGTAAGGATTGTCGAGTGACAAAAGCTCATCTATCAGCTTATTTATCTCAGGAAGAGTAAGCTTGTCATTGCCCTTGACTGCTGCCTTGCACGACATGGATGCGACCTTTTCCGTGATGATATCAGGAGTCTGCCTGCCTGTCGCATTGGAAAAATCATCGAGCATCTCTATAAACAGATCCTTCATATCTATGTTAAACAAATTATCCGGAATTGCACTGATCATGTATTCCTTGCCGCCAAAATGCTCCACCTCATAGCCAAACTGTTCTATCTGCGGCCTGTATTTCTCAAGCATCTCACATTCCCTGGCATCAAGTGTCATGACAATCGGAGGGCTTATGCGCTGTGATGTAAAATCCTTATTGGCAAGTCTTGCCATCGTTTTTTCATACAGCACCTTCTCATGAGCTGCATGCTGGTCTATGATGTACAGCTTGTCCTCAAACTCTATTAACCAGTATGTCTTAAAGAGCTGGCCTATGATGGAAAACTGCTTCTTTGAGCTTTCTGTAAGAAAAACCTTGTCGTAATCGCCGAGTGTCTGCTGGGTGCCGGTGACAACCTGTGCAGGTTCATACGCGGTGGAAGTCTCAGGCGCTTTTGCAGCAGGTTCTGTTGCTGAGTAATTTTTTACTGTTGACGTCACGCTCTGTCCGTACACACTCCTTGATTCCGCTGCCCTCACCTCATTGATACGCCTCTTCTCAAACGGCTCCGGTATTGGCTCCTTATACTCATGCACTATCTTTTTAGGCGCCGGCGTACTGTCTACAGGCACCTCGGGAATCATCTCCTTGTGGGATAGAATTGCATATATTGTGTCACACAATTCGACATATATCTCGTTGTTGTTGTCGAACCTAAGCTCCATCTTGGTCGGATGTACGTTGACATCCAGCTCACTGAAAAATGTAAAGTAAAGCACTGTAAACGGATACTGATGCTGCATTAGAAAGCTCTTGTATGCCTCCTCTATTGCACGTGACAATATATTGCTCTTTACATATCTGCCGTTTATGAAATAATTCTCATAATTTCTGTTGCCCCTCGTGATGACAGGCTTTCCTATAAAGCCTTCCACCTTAAAGTATTCGCATTCATGCTTCACCTCAAGCAGTGATGACGATATCTCGCGTCCGAATATATGGTATATGATATCCTTTCTGTTGCCGTTTCCTGAGGTGTGAAGCTTTGTCTGGTTATTGTTTATGAACTTAAACGATATATCGGGATGCGAAAGCGCAAGCTTTTCAACCATATCGCTTATGTAGCTGCCCTCTGTCTGTGCTGTCTTTAAAAACTTACGTCTTGCAGGAACATTATAAAACAAATCCTTTACTATGAAGGTAGTACCGTCCGGAGCACCGATTTCCTCGTTGGAAAGCTCCTTCGAGCCTTCAATCACATATCTGGTGCCGGTGAGCTCATCGTAGGTTTTTGTGATAAGCTCAACGCGGGCAACGGCCGAGATGCTTGACAGCGCCTCACCTCTGAAGCCGAGAGACTTTACAGTAAGTAAATCCTCTGCCGAGCAGATTTTACTCGTGCTGTGACGGTAAAATGCAACCGCAACCTGGTCTCTTTCAATTCCGCAGCCATTGTCGGTGATACGGATGAATGAGATTCCGCCCTCCTTTATCTCGACAGTAATGGCTGTGGAGCCTGCATCTATGGCATTTTCCACCAGCTCCTTTACCACGGAGCACGGACGCTCAACAACCTCTCCTGCAGCTATTTTATCTATTGTTTCCTGATTTAATATGGCAATATTTGGCATTTTAATCCTTTCTACCAGCGGTTTTTAACCTTGTTCTGGAGCTGATACAGCTTGTTTAACGCATCAAGTGGTGTCATGTTGCCTATGTCTATGCTTCGAAGCTCATCAATTATGTCATCATCCTTAACTGTGTCGAAAAGTGAAATCTGTGTCATATCAACCTCGTCAAGATGCTCCTTTTTATGCTTGTGGCCATTGTCAACGGATATGCTTTTTACAGTATCTGTGATATCATTTGCAAGAAGCTGCTCTGCGATTTCTTTGGCACGCTCTATGACTGAATCCGGCAGACCTGCAAGCTTTGCAACCTGTATACCATAGCTTCTGTCAGCTCCGCCCTTTACGATTTTTCTTAAGAAAACTATATCATCGCCCTTTTCCTTTACAGCGATGCAATAGTTATTTACACTGTCAAGCTTGCCCTCAAGCTCGGTGAGCTCGTGATAATGGGTTGCAAAAAGCGTCTTTGCTCCGAGGAGCTTTGGATTACTTATATGCTCTACAACTGCCCAGGCGATGCTTAGTCCGTCAAATGTACTCGTGCCTCGTCCAATCTCATCGAGAATGAGCAGGGATTTTGCGGTTGCATTTCTTAATATATTTGCCACCTCGTTCATCTCAACCATAAATGTACTCTGGCCGCTTGCAAGGTCGTCAGATGCACCGACTCGTGTGAAGATACGGTCTACAATACCGATATTTGCAGTTTGTGCAGGTACAAAGCTTCCAATCTGTGCCATGAGAACGATAAGTGCTGTCTGTCTCATGTAGGTGGATTTACCGGCCATGTTTGGCCCTGTGATGATTGAGATTCTGTTTTTGTGCTGATCCAGATATGTATCGTTTTCTATAAACATGTCATTTGTAATCATTTTTTCAACTACAGGATGACGTCCGTTTTTTATGTCTATTATTCCGCTTTCATTTATCTTTGGCTTGCAGTAATTATTCTGGCTGGCAACAAGCGCAAGCGAAGCAAAAACATCAATCTGTGCTATAGCTCTGGCTGTTTTCTGAATCCTCGAAACATTGCAGGAAATCTGTTTTCTTACATCACGAAACAGCTCATACTCAAGTGATGTGAGCCTGTCTTCAGCTCCAAGAATGGTATCCTCAAGCTCCTTAAGCTCCGGTGTGATGTAGCGCTCGGCATTGGTGAGTGTCTGCTTTCTCACGTAATAATCCGGAACCATATCCTTGAAGGAGTTTGTGACCTCAAGGTAATATCCAAATACCTTGTTATACTTGATTCTTAAGTTTTTGATGCCGGTTTTTTCACGCTCACCGGCTTCAAGCTCAGCAAGCCATGTCTTTCCCTTGGTTTTTGCGTCTCGAAGACGGTCAACCTCCTCGTTGTAGCCAGCTTTTATGATATCTCCGTCACGCTGTGAGATAGGCGGCTCATCCTCAATGGATGAAAGTAAAAGCTCATATATATCCTTAAGCTCGTCGAACTCTTCATTAATCTCATCGGTAAGCTCACACGGTATGTCTGAAAGCTGCTGCTTTATTGGTGGAAGCATTTTTAAAGAATCCCTGAAGGCTATAAGGTCGCGCGGATTGGCTGACTGGTAGGTGATTCTTGTGATGAGACGCTCAAGGTCATAAATAGGATTAAGGTATTCCCTGATTTCATCTCTTGTGATTTCGTTTGCATTAAGTGCTTCGATAAGCTTCTGGCGCTTTATTATCTCTGCCTTTTCGATAAGAGGCTGCTCGACATAGGTGCGAAGCAGTCTTGCTCCCATAGCCGTACGTGTCTTATCGAGTACCCAAAGCAGTGAGCCTCTCTTTTGCTTTTCACGAAGGGTATCTACAAGCTCCAAATTACGTCTTGATGAGCTGTCTATTATCATATATTTGCCTATTGAGTACGGATGAAGCTCAAGTATATTGTCGAGCGAGTTCATCTGCGTCTCATAAAGGTACTTTAACAGGGCGCCGGCAGCTATGACTCCACTCTCATAATCCTCAAGCCCCAGAGCATTTATTGTCTGTACATGGAAATGTGAAAGCAGTGTCTCATTTGCAAGACCATCAGAAAAATACCATGAGTCGAGTGCTGAAACAGTGATTGACAGCCTGTTTTTCATATCGTCAACATCTATTCCGCTCATGTAGAAGGCTTCATTACATATGATTTCCGATGGATTAAATCTGCTCACCTCATCTAACAGCTTTCTTTCCGTATCCACCTCTGTCGTAAAAAAATCACCTGTTGTGACATCACAGGTTGCTATGCCGTATTTGTCTTCAGTGTATACAATCGACATTATATAATTGTTTTTTGCCTCATCTAAAGAAGCCATATCAGTGTTAGTGCCAGGTGTCACAACACGGATTACCTCTCGCTTTACGATTCCCTTTGCCTGCTTTGGATCCTCCATCTGTTCACAGATAGCTACCTTGTGACCGTTTGATACGAGTCTGTTGATATATGAGTCTGCCGCGTGAAACGGTACTCCACACATAGGAGCTCTTTCTTCAAGTCCGCAGTTTTTGCCGGTGAGTGTAAGCTCAAGCTCCTTTGAAACCATTATCGCATCGTCAAAAAACATCTCATAGAAGTCTCCTAAGCGATAAAATAAAATACAATCCTTATATTGTTCTTTTGTCTGCAGATAATGCTGCATCATTGGTGATACTTCTGCCACGAATATTTCCTCTCTTTACGTGTATAAATATTATTCATGTGTATAAATATTATTTAAAATCCGGCCTATATTTTTTAATAATTGCTTCTGCGACCTTTATGCCGTCGATTGCCGCAGATGTAATGCCTCCTGCATAGCCTGCGCCCTCTCCGCAAGGGTATACACCCGAGATGTTGCTCTCAAAGGATTCATCTCTTTTTATGCGAAGCGGAGAAGATGTGCGTGTCTCCATACCGGACAAAATTGCATCTTTTCTGTCAAAGCCATGTATCAGATGACCAAAATGTTCCATTCCAAGCTTGAACGACTGCTCCATGTCAGCGTTCATCAGTCCATTCAGCTTTGCAAAGACGGTGTTTCCCTTTGTACAGGAGCTAAAATCACCGTATGCTGTTGTTAATCTGTCATCACAGAAATCACCGAAAAGCTGCTGTGGTATTAAACCATTGCCTCGCTTATAATTTTCTGTTTCAAGCTTTTCCTGATATCTCACTCCGGCGAGGGCATCATCTGCTCCGAAATCCTTCGGAGAAACAGATACTATGATGGCACTGTTCGCATTTTTGCTGTTTCTGTCGTGATAGCTCATGCCGTTAACCACTGTATGTTTTTCGGTTGACGATGAGTTGACCACGTATCCTCCCGGACACATGCAGAATGAATAGACTCCTCTGCCATTCGGAAAATTGGATGTGACCTTGTATGGGCTTGGCGGAAGTATGATTTTCTTTTGAATACCATACTGTGATTCATCTATCATGCGCTGCGGATGCTCCACGCGAAAGCCGACTGCAAAGCTCTTGCACTCCATATCAAAGCCTTTGTTGTAAAGCATATCAAATGTATCTCTGGCGCTGTGTCCGAGTGCCAGAACGCATACATCTGTCTTTATCTCACTATTACTGTTACTGTCAGAATCCGTGTAAACACTTAATAGCTTTTGGGAAACTATATCAAGATTGTTTACACAGGTATCAAATACAAATGTAGCACCTTTGTCAACCAAAAATTCACGCATATTGACAATTACTTCTGAAAGTACATCAGTACCAATATGTGGCTTGTTGTCATAAAGTATGGACGTATCTGCCCCAAAGCGCACAAATGTCTCAAGCACAAGACGATTTCTGCCCGAAGGATCCTTTACGGATGTATTCAGCTTGCCGTCTGAAAAGGTTCCGGCACCGCCCTCACCAAACTGTACATTGCTTTTGGGATTAAGTATGCCGCTCTCCCAGAATTTTTGTACATCGCAGGTTCTTTTCTCAACCCGGCTGCCACGCTCGATAACTATCGGGCGAAAACCTGCCTCTGCCAGTATATATGCACAAAACAAGCCGGCAGGTCCTGCCCCTGCAATAACAGGTCGCCTGTCAAGCGGTATATGGCCGCATGCAGGTATCATGTACTCTTTTTCTTTATATATGAGCACAGATGAGCTGGCTGCTCTTTTTACAATTGCTTCTTCGCTATTTTTTGTATCCTCTATCTCTACAGCAACTGAATATGTATAGAACAGCTCAGGCTTTTTACGCGCGTCAAGTGATTTCTTTAATATCCGGTATGTAAAGCCTGTCTTGGCATTGAGCTTAAGCATTTTTATTATTTTCTTTTTTAATGCCTCATCACTGTGTGTGACGGGGAGCTTTATCTGGTTAATTTTAATCATTTACTGCATTTCTCCTGCTATATATCCACTTGTCCATGCCCACTGCAGATTGTAGCCACCGCATATGCCGTCCACATCAAGCAGCTCGCCGCAAAAGTAAAGCCCCGGATGGATTTTGGACTCCAATGTACGTACATCTATTTCCTTTGTATATATGCCGCCTGCACACACCTGTGCAAATTCGGCTCCTCTTGGCTTTTTTACCGAAACGGCTGTATGCTTTATTGAGCGGGTGAGACTTTTACAATCATCATCTGTCAACAGCCTTCCCTTTTTGTCAGGAGATACACCTGATTTGTGTATCAGCTCAAGAAGAAGCTTATTGTTTAAAAGTCCGTTAAGCATCTCATTTAACGAGCGGTTGTCTGTCGTTGTAATGCTTCTGTCCTTTATGTACCCATTAAGCTCATCATCACTAAAAGCCGGCAAAAAGTCAATTATCACCTCGACCCTTTGACCTTTATCGAGGGCTCTTGACATAAGACTTGAAATCTGAAAAACCGGGATGCCTGAGATGCCATAGTCGGCTAACTGCAGCTCCCCTGTATTTTGCTCTGTCATTTGACCGTCTATCACGGAAGCGACAGTGGCATCGCACCTGACACCTGTGATTTTTTTGAAATTTAGGCCATCACAGCTAAAGCCGCAAAGCGCGGGTAATGGCTTTTGGATATGATGGCCGAGAGCTTCTATCTGTCGAAACAGGCTTCCGTCACTTCCAAGCTTCGGGGAAGCCGTAAGGCCACACGCTATGATAAGCTTTTTGGACTTAAAGCTGCCATTGTCTGTTTGGATGCAGTAACCGGTCCGGTCATCTGTCTTCTTATTAGTTGCCGGATTAGAAGCAGACTTTGTGTCCTCAGCCGTAATCCCTGCAGTCTTGATTTCTGTAATACTAATGCCTGTTTTCACATCCACATGAAGCCTCATAAGTTCCATGCGAAAGGCTGCCACAACAGATGCAGCCTGTCTTGAATTTGGATAAATGTAGCCTGCATTGTCATATGCAGGTATTCCAAGTTCTTTAAAAAAACGTATTGTGTCTGCATAATTAAATTGCGACAACCCGTTTTTAATCAGCGCTTTACTGCCGTGAAACTTATTTACAGACATATCAGTGTTTGTGAAATTACATCTGCCGTTTCCGGTTGCAAGTATTTTCTTTCCTATATCATCCTTGTGCTCTAAAAGTGCCACACGTGCTCCCTTTGATGCAGCAGCTGCTGCCGCCATCAGCCCGGATGCACCGGCACCTATTATAATTACATCGTACATATTCTTTCCCCTAACTGATTTATTTTAACATTAACTTGAATAGCTTTCAAGAAAATCGTACAAATCAGTTTCGTTAAAAAAGTAGAGTCCGTTTGTAACCTTATTTTTTGCTTCATCGGGCAGTTCTTCAAAATACACGCCTGTGTCAAAGTATTTTTCACTTGCAGTGGCGTTGTATACAGACAGCATTCCGGAGTCATTTTTGATGCAGTATTTTGCATTTTTAGCCTCATTTGATGTCAGAAGGCTTTCTTTTTCATTTTTTTCTTCTTTATCATTTTCATTTCTTTGTGCAATTATAGCAGCCTTGTCTGCAGCTCTTTGCGTATTGATTTTTTCTATCATAACAAGTGCAAGAAGAATTACAACAATAGTTAAAAAACAGATACTGATTTTGCTTTTCATATTATCACCTCAAAATCAGTATCTGTAAATTTTTGTTATTTATTCAATTTTATAATAAATGACATTTTTTTGCCACTTTTATGATAAGTGTGCCCTTTGGAAAATGTCTAAGCTCATCCTCAGTCAGTCCCTTGAGTAAAAGCAGCGCCACAGCATATGAGATAACCGCAATGATTGCAGCAAGAATGAAGGCGATAATCTCAATATGACAGGCCTTGTAAAGTATAAAGTATACTATATACGAAATAACTCCCATTATGAGCGAGCTGATGGCCGGTATGATAAAGGTCTTTTTTATTTCCTGCTTAAAGCCGCTGTACTTCTTTAAAGCCATGCTGTTCATAAAGCACATGAGCAATGCAAAAAACGTATTGGCAAGCACAACTGCATGTATATTGAGCCTGAATATGAGCATAAGCAGTATGAGTACTATGACATGCGCTACAATCGATATCGCAGCGTTGATTACCGGAACTTTGAGCCTGTCAATGCCCTGCAGCAGTCCGTTGGACAGAGTGGAAAGAGAGTAAAATACTACCGCAACCGCACCGACATACATCATAAGTGATGCCTCAGCATTTGTTGCACGTGTGCTTGAAAACAGTATATTAAATATAGGAAGTCCAAACACGGCAAGCCCTACTGCACATGGGAATGCGACAACCATGATAAAGCGTGTGGAAAGATTAATCTGTCCTCTCACTGCTTCCATATCGTCCCTGTGATATGCGCCTGTAAGCACCGGCACAAAGGATGCTGCCATAGCTGATGCTATGGATATAGGCACATTGATTAAAAGCTTGTACTTTCCGGTATATACACCCCACCATACGTCTATATCATTCTGAGTGTATCCCTGAAGCAGTGCAACCTGCTTGAATATACCCTGGTCGATAATACCACTGATATTGTAGATAGTAGTACTTAAAAGCACAGGAATAACCGTAATTACAAGAATCTTCATTGTGTAGCCAAATGAGCTCACCCTGACATTTCGTTCTCTTTTCATCTGCCTCTTGAACACCTTCATATAGATGGCAAAGATAAATACTACAAATAAAAGAGCCGCTACAGAGCCAAGCACTGTTCCAAGTGTACCACCGGCTGCACCATATGCAGCGGCATAGTGCTCCTTGTCACCAAGCACTGCGCCAATCCTTGTACCTGTACGGTATAGCACATATGCAGCCCATACACTGACTATGGCATTTACTATCTGCTCTATTATCTGTGAGACGGCACTCGGCATCATAGTACCCAGTCCCTGGAAAAAGCCTCTGATGACGCCGAGCACTGCAACTACCAAAAGCCCCGGAGCCAGTACTCTTAAAGCAAAAATACTGTATGGTGTGTTAAGAAGCGTTGTTGCAAAAAAATTGCCACCAAAAAACAGTATGAGTGCCACCGTTGTACCACTGATGGTTGCAAAAAGCAGAGCACACTTCAGTATCTGATACGTCGCAGTCCGCCTCTTTTTTGCCATCTGGGCTGAAACCATCTTTGATACGGCAAGTGGTAAGCTGTATGATGATATAATCAGCATGACATTATATATTTCAAAGGCTGTGGAATAATAGCCGATTCCGATATCGCCCAATATACGCTGCATCGGTATGCGATATATGAGTCCTATTATTCTGCTTATGATAGATGCTACGGCAAGTATAGAACCCTGTACTAAGGCATTGCTTGCCCCGTTATTTTTTTTAGCCATTTATAAATCCTCTGTTTCAATTGATAACCAGCTTAAATATTAGCGTGTTATACCTAAAGCGTCAAGTATTTTTCTCTGGTGCTCTTCCATTACGGCAGCCTCATCAGCCTCCATGTGGTCATATCCGAACAGATGAAGCATGCTGTGTGTAATCAGAAAGGCAAACTCTCTTTTTTCGCTGTGTCCGTATTCTAAGGCCTGCTCCTTTAC
>OIBT01000091.1_pt1 | contig 44910 bp, 49 predicted proteins | sample 1581091 | NCBI WGS metagenome assembly OIBT01 (sample SAMEA3882549, study PRJEB24775) | human gut metagenome | biome: human-associated habitat; feature: intestine environment; material: feces | place: Netherlands | collected 2009/2010
TCCCTGCTGGTGAATGGGCTTGCGCTTGTATTATGCCTTGGCTATATGTACAAAATGGGCTGGTATATGAGCGCTGTAGATGTATTCTGGGTTCTTCTCGATGAAATTTTACTGGTACTCTTTGGAAGCACGTTGTCAAGCATCGTCAGTTTTCCACTGACAACCCAGGGTCAGTTATCCGCAGTGGGAACGATCGTAAGTGCCGGGTATGGATTTTTATGCGGAGCTTACATGCCGATTTCAAATTTCGGCAGCGGCCTGCAGAAAGTACTGTCGTATCTGCCAAGTACCTACGGAACTTCTCTGTTGAAAAATCATATGCTCCGTGGAATCTTCGAAGAGATGGAGAACAATCAGCTGCCAGAAGAAATGATTACTGCGATTCGTGATACACTGGATTGTAACCCGAAGTTCCAGGGGTCTGTAGTAAGTGTAAATCAGATGGTGATGCTTATGGTTGGATGTGTTGTGGTATTTGGAATTATTTTTTCGTGCCCGATTTCTCTGCTCATCTGTCCACATTGAGCCATGTAGTTTCTCATGTTCCATAGCCAACAACAGCTGAAGGTTTTTGATATTATTATTACTTTTATCTCCGTCAATGTGATGAATATGGTATCCTTTAGGGACTGGACCATTGAAATATTCCCAAACATACACATGCATCCGTTTTCTCTTTCCATCGTCCGCTGTGGCACATAAATAGTATCCAGTTTTATCATCACGTGTAAATCTTTTTCCATCAAAAAATTGAAATTTTTCAGGCATTTGCTTTTTCCCTCCGTTTCATTTCAGCTTTTGCAGCTTTCATTCCCTGAAGGTAACCAAATTTAAAACTATAACACATTAATTCATACGGATACTTTGAATAGGCACTATACAATTCTGTCATATTCGAATTTGTCATATCATAATGCGGATCAATTTTTCCTATCATATCTTTCGTTTTTTTAATTACATTTTTTACAGGCATAATAAAAACTCCTTTCAAATTTTGGTTCTTGAAAGAAGTTTCCATCTGCATTATAATATTTACAGAAGGAAACTTCTACATGCTATAAGGAATTCCAATCTTTGGTCGGGGCGGAATTCCTTATTTTTTTAATTCTTCGCTGATTTTTTCATCAAGCCATTCTTTTTTTGTAGTGTTCTTTTCTTTAAGTTTTTCTTCAAAACGCATCATTTTCTCTTTTTCTACCTCAACATGAAACGCTTTAAATTTTTCTCTGCGCTCTTTGAAATACTCAGCTCTGCTTTTCGCTTCTACTTATCTCACCTCCTTGTTGCATGTAACAATATTAGCATGTTACATGCAACAAGTCAAGTAGTAACTTTCAAAATCTTATCTGTTGCTTTAAGGTGCTTTAACGCAACCCAACCTCTTTGCGTATACACAAGATGATCTGCTGTCATTTTTATACTGTTCCCATCTTCCAACGTAAGTTTATAAATATCTGCATTTTTTCTTGTCTTTCGTACATTGTAAAATGTAGATATTGCCTTCTTTCTTCGTTTTACATCATAGCAGTACACCTTTCCCTTCTTTCCAATTAGTTTTTCTATTGGAATCTTTCCTTTTACCGTATCTATCAATGTATCTCCGGTGAGACAATGGTCCCACTGTTTTACCGGTTTGTCTTCTCCTCTCTCCAGGGCTTTCTCATCCCAGATGTAAGAAGCAAACTCTTTTATGGTTTCTTTACAGGAAGAAGCAAAGACAATCTTCTCCAGGTTCAGAAGCATTCCAACCAGCCGGATTCCATCCAGAACATCATTGTTGGCTTTCAGGACCTTATATCCCCGTTTCCGGAGTTCTGCAATAAAAGAAGCGGCCGATGGATCTACGATGATCGCTTTGATCTTAGTTCCATCCAGCCACTCTTTCAGGTCGTCTGCATATTCTGAATCTGTTTTCTGTTTACCTTTGTCTCTTCCGGAATAGTAATACTCCCGGATGCAGTACCATTTTCCGTTGGTTCCTTTGTTCCACAGCAGGAATACTGTGGCGTTTTGTGTGCCATAATCACAGGAAACATACCGATTCCCGTTAATCAACAGCTGATAGAAATCTTTGATATCCTGGACATGTTTGTTCTCATCGAACATGTCGTAGATGATTCCCTCTGCTGCCGCCCAAAGCCCCATGATATAACGTTTAAAGAATACTCCAACGTACATGCTCCTGTATCTGGCTTTGATCTCTTCATCCAGGGACAGGTTATCATCCATAGTGAAATGGAGATACAGAATATCTTTCAGACCGGGATCTTTCCCCTCCGCGGCCGCCTGCTGCATCCTCCGGGCAGTTTCTTCTTTTCCCAGATATCCGGTAGATTTATCTATCCAGTTCTGTTTAAACCAGTGATACGGGCCATCCGGGTTCCGGCGCTAACTTTGAACGCAGGAAAAGGATCGTGCTCCGGCCGGTGTTATGCTTATTCAGATAGCTGTCCCCGCCGACGCAATGATGGAGGATCCTTCCTTCTGCAACGATCTCTTCTGCTGATCTTGCCGGCCGTATCAGATAATCCTCGTCTTCGTAAATATATTGATTCCTCAGACCCCTGTAGTTCTTTCGGATGTCCGGATATTTTTCGCTAACTGCCTGCTCTCTCTTGCGGATCTCTTCCGCATTTGTCTCAATGACCATCTGGTCATGGGCAAGCCTCAGGTCTCTCGGAAAAAGGAAAATCTGGTTATGCAGGTCATACCCCCTCTGTATCCGCATATGCAGATAATCCACATAAGTGCGGGTTACGCCGCTTACAGCACCTGCTGCCCTTCCACACATGGGTTCCTGCATAGTATCAGGGATCTCGCATCCGGAATACTGCTCTATCCTGTGCATGAACTTTGCTACTGTGGTATATTTCAATATTTCTTCCAGATCGTTCTGCCGTACCTGACTTTCCGCAAGAAATACGCTTTCCTGTACTGTCAGGTGGAGTCCCATCCGCTTCTCCATCTGCCACATTTTCAGATAATCCAGATTCCCCTGCAAGGTCTTCAGGTCCCTGAGCCTTCTTTTATAGATTCCAAGAAAACATTCCGGCTTTATGGCATCCTTGTCTGCTATGATCCCGCAGTAGCCCTCTACTATAGATTCCGCTATATGATGTAATCCCATTTTCACAAACATCTCTATCTGCGGCCATTGGATATATCTTTCGAGGTATTCTTTCAGGTTGTACATGGTCTTATGTTTTCCATACATCTCTGCTGCCGAATATCTCAGGAATGTGGTCCGGAGTTCTTTGTAGCTTTCCGGATATATCTTTGCTGCTTTGATCGAAATGTTGTTCATTCCGCACAAATTGCAGTCATCCCAGAATTCTCCGGAGTAAGAACTAAATTTATGATAATCTGTCTGTGGCCTTTTTCCTTTTTCCAGGTAAGTCCTTGCGATCTCAGTTATGATCATCTTTTCGCCTGCGCCTATCATGATCTCTTTTTCATCCAGGAAAGTATCCAGTCTGTATATTTTTTCTATCTCCACGTATCTGATCACTGCTCCGTCGTCCTTATATCTCTGTGCAATAAAGCAGTTCATCCCATGCCCCCATACTCCTTTGACCTTTCCCTGGGCTTTATACACCCCTGCAGCACCACAATGAGGGCACGTTCCCACCGAATCATGTTGCGGGACCGGGATTATCTTTTCAAACTGTCCCTCGTAGGTGTCTTTTCTTCTGACCGCTGCCTCCGTCACCTGTCCGCATGCAGAGCAGGTTATATCCGCATATCTTCCATGACGCTTGTAGTACAGGAAGTGTTCTGTTCCAATGCCTGTTTTTTTCGCCCAGTCTTCCAGTCCTTTCGGAAGCGGCGGGGTGTTCTGTTCCCGTTCTTTAAGCCTGTCCGCACGTTTGTCTTCCCTTTTCTGGACTCTTTGCGCTTTGATGTTATAGATCAGGCTCTGCAGGGCACCTACCCAGGTGGTGTATTTCCGTTCCCACGTATCTCCAGTAAACTTCCACACCATATCTCCCTGGGACCTAGCCATATAACACCTGTTGTCTCTTTTTTTGCAGTTACTGTCGATCTTTTCCCTTTCTTCATCCAGACCTGCTGCCGACCAGACCCTTGCATCCGGATAATACAAGCCCCAGTCCTTCTGGGTAAACACCATCCGGATCCACGGGGTCTGCAGCTCCCGTTTTTTGTTTTCGTAAACTTCAACAAACAGATGGCTCTCTCCACGGATATCCTGCAAAAATACAACTGCTGTGTTACGATACTGTTTGTCTGCCCTGACACCGCCCCGGAAAGGGATCTTTTCTATCTCCTTTTTCTTCATTTCCTGCTGCCTCCCAGATAGTAATCACGGATCAGTTTTTTTGCGGTACCCATGTCCGGATCTCCGAAGGTCACTTTTCCGGCGTTGACTCCTGCAGCCTTTATGATCTCCTTGTCCACAGGTACCTGGTTCTTAAAGGCATACTTCAAGATCTCTGCGATGCACTGCTTCAGGCTCTTTCCTTTCTTGCGGACCTGGTGTGCGACCATCTCATCCTCCATGCAGAGCCCACGGATATACTCCACCCAGTCATTCATCAGACCGGCCAGTTTCAGGGATCTGCATTCCACATCCAGTTTCCCCATGGCGGCCGTCACAGCATCGCAAAGATACGGGATATCGCCGGACTGATACATCTCAACATAGTCTTCCGGGATGCCGTTCTCCTGCGCCATCGTTTTCAGGCTCTGGATATCTCCTTCATTCAGCAGGTTCTCTGCAAGTTCGTTGATCTCCCTGCAGCTGCTCATCTCTCCAAATCTTTCGAACATTTACATCTTCTCCTTTCGTTTTTTCATAGCTTCCTGAAGCCAGTTTGAGTAACTATGCTTCCCGGCTTTTGCTGTTAATGTTAAGCGATGCTCTTCTATCAGCTCCCAGATCCTTTTCCAGAGTTCTGCGTTCCCAATCCTGGTGCCTCTGGCATCTTCCCAATTGGCTGCTGCCATTTCCGGAAGTTTCCGGATACGGGAGACCACATAAACATCTTCTGTATGGACGCAGACATTGCTTGTCTTTCTGATCCGCGATAATGCTGCCACCAGATTTTGAAGGGTTGCACTATGGTATGTTCCAGAAATACATTGGAACCCTTCTGCTGTTTTAATTGCGCCGGCGCAAATCGTTTCCAGGATATATGCACATTTTCTCTCTGTATTCTTCTGGGCCTTGCTGTCTGCCTCCAGATATATGTCTACTTTCCACATGTCAATCCCTTCTATTCCCTGTTCTGACCAGTATGTAATGCCGGTATGCGTAGCCTGTCACCTTGTTTTTCCCATGTTTTACTGAACCAGGAACAATCGCCCATCCCTTTGGTGGTTTCGGATCTCTCGGTATCCCCTGCCTGTCCACCAGGCTCCGTTTCTTTATCTCTTCTTTCTCCGGATCCTTGCGGATCAGGTTTCTGGATGGGTGGTACCGTTTCAGGTCCTCTGGCTCATGTTCTTTCAACGGCTTGGTTATGTATTCTGCCAGTTCTCCGGAATCTACGTCATATACTCTCTTCGTCTGTGCATGGCCATGGTTCCATAACATTTCCACTAGAAGCCCTGTATCTGTCTCATTGTTTGATTTCCGGTTGACCAGGATATGTACGTGGGGTCCGCCCTGCTTTCCAATCTCCAAGCGGTATATGTACTTCAACTCCCATCCATATTTTTTATACTTGTCCCGGAGCTTTCGAATGAATTTTGACATATCTTTCTGCATCTGTTTCCAGGGCGGCCGTGAGCCTTTCTTGTACGTCAGCGTGAACCAGTAATCTCCTATTCCGAAATTCCATTTAATCAGACGGCGGACATCCCGTTCCCTTTTCCATTGGTTCTGTTTAGCGATCTCTTCCGGAGTGGCTTTTCTCCTCTTCTGTCTTTTCTGTCCCCTGGCTCCATATCTGCCCGTATGCTTTTCTTCAACTTCCCTGGTGTTCCCACAGTCCCAGATCCATCTTATATATCCACACCTCATAAGCAATCCTTGTCCTATCTCTAATACGTTTAATCAAGCCTGTAAGGGGATTCATACCCCAAAAATAAATACGGGCTTTTCACCCGTGCCGCTTGACTGTTCTCCTCCCAGATGCTATGATGATGTTGAACGTTTACATCTGGGATTTTTCCCTTTGCCAGCACACTGCTATGTGCTGGCATTTTTTATCTTCGTTTCTTATACCCCGTCCCGACCACGGCCACGAACGCCACCTGCCAGAACAGCCCTGCCATCAGGAGCATCTCTGCCGGGCTTCTCCACTGCCAGAACGGCAGATTTGCCACCGGGAGGGCTATACACAGGGATATGATCGCATCTCGTTTCATTTCTTGCCTCTTTTCTTATGTTCCTCATCCACCAGAGGGCGGAGCTCTGCAAGTTCCTTCTACCCCACGGATTTTCTTATGTAATAATCATTCACTATCCGGGATACGTTATCTATGATCTTCTGATTGTCTTCCGGAGTGTTGTTCTTGCAGTAGTCGTCGTGGATCCGGATTACTCCTCCGGATCCGTTTTTGATTTCTTTGATAACTGCCATCTGGTTCACCTCCTGTTTTATCGTATGAAAATTGTGTTTCTGTTGATATTGACTTTCTACTGTTTCTCTCCTATTCTTTTTTACAGACACTGGCATGCCTAAATACTTAAGAACTTACACTCTGCAAGAAGCGCTGCAGAAAAATCTCTAAGAAATTTTTTGTATAGTACTAAATTCCCCCAAAACAGCTTTAGTCCTTTCCAAAATTATCTTGGCTTCATCACAAGACAAACCATTTTCGGAGAACTTGTTCACTATCTCTGCCACAAGTTCTCCTATTTTGTCTCCATCTAAAATTTTTCCATTGTTTAACTGAACACTTTGAAATATCACTTTCGTTTTACCTCCTATCCGGCCTTGCGGGCCTCAATGGTTATCCTACAAGCCTTCTTTCCTGTAATACTGTTGTAATATCTTTCATAAAATGCTAAAATTCTTTCATAATATAATGAAAAGAGGTATTTTATGTCGGATTACAATGATTCTCTCAAACGCATGACTAAAATCATGTCTGATAGTTTGCTTTGTACATCACAATTTCATAAAGCCGTAACTTCTTCTACTGCTTTTGCTACTACTCAAAGTGTAGCTAAAATCATGGAGCCGTATCGAAATTTGTGTGAAAATTTCAAAACCGCTTATTCAGATTCTATTGCCAAAACTATAGGTTCTTGTTTATCACAACAATTGGCAAAGTCCCTTTCTGACAGCATACACAAAAGCTTTTCTGATTCTTTAAAAAGAAATCCTGCTTTTAATGAATTATCCTCAACTCTCAACGCCATAACACCGGAACTAATTTTTACATCGCTTTCACATACATATGATTTTCCGAAAGACTTAGGTGGTATCTCCGAAAAAGATAATGATGATTTTATTGTTATTGATAATGCAGTAAGTACGGCGTACGACATACCTTGTACTGTTGCAGTTCCTATTAATGAGCATAAGCGTAAGATCTCAACATCTGATTTTTGCGCTATCATTAGTCTCATTATCGCTATCATTTCCGGTATAATCATTCCTTTGTATCTGCAATCTAAGCCTTCTGAAACTGAAGTGATCGAGCTTCAGCTTTTGCAATCTCAAAACGAATTATTGCAGCAACTCCTACATAATGCAGACATTTCTTCTTCAAGTGAAATTGAAGCAATCAATGAGTTGAAGCAATCTGTCGAAGAGCAAAGTAAACAGCTTTCACAGTGTCAAGAAACCCTTGACAAGTTTGAAGAAGCTCTTGATAATCACGAGACAGTCGAGAATATTGATACAGCAAAGAAACCAATACAATAATTGCACTTACCTGCGTAATTACCAGACAGATCTTAAGCATGTTTATCTGATTACGCAGGTAAATAATTTCTTTTTCCATTTCTTCCATTTAAACCGCCTTTCTCTGTTCATCCGAGAAAAATATCGGATTCACATCGAGATGCTTGCATAATGCTAAAAATTCATCTACTCGCAAATCGCGATTTCTTTTCTCATTAAAAAGACTGTCATACAATGCCATGTATGGAATATGGGTTTTTCTTGATATATCTGACAGGTTAAAGCCTTTATGTCTGATATACTCAGAAACTCTTTTTGTTGCTCCATCCATTTTTCCACCTCTTTTCTAAGTATCATATTGACTTGAATACAATATTTTTTCGTGATAGAATCTTTCTTGAAAGGATGTGATCTATGTTTGAAAAAATATTTTAAAGACACAAGCAATCTCATATCATTTGCATTAGGTGCAATACTGTCTTTTGTATTTTTTATTTTTAACAAAGAAATGAAAGTACCTATATGGGTTTTACTGATTGTCGTCTTCTTTCTCACAATCACTATTTGGCTTCTTGTGAAGTCACGAATAGAGTTGAAAGACTTATCTCCAAATACTCACATTCAAATCATCGAATGTTCTCACAATGTGTGTATTTGCAAGCCAAATAGTCTGATTGCCTATGCGTCATGGGTCACTTTCTATCATTGTTCTGGAAATTACGAACATGTGATTGCTTATGGCAATGTTGAAACTATAACTCAAAGTGGTGCTATGCAAATAAAAGTATTTGCCATTGATTCTGAAGATCAAAATATCCTAGAATACATAAACAATGAAAAAGAAAATATTCTTATACGCCCAGCTCTTACAACAGAGGCTATCAACCAAATAACCAATTACATTTAGGAGGTGCTATATGTCTCAATACAAAGTAGTCGATGTAATGGATGATGACTATAAAATCGTTATAAATGCAGGCATTAATAAAGATGTTAAAAAAGGACAGCGTTTTCTCGTTTATGCCTTATCTAACCATGAAATTTTTGATCCAGATACTAATACTTCTCTTGGTTTTCTTGAGATAGTAAAAGGAACTGGTACGGTAATTCATGTTCAAGAAAAAATGGCTACCATTGAGTCAGATGTCTATGAAACATCTCAGCCTACAAAAATAATTCGTAAAAAATCTATTTACAGTTTAGGTACTACCGAAGAACACACCGTATCAAGAGAGCACATTGCCTTTAATAATCCTGAGATTGGCGATTTCGTTAAGCAAATATAAATTTAAAAATCAAAATCAAACTGCATCCAAAAGTCCATCCCAAGATTGTGCTGATTGTCCGCTGGTTAAACTCTGTGTTTTGCCAGTGGATTTTTTTTAAAATTTTCTCAACAATATTGGTAAGAATCTTATTTAATTTTCTTATCATTTCTCTCACCTCCTAGGCTGATTCTTTATGCTCTGGATTGCTGTGTTAAGCTGTTTTTGTTGATGATTTATAATCATCTTTTATTCTAAAAAAAATAGCTTCTTTTTCTTCAAGATCTTTTATCTCCAAGAGTTCACAAAGTGCAGCAACTTCGCTTGTTTTAAATTCCTGCTCATTATTTAATTTCTTGGAAAATCCATAGCTTGATAAACCCAAGTATTCCGCAACATATTTCAGTTTTAATCCTTTAGACTTAATCAGCTCTTTTAATGCTCTTGAATCAGTCACTTAGATTTCCTCCTTTCATCATTATTGTTGATTTTAAATCATCTGCAATTATAATATCACTGTGTAGATTTAAAGTCAACTATTTTTTTGATTTCTTTCAATTTTAATTGATTTTTAATCATTTTTATGTTATATTCAGCCTATAGATACTTATGGAGGTTGCTATTATGCCAGAGATCGGAAAAAGAATAAAAATAAAACGTGAAGAACTGCACATGACGCAGGAAGAACTTGCAGCAAAGCTCGGATATAAAAGCAAAACTACTATAGCAAAAATTGAAAACGGAACTAATGATATTGTTCAAAGTAAAGTTGTTGCTTTTGCATCCGTCTTAAATACTACGCCTGCCTACTTAATGGGTTGGGAGGAATCCCCTGCTGCCCCCGATCCGCTTCCTTCCGATCAGCAGCAACTGAACGATATTTATTCCCGGCTTGACCGCCCGAATAAGAAAAAAGTCCTCACCTACTCCAAGAACCTGCTCTCCACCCAACAGATGGAGGAAGCACTCATCCCTAACGCCGCTCATGCTTTTAACCCGACTGAGGAAGAAAAGAAACATGCGAATGATATTATGATGGACGATTCTTTTTGGGAACAAAAACGAAAGGAGAAATGAAATTATGATGTATCCATTTATGACACTGAATGATGACACTGAAATTACACACTCTGAAATGAAAGCAGACGGAAAAGTCAAAGTTTACATTGAAACTCCTGATGAAAGGTACTGTTTCAAGCACGCCACCTGTTGGCTTCCTGGTTATGACTGGGAGGAAATCTTTCAATATTCAGATGAAGAAATTGACCGGTTCGATGAGATCATACATTCTATGGCTCATTTAATTATGGAATTTTCTCAGGAAGGAGGCTTCGACAATGCCTCAAATTTTTAGATTCGGTGAATATTGGATTTACTTTTGGACAAATGAAAGTGAACCATTGGAACCAGTTCATATCCACGTTGCAAAGGGTGCCCCCAAAGCCAATGCGACCAAAATATGGATAACCAGTACTGGCAACTGTTTGCTCTGTAATAATAATTCCCGGATTCCTAACCATACACTCCGCAATATTATGCGTATGATTGAAGCACGGCATGACGATGTTATACGTGCCTGGATAAAATATTTTGGAGAAATTCGTTACTTCTGTTAATAGAAAGGATTGATTTATTTGATCCATGAACAATTCAAACTTACTACCAGCCAAACCTCTTTTGCACTTAACATTGTTGAAGAAGTCGCTCCGGAACCGGATGAAATCGCTGCTGTAAAAGCTAAAAGAGCTGGTTCTACAGATTATGAGCCCGTTTTTTCTCAGGAAGATTTAATAAAGGAGTTAGGGCTGTAATTTTATTTTGTAAAGAAACGGGTGATCTTATTGACCTACGAAGAACTACTAATTTTGTCTGAATCAGAGAGCCTAATTGTTAAAGAAGCTCATATCCCTGGTTATGGTGGTCGATTATATAAAAATCGGATTGCCATTAACCAGGCTCTTCCTACCCAAGCCGAGAAATCCTGCGTGCTGGCCGAAGAGATCGGACATTACTGTACCACTACTGGAAACATCCTGGATCAGAACGACACCATGAACCGGAAACAGGAATACCGTGCCAGACTTTACGGTTATAATCTCCGTGTAGGTCTAATTGGTATCATCAACGCCTACGAAGCCCGCTGCCGGAATCTTCATGAAATGGCTGAGCATTTGGACGTGCCAGAGGATTATCTCATGGAAGTGATTAACTGCTACCGTTCCAAATATGGGCAGTATGTTGCTGTGGATAATTATATGATCTATTTTGTTCCCCAGCTGGCTGTGATGAGAATTGATGTTTTATAATAAATGCATAATGATGGCATAGAGTAATAACCAAGTAGCAAAGGTCGGAAAGGCTCCCGACACACTCGCAAGAGTACCTGAGATGATGGATACGCCGCCCATCTTGTTGCTTGGATTATCTTAAAGATGTTGTCATTATGGCAACACCTTTTTCGTTCCACAGAGCAGAATACCAATAACATATTCATTGACTACGAGCACAATATGAATTATAATAAGCTGACAGAAGGGAAGAAATTCTTTTCTAATATTGCCCTAGGGGCATCAAAGAAGATATCCGTTTATTATGTGAAGACCTCGTAGAAATACGAGGTCTTTTACGTTATATAAATTTGCAATATTTTTTTATCTGTAGTAATATACTTGTACGGAGAGAACCATATCGATTATGGTTGAAAGACACTCGTGCAAATAATTGCTCGGGTGTCTTTTACTTTATACAAATTACATAAATAAAAAACCGGCTCCTGCGCCAACAGGAACCGGTCAGATCTCCGAAGAGATGCTCATTTCGCAAAAATATTGTATCATCTTCGGAGCGGCCTTGCAAGCGAAACACTCGTTCGCTGGCTGTTATTTTTGTACCCATTTTTACATATTTTAAACCGAGGTGATATTATGGAACTTTTAAATGTATGTATCTACCTGCGTAAGTCCCGTGCTGATCGGGAGGCTGAAGCCAGGGGCGAAGGTGAAACTCTTGCACGCCATGAGCGAATCCTGTTGGATCTTGCTAAAAAACGTGGCTATAATGTAGGCGCAATTTATAAAGAGATTGTTTCCGGTGAGACAATTTCTGCCCGACCTGTTATGCAACAGGTTCTCCGCGAAGTTGAATCTGGTATGTGGGATGGTGTTCTGGTCGTTGAAGTAGAGCGTCTGGCCAGGGGCGATACTATAGATCAGGGTGTTGTTGCCAGAGCCTTCCGATATTCTGAAACACTGATTATTACTCCGCTCAAAACTTATGATCCAAACAATGAATATGACGAAGAATATTTCGAATTTGGCCTTTTTATGTCTCGGCGAGAATATAAAACCATTCGCCGCCGTCTTACTGCAGGTCGTGAATCTTCTGCAAAAGAGGGGAAATATTGTGGCAGTAAACCGCCTTACGGATATTCCCGTGTAAAACTTGTTGGTGAAAAAGGATGGACACTGCAGCCTGTTCCTGATCAGGCAGAAATCGTTAAGCTCATATTCAATTTGTATGTCCACGGAGTGGCAGGTGAGCGAATTGGAATGGCTAAGATCTGCCGTAAATTAAATGATTCCGGAATTAAAACCATGGATGGTGGTTTATGGACCGTCCCTCGTGTGCAGGCAATTCTTAGAAATCCAGTGTATGCAGGAATGATACGCTGGAACAGCCGAAAGGCTGTAAAGCATATACAAGATGGGCAAATAACCATCTCTCGCCCTTTTGCTAAGGATTATATTCTTGTTGAAGGCAGACATCCTGCTATTGTATCAAAGGAACTTTTTCAGCAAGCCCAAGATATCGTGAATCAAAATCCTGCACGACCGCTCAATTCTCTGCATGTACTCCGCAATCCACTTGCCGGTATTATTCGTTGTGGAAAATGTGGCTATGTTATGACCCGTAAAGCACCAAGCGGCAGACAGGTTGATCTGCTTCGATGTCCATACAGTTCCTGCAACAATGTAAGTAGTAAGCTCCCTCTTGTTGAAAAAGCTCTTCTTGACGGAATCCAGGAACTTGTAGATGGCTACAAGTTAAATAGCAATTTTTCTGATCAGGAATATTCTCTTTCTATTTCCGAGAAAGAAGAAATGATCCGGGGAAAATTAAAAGAAATTGATGTTTTGAGGAAGAAAAAAGAAAAGCAATATGATCTTCTTGAACAGGGGATTTATTCTACAGAAGAATTTCTCGAACGTTCCCGGGCTACTGCTGCCGAACTGTCTGCCTGCGATACAGTAATTCATTCTTTAAGGCAAGAGATTAAACACGAACAGGAACTACAGTTTCAGCGTTCTTCTTTTATCCCCAAATGCGAAGATCTTCTCGCTCATTACTGGACATGGGATACCTCTACAAAGAATCAGTTTCTTCGTGAGCTGATAGAAAAGGCTGTTTATACTAAAAATACAAAAAATACATGGAAAAACGGTGATGATGTTTCTTTTACTTTAGATATTTATCCGAAAATCCAGCACAAATAAGTGTGGGTAGCCTTTATGCGCCCACATATTGGCACGTATCGTGTCCTCCGGCCAAGTTGCGTAGATCTCACTGCTGGCCACGTTTTTGATATAATCCTTATATCTTACATAATAATCCTGTGCAGAGGTATCCCCTATTGGCCCGTCGTGGACTACGATATACTCCGGGATCACCACTTTGTTTAATACGATCTCTCCGGTTTCATTTATCGGCTTGATCTCTGCTTCCGGATTTTTGGGAGGATATTCCCCAAAAAGCGTATGGGGTCCGATGACGATCCGCTGATAGTCCTCTCCACTACCCTGCTGTCTGCTAAGGGATGCTCCCTGCCTGGCAATGGAATGGGGAAGAACTTCTGTCCCTGCAACTTCTTTTGGTGTAAAACCCTCTGCACTGATCCGAACTGTATATTCTGCATAAGGCTGCTGCTCCACCGGTTTCATGCTGTATTCCAGTGGAGGAGCTGCCAGCTCCAGCATGGGCGTTTTTCCGGAGGAATCCGTACGGATTTCTTCGATCACATTATCCGGGACTCCTGTGTACGAGATCCGCACTGTAGCATTTTCCACAGGACGGTTACTGGCACTGTCCAGCACCGTCACCTGCAGCTGTCCCTGATCCGGCATATCCTGCTGCATGGAAATATAAGAATGATTTTTCATAAACAGAGGCTCCTTTTTGTGCCTGAATGCACACTGGTTCTCTGCTAGTATATGTACAGAATCTCAAAATGCCATATCTCCTACTGTGCTTCCTCCCAGTAATCTTCCGCATCCTGGATATCATCAAACTCATCTGCATGATCATAATAAAAATCTTCCGGATCATCATAATCCTGCACATCGTACATATCTTTTCTGTCATTATTCCTGCTGGTATTTCCACGGTAAGTTTTTTTCCCGGATGTTGTGGATGAAACAAATTCCACTACACTGCTGACCCGTCCGTTTCTGCAGACTGCCATGAATTTTTTTGCTCCATTGCTGTTATACCACATATATCTGTACTGAATGTCCTGTGTCCTTTTTCCCGGTGTGTCCCGCCAGTAATGTTCTGTTCTTTTCTCTTTTGCCCTTCCCATAAGCGTAATGTTTATGTATTTTTCTTTCATTCCCTTATATGGCTCATCCTTCTTTCTCATTTTTTCTTCCTCTTCTTTTTCCTTCTGTGCCATATATTTTTTGTATTGTTCTTCTGTATCTTTCTGGGCCTTCCTCATTTCTTCTATATATTTGCTACTGTACTCATCTCCCTTTGGAACATACCATATAAGCTTATACAGTTCCTCAATTCCTTCTCCATTCTGAACAGCATCGCAAAACTTTGCATATTGGATAATATATTCTACATCCTCATAATATCCCGGAAGTTTTTCCAGCAGCTCTATCGCCTCATCATATTTGCCTGCATCCATGCATTCTTCCGCTTTTTCATAACATTCCCTGTTCTGTTTTTCCTTAAATTCCTCATTTTTAATCTGGATTGCCTCTTCTGCCTTTGTAGCCAGAAAAGGAACTGCTATAACAACTGCTATCAATGCCGCCAGTATTAAAATATCCTTTTTCAAATTTACATATCCCCCCTTTACTCTGATGCCTTTATTATATAATAAATATCTGCACAAAAAAAGTGCTGTATCATCTCCTCACAGATCATACAGCACTTGATAGTTATTGTTCACTCCGTTCTCAGTAACACTTGATATTTACCTTCTTCCGCCAGATATCAGAATATCTTCAGAATATCATTATACATAACGATAACCATCAACGCCATCAAAAGCATCAGCCCTGCAAAATGGATCATGCCTTCTACCTGACGGTTTACCGGTTTTCTCCGAATCGCTTCTGCCACCAGAAATACCAACCTTCCTCCATCCAGTGCAGGAAGAGGAAGAAGGTTCATCACTCCCAGGTTTGCAGAAAGAAGAACTGCCATATTCAACAAATTCATCCAGATCATCAGCGTTCCCTCACTCTTGGACTGTTCGTAAGTGTCGCCAATGGCATCCGCAATACCCACAGGACCACTTAAGTCTTTCATTCCAAGGTGACCGGTCACAAGCTCTTTCAGGCTTAAGATCGTAGTACGGATCATGTATTTCACTTCCACAGCACCATATTTCAGAACATTAAAGCCGGAAGTCTTTTCACTGTATGTGTTATATCCGAAACCGGAAACCGGTGTTCTGTATTCCCTTGGTGTTATCTCTGCCTCATATTCCAGTCCGTTACGCTCATAGGTGATCGTCACAGGTTCCTTGGATAACGGATGCTCCTCGATGTATTTTTCATATGCATTTCCATCCGGAACCTCCACACCATTGATCTTCGTGATCACATCGCCGGCTTCCAGACCTGCTTCTTCCAATGGCATTCCCTTGATCAGTGATTCCACCGTCATGGAATTTACATCGGAACGGTTAAAACCAAGGAGATACCGCACATTTACATCTGGTTTATAGGAAATCTCCTGTTCCTTTCCATCACGTTTTACTTTCAACCGGATGGTATCTCCCTCCTTCAGTTCGTTGAGATACGAATATACATAAAGATCTTTCCCCAGATCAATATGGTAGCCCTGATATTCCGTGATCACATCGCCCTTTTTCAATCCGGCCTTTTCCGCAGCAGAATTTTGGGTTACTTCCAATACGGTTGCCGGATCATAGCCCATACAGCCTACAATGATCACAGACAAAACAAATGCCAGCAGAAAATTAAATACCGGACCTGCAGCAACCACTGCGATCCTGCCCCACACAGGAGCCGAATTAAAGGTTCCCGGACTGTCATCTTCCGCATCCTCTCCGGCCATGGCGCAGGAACCTCCAAGAGGAAACAGTTTCACGGAATAACGTGTGCCGCCCTTTACCGTACTTATGATCCTGGGTCCCATACCAAGAGAAAATTCCAATACCTCGATATGGTTCTTTTTTGCCAGAAGAAAATGTCCCAGCTCATGGATCAGTATCACAACACTGAAAATAATTACAGCAATCACAAATTTCAATTTACCACCTGCTTTCGATCCACTGATAAGTATCCTGCTCTACAGAAAGGATCTCATCCAGATCCGGATGTGCGATTTTTTTATGTCTTTCCATAGACTGTGCAATAATCTCATAAATATCCAGAAAGCCGATCTTTTCCTCCAGGAATTTCTTTACTGCAAGCTCATTGGCTGCATTAAAGACAGTCGGCATACTTCCGCCCTCCCGGGATGCCTGGATCGCCATAGGAAGTCCCCGGAATGTCTCCATATCCGGAACCTCAAATGTAATCTCATGAAGCTTCGTGAAATCAAGGCGGTCTCCGTCCAGATATCGTCTGTGCGGATAGTACAGAGCGTACTGGATCGGAAGTCTCATATCCGGAGTTCCAAGCTGTGCCATGATCGCACCATCCTTAAACTCCACCATGGAATGGATGATACTCTGCGGCTGCACCACCACCTGAATATGATCCAGATCCATGTCAAACAGCCATTTGGCTTCCATAACTTCCAGCCCTTTGTTTACCAAGGTTGCGGAATCTACGGTGATCTTTCGTCCCATTACCCAGTTTGGATGCTTCAGAGTATCTGCAACAGTGACCCTTCGCAGCTCTTCTGTGGTACGTCCGCGGAAGGGACCACCGGATGCCGTGATCAGAAGCTTGTGGATCTCTTTGTTTTCTTCTCCGTGGATAGCCTGGAAAATAGCGCTGTGTTCACTGTCTACCGGAAGGATAGATACGCCATATTTCTTTGCCATGGGCATGATCAGATGACCGGCTGTGACAAGGGTTTCCTTATTTGCCAGGGCAATGTCCTTTCCGGCACGGATTCCCTCCATAGTAGGACGGATCCCGATCATTCCCACGATCGCAGTGACAAGAATTTCTGATTCCGGCATGGACGCAAGTTCCAGAAGTCCCTCCATTCCGCTGACTACCTTTGTATCTGTGTCCGCAATACGCGTTTTCAGATCCCGGGCTGCTTCTTCATCCCAGACTGCTGCCAGAAGCGGATGAAACTCACGGATCTGCTCTTCCAGCTTCTCCACACTTTTGCCTGCACTGACTGCAACAACCCGAAGGTCTTCGTTTTTTCTTGCCACATCCAGTGTCTGGGTCCCGATGGAGCCGGTAGAACCTAAGATTGCAATATTCTTCATTTTAATGTCTCCTAAATTCCAAGAATCATTTTTGCAAGATAGTAAATAACAGGGGCTGTGATGATCACACTGTCAAAACGGTCCAGGATTCCTCCATGGCCCGGGATCAGCTTTCCATAGTCCTTGATGTTCTGGTTTCTTTTGATCGCAGATGCAGCCAGATCACCCACCATGGAGATCAGAGCTCCAACTGCGCAGATCAAGGCATACTCAGCCATTTTTCCCTGTGTTGCTGCTGCATAAATCACTCCAAGAAGCGCCGCTCCCGCAACGCCTCCTACAGCTCCCTCGATGGATTTCTTCGGGCTTAAAACCGGCGCCATTTTATGCTTTCCGATAAGCATTCCCACACAGTAAGCACAGGTGTCACATCCCCAGGAGCACAGGAATATCAGCCATACCAGGAATTTTCCGTCCGGAAGGCTTCTGGTAAGATAGATAAAGGAAAGCATCACAGCAACATATACAACTCCAAAAAATGCTGCCATCACCTGTTCTGCATGGTATTTCGGATAACCGAATACATAAACAAACAGGATCAGGATCATACTGATGATGATCGCCATTGTTCCGTAATTTCCAAAATCAGCTTTCATGGCAATATAATAAAGCACTGCTCCAAGATATCCTACAAGTTCCAGCACGGTAACATGCTCATCGCTTACCTTCATTACCTTGTAAAGCTCTCTCATTCCGATCAGTGAAACAGCCAGAAGTGTAAAAAATAAGATCCAGCTTCCGGAAATGATAGTTGCCAGGGCAATAATGACAAGGACGATACCACTTATCAGTCTTGTCTTAAACATGATCTACTCCTCCTTGACGCCACCGTAGCGTCTGTCTCTCTGATTGTATTTCTCGATGGCTTTGATCAGCTCTTCTTTATTGAAATCCGGCCATGCAACCGGTGTAAAATAAAACTCGGAATAGGCAAGCTGCCAAAGCAGGAAATTGGAAAGCCGCTGCTCACCGCTTGTGCGGATCAAAAGATCCGGATCCGGTACACCTGCAGTATCCAGATAGCTCTCAATCGTATCTTCTGTAATGCCATCCGGCTCAACTTTTCCGTCTTTTACATCCTGTGCCATCTTCTGCATTCCACGGCGGATCTCATCACGGCTTCCGTAATTTAATGCCAGCTGAAAATAAATACCGTCAAAATCTTTGGAATATTCCTCCAGTTCCCGGACACTCTGCTGGATATCCGGTGCAAAGGCAGTAACATCTCCGATGACTTTCATCTTCATATTATTTTTCTTGGAAATCTTGATACATTTCTTAAGATAACCGCGGAACAGTTTCATCAGTGCTTCCACTTCTTCTCTGGAGCGTTTCCAGTTTTCTGTGGAAAAAGCGTAAACCGTAAGATATTTCACCCCAAGGTCTTTGATATCATAACAAATGTTTTCAAGATTGGCGCATCCCTTTACATGTCCGTAGGTTCTCGGCATTCCTCGTTCTTTTGCCCAACGTCCGTTTCCGTCCAGAATGATCGCGATATGATTTGGTACGTTCATAAATCTCCTCCATACAGAAAGAGAGCTTCTTCAAAGAAGCCCTCTCTATCCTCGTATTTCTTACAATTATACAGTCAGAATCTCTTTAGACTTGTTCTCGATCGCCTTGTCAACTTCCTTGATGTACTTATCTGTAAGTTTCTGGATCTGATCCTCAAGCTCTTTGATCTCATCCTCAGAAACATCCTGTTTTGCAAGTTTCTTAAATGCATCGTTGGCATCACGACGGATATTTCTTACTGCAACCTTGGCACCCTCGCCTTTTTTCTTAACGTCCTTCACCAGCTCTTTACGACGCTCCTCGGTAAGCTCCGGGAAAACAAGACGGATCATTTTTCCATCGTTGCTCGGGTTTAATCCCAGATCAGAGCAAAGGATCGCTTTCTCGATTGCTTTGATCATGCTGGATTCCCACGGCTGGATCTGGATCATACGTGCCTCCGGTACAGAAATGTTTGCAACCTGCTGGAGCGGAGTCGGTGCTCCATAATAATCTACGGTAAGTTTGTCAAGAATATGCGGGTTTGCACGGCCGGCTCTGATGGTTGTCAGCTCACTCTCCAAAGCATTCAGTGTTTTTCCCATTTTTGTTTCGTATACCTGAATTCTCTCATCCATTTCACATATCTCCCTGTATGGTTTTTTTTATTATTCCCTTTTGATCACACGGTTACCTTTGTTCCGGAGAACTTGCCATGTACGGTATTGACGATGCTGTCCTTTTCATCAAGACCGAATACCAGCATCGGCATCTTCTGCTCCATACACATGATGGAAGCGGTAAGATCCATAGCTGCCAGTTTCTTGGCAACCACTTCATCAATGGAAATCTCATCATACTTCTTGGCATCCGGATTTACCTTCGGATCACTGTCATAGATTCCGTCAACAGCCTTGGCAAGAAGAATGGCATCTGCGCCGATCTCAACAGCACGAAGTACAGTAGCTGTATCTGTAGAGAAATACGGATGGCCGGTACCACCTGCAAAGAATACAACCTTTCCTTCTGCGAAGCTCTCTTCTACAGCATCCTTGGAATAAAGTGTGGTAAATGCACCACATACAAACGGGGTAAACACCTCTGTCTTAAGTCCCACATATCTGCAGATGTCAGACACATAGATACAGTTCATGATAGTAGCAAGCATGCCGATCTGATCCGCCTTGCTTCTGTCCATGGCTCCGCTGGTACGTCCTCTCCAGAAGTTTCCACCTCCGATCACGATACCAACCTGAAGTCCTTCATCCACGATCGTCTTGATCTGTTTGGCAACCTCTGTAACAGTTGCTTCATCAAAGCCTCTCTTCTGCTCTCCTGCAAGAGCCTCTCCGCTTAATTTCAGTAACACTCTTTTCATATGTTTATTCTCCTTTACCATACGCCGGATACAACTTCATTGCCGTCATTGTCAAAAGTTGTGGATACCGTAAACGTATCATAATAATAATAACCTGTCTTACCGGACTCCGGTTCGTCCTCATAATCACTGCCATTTGGGCTGCCGCATGCATTCTCAAGCTCAGACATGGACTGACCGATATATCTTGCTGCTACAGATGCCGGATCATCCTCGCCGGATGGTGCTTCCGTAGGATCCGGTGCATCGGAAGAATCAGAGGAAGCTGGTGCAGATGTTGGATCCGGTGTGGATGTGGAGTCCGAACTGCCGGACGAACTGCTGTCTGTACTGTCTCCATTATCATCAGAACTCTCCGGAGTCGGAGTCACAGCCGTACTGTCTGAAGAATCTGTACTGTCACTGTCACTTTCACTGTCATCCTCAATGCCAAGCCTTGCCTTTACATCCTTCAGGGTAGACACCTCCTTGGTGCTTCCGCTCGCCAGATATGTAGCATATGGAATTCCGTCTTCACCCTCACCATCCATACAAAGACTCAGCTGTGAGATCGTCAGAAGCGGCAGCTGGCGGAAGAAACATTCATTCTGCTCTTCGTCAGAAAATGTGATCCTTACATCAAAGCTTGTTGCTGTATCTCCGTTATCGTCCTTCTGGCTCTTCTCCATATAATAAACAGCCTTGTCGTTGGAAGCCAGTGTGAATTTACTATTTACAAGATCGCTTCCCCAGGTCTCATCACTGTCATCGCCATCATCTCTGGTAGGACGGACATAAATTGCAGAAATCGTGGAGTTCATCTTATTGGTAAATACAATACTGGTAGTGGTCTCACTCTTGGTTCCCATTACGTTCTTGATATTTGCTGTTTCATCCGTAGAGGTCTGCATCTCCACCACATCCGTTTTCGCAGCTTCCGTTACCGTCGGGGTTGCCGTTGCCTCCACCTTCTGCTCCGGTGCCACAGAGTTCTTCTTTCCGCAACCGGCTGCAAGCATGCTCGCTGCAAGAATTCCGGCAAGAATCAAATAACGTTTTTTCATTATATCTCCTCCATATAAAATGGTCCTATTCGCTGTCAGGTTTTCCTTTTCTATTATTACAGAGTATCACTTTCTTGTCAACCTGACCGTTCTGAATTTCACAGAATCTTTAGATATTTTAAACTATGTCAAAAATTGGAACAGCTGAGGTCAGAACCCGTTTTCCCTTCGCTGTCTGCGCATATCACGGCGCATTTTCGCAGCTTCATTCCGAGCTTTTTCCGCTTCTGTGGTAATGATCAGTTCCGGCACCTGGATTGGTTTCTGGTCTTCATCTACAGCCACCATCACAAAAAATGCCCGGTTTACAGTATGACGCATGCCATCCGGCTGTTCCACATACGTATCGATCTCGACCTCCATGGAAGTTCTTCCCACATAAGTCACATATCCCTTAAGTACTACGATCTCTCCCTCATAGATTGCATGCTTGAACTGAAGATTGTCCACTGCCGCAGTTACCACCCGATATGTCTCCGCATGACGCATAGCTACCACTCCGGCAACCTCATCCAGCCACTGCATCAGTGCTCCGCCAAAAAGTCTTCCGCCTCCGTTCAGATGCTGCTGCATGATCAGATGAACCTGCTCCGTCATCGATGCTTCTACCGTTTTTTTACGTCTTTCCTGTACCTCTGTCATTTCTCATTCCCCGCATTTTATCATACTTTTACTTTTTCAGTTGAAACCAGCCGATCAATAAAGATTTTTTACTTTAAAGTCTCGCTCCGCTTCTCTTCTCTGATCCTTCTTTGCAATATCCTGGCGCTTGTCATAAAGCTTTTTACCACGTGCCATGCCAATCTCTATTTTTACCAGGCTGTCCTTGAAATAAACCTTCAGTGGTACCAAAGTCAATCCTTTTTCCTTTAATTTGGCTTCGATCTTATTGATCTCGTAGCGATGCAGCAAAAGCTTACGCACACGAAGAGGATCTTTGTTAAAAATGTTTCCTTTCTCATAAGGAGTGATATGCATTCCATATACATAAACTTCTCCGTTTTCCACACGGACAAAGGCCTCCTTGATGCTGCATTTACCGGAACGTAAGGATTTCACCTCGGTTCCTGCAAGTGCGATCCCGGCCTCATAAGTATCCTCGATAAAATAATCATGAAAAGCCTTTTTATTATTTGCGATCAGTTTCATTCCTGTTTTTTTTGCCATTTCGCGCTCCCTCAGTCTTCCTCAGCCAGGACAAAATCCACGGTTTTCAGCATTTTATCCGCATCTGCCACACGGACACGGACCTTCTGCCCAAGACGGAAGATCTTTCCTGTCATGTCGCCCCGCAGTTCATATGCATCCTGGTCAAATACATAATAGTCATCTCGTAATGTATTGATATGGATCAGTCCTTCTACGGTATTCGGAAGCTCCACATAAAGTCCCCATCCTGTAACGCCGGAGATGATCCCCTCATACTCCTCTCCGAGATGATAGGACATATACTCTGCTTTCTTCAGCTTATCGGATTCTCTTTCTGCTTCGTCTGCGCGCCGTTCGCACACACTGGACTGGCGTGCTACTTCATCCAGGATCTCCTTGTAATGCTCGGTACGTCCTTCCCTTACCAGTCTGCCTCTCAGACGGTCATGGATGATCCTATGGATCTGAAGATCCGGATATCTTCGGATTGGAGAAGTAAAGTGGCAGTAATACTTCGCTGCAAGTCCGAAATGTCCGCTGCATTCCGTAGTATATTTTGCCTGTTTCATGGTACGCAAGGTCAGGCGGCTGATCTGTGCCTCATTGGGCATTCCCTCAATACTTTCCAGGATCTCCTGGATCTCACCAGGCGTGATCTCCTGTCCGGATTTCTGTATGTTGACTCCTTCATTATGAAGAAGCATCAGAAGACTTTCAATCTTTTCCGGATCCGGATTTTCATGCGTTCTGTATACAAAGGGATAATCTCCGGTGCAGTATTCCTGTGCCACGGTTTCATTGGCAAGAAGCATAAAATCTTCAATGATCCTGGTTGCCACATTGGCTTCATAAGGCTGCACATCAATAGCTCTTCCTGCCGCATTCAGGATGATCTTACTTTCCGGAAAATCAAAATCAATGGAACCTCTTGTATGACGGCGGCTGCGCAGGATCCCGGAAAGCTCTTTCATCAAGAAAAACATGGGGATCAGAGCTTCATAGCGTTTCTTCGCCACCTCATCAGTATCTTCCAGAATATTTTTCACATCTGTGTAACACATACGCTCATCTACACGGATCACGGTTTCTGCGATCTTATGAGAAATCACCTTTCCTTTTTCATTAACATCCATCAGACAGCTTAAGGTCAGACGGTCCTGTCCCTGGTTCAGAGAACAGATACCGTTGGAAAGCCGCTCCGGGAGCATGGGAATGACACGGTCTGCAAGATAGACGGAGGTTCCGCGCTTCAGTGCCTCTCTGTCAAGGGCACTGCCGCCCTGAACATAGTTGCTCACGTCTGCGATGTGCACACCCAGATGGTAGATTCCATCCTCCTTTGTCAGGGAAATGGCATCATCCAGGTCCTTTGCATCCTCACCGTCAATGGTAACTGTAACAAGATTTCTGAGATCCAGTCTTCCATCCAGATCCGCTTCCTGTACATGATCCGGCACACGGTCAGCCTGACGAAGTACTTTGTCAGGAAATACACTTGGTATATTAAAGCTCTTCACAATAGCAAGGATATCTGTTCCAGGTGAACGTAAGTTTCCCAGCACCTCTGTGATCTTTCCTTCCGGCTTCCGGTTTCTGGATCCGTAATCTGTGATCTCTGCAACTACCTTGTCTCCGTCCTTTGCTCCCATGGAGTTTTTTCTGGAAATAAAGATATCTTTGGAAAATTTGGGGTTATCACTGATCACAAAGCCATAATCACGGCTACTCTGGTATGTTCCCACGATCGAAGGCATTCCCCTTTCCAGAACCTTCAGCACAACGCCTTCCTGACGTTTTCCCTCTTTATGTCCGTTCCGTACAAGGATCTGCACCTTATCCTGATGCATGGCGCTTCCCGTGTCATTTTCCGGAATAAAAATATCCTGTTCCTGACCCTCCACTTCCACAAAGCCAAAGCCCTTGTAATGGCCAATAAAAGTTCCCTCCATGATGGTTCCGTCCTTCTCGGAGAAACGATATTCCTCATGATTCTTCTCTCTGCGTTCTCTTCCCTTACGGCCACGCTCCGGCTTTTCTGCCTTCAGAGCTTCTTTATTCTTTCGTCTGTCTCTGCGCTTGCCGGAAACTTTGCTGTATCTTCCTTTATTATCTACTTCAGCCTTGCCCTGGGCGCAAAGCTCGTCCAGCACGTCAAAAAGCTCTTTTTTCTCACTCTTATCCAGCTGAAGAAGAGATGCGATCTCACGCAGACGCATGGGCTTATACAGCGGATCTCCCAGAAGCTCCATTATAAACTTTTTTCTTTTTTCAAAATTTTTCGATCTTTTCACATTTTCTCCTGTTTCATATTTATATTTCATTTTTACCCTGTTATCCTTCCGGAGGAAGGCTCACCCGTGCCCCTGTATCAACGCAAAAACACTCCTGCTGATTAACAAAAGAAGTCCCCATCCGAGTTTCTTCTGCATGCTAACGCAGCAAGAGTGTTACCAACTTCTGTTCTGCCCCTGGCAGATCAGATAATGTTCAGTACGATTGACAGTACAAAGAAAATAACTCCCATGATAATGGTACCTCTTACAAGACCACCTTCCATGGAACGTCCCTTATTCTTACCCCAGTAAGTATCAGCTACTCCGGCGATAGAGCCAAGACCCTGCTGCTTGCCCTCCTGCATCAGTACGACAACAGTCAGAGCGATACAATCTATTGCATAAATTACAGTCAGAATAATCTTCAAAATGTTCACGCGGTTACACCTCCTAATCAACTAGAGGTTATTTTACCATAGCTAAACCGGGATTTCAACCATTTTCCGTTTATTTTATGCAGGGCTTTTTCTGAGATTTTTTTACAAAAGGATCTTTATATCTTCCAAGAGCTCCGAGCTGTTCGTGGATCCGCAGAAGCTGGTTATACTTGGCGTTCCGGTCCGAACGGCAGGGTGCGCCTGTTTTGATCTGTCCTGCCCCACAGGCAACTGCAAGATCTGCGATAAAGGAATCCTCTGTTTCCCCGGACCTGTGAGAGATCACTGCACGATACCCGGCATGCTGAGCCATCTCCACCGCATCCAGAGTTTCCGTGAGAGTTCCGATCTGGTTTACTTTAATAAGGATAGCATTGGCAACATCAAGTCCGATGCCACAGTGCAGCCGTTTGATATTGGTGACAAACAGATCGTCGCCTACCAGCTGGATCTTTTTCCCCAGGTGTTCCGTCAGATATTTCCAGCCTTCCCAGTCATCCTCCCAGAGACCGTCTTCAATGGAAACAATGGGAAATTTTTCCACCAATTTTTCATAATACGCTGTCATCTCACCGGCATCCCGGTAGATCTTTTCTCCTTTCATGCGGCTCTCCCCAGGGAAAAAGTACACACCCTTTTCCTCATCATAAAGCTCGCTGGAGGCTGCATCAATGGCAATGGTGATCTCTTCTCCTGGCTTATATCCTGCTTTTTCTATGGCATGAACGATCAGGGTAAGCACTTCCTCCGAATCAGAAAGATCCGGAGCAAAGCCGCCTTCATCTCCAACTGCTGTGGAGAGTCCTTTTTCCCGGAGAAGAAGCTTTAAGTGCTGGTAGACTTCCGCACACATGCGGATACCCTTTTCCAGACAGCAAGCTCCTGTTGGCATGATCATAAACTCCTGAAGATCTACCGTATTGTCCGCATGCTTTCCCCCGTTTAAAATATTCATCATCGGTACCGGAAGCTGCATGGTATGGCAGCCGCCCAGATACTGATAAAGAGGAAGCCGAAGGGCCCCGGCTGCTGCACGGGCTGCTGCCAGAGATACTGCCAGCGTGGCATTGGCTCCTGCGCTGCTTTTGTTCTCCGTTCCGTCGGTTTCGATCAGAAGATGATCGATCCATGCCTGGTTCAGGGCATTCTCTCCGATAATGGCATCTGCCAGACGTGTATTGATATTTTCCACTGCCTTTTTTACACTCTGGCCCAGATATTCCTCCCGGTTTCCGTCTCGCAGCTCCACAGCCTCAAATTTACCTGTGGATGCTCCGGACGGCACCATGGCTCTTCCTGTGTATCCATTAATCCCCACAATTCCTTCACCTACCGTCACTTCCGCTTCCACTGTAGGATTCCCCCTGGAATCAAGGACCTGTCTTGCATGAACTTTTCGAACAGGCAGATAACGTAGCATAAGTTTTTCCCTCCTTGAAAATAATAATACTGTTTATGATCTCCTGCACTTTGTGATTCTCTTCTTATGTTCATAAAGGTATCTTGTCCGAAAAGGTTTTGGTCTATACCTTTTATCTGGTTTCGATATTATCTGATTTTTTTGTTGTTTTATTTTTATTATTTTTCTTTTTAAATATATTCTTATTATTTTAAAAATTTAGTATTGACATTTTCTATTTTATCTGTTATAGTTTAACCATCAAATAAAACAAACGGAAAACAAAAAACTAAATCAAAAAGGAGCGTGAACCCACCGAAAACATAACTTACTTCCCATAATCTAAGAAAGAGAGGTACAGTCCACCAGAAGATTTAAAGATTTTCCATCATAATTAAAACAAGGAGGTACGGACCACCGAGAACGTAAATTTTAATTCCGTATAAGTTTTAAATCTAAGAAATGAGAGGTATATTCCATTGGATAATGAAAATTAAAAGAGTCATCGGCAGAAGAAATCAATCGCTGATGACTCTTATTTTTTGCTTATTTTGACCTCTGTCTCACAGACATGATCTCATGATCTTCTGCTTTCATATCTTCTTCTTCGTGTTCATAAACATATTAATAACTCCATTTTCTCTGAGGTTCCCATGAAACAAAAACACATCTACCGTCTTATTTTTTTCTTTGTCATGGCTTTTGCTCTTGGCAGTCTTGCAGGAAAGATCTATTCTCATTTTACTTCCGACCCACGATCCGATCAGGATTCTACCAAAAACAGCCAGACCTCTTCTGCTTCTATGACATTCCAAAATGAAAACTGGGGGCTCGGTTTTCAGGAAGAAGGCAAACGGCCCACAGGAAATGCTTCTATGGAAGAATTAAAAAATTACAATGCCTGGTATGCAGCCGATACCGATGAAAAACAAATCTATCTTACCTTTGACGCAGGCTATGACAATGGAAATATGCCTGCCATTCTGAATGCATTACATAAGCATCAGGTACATGCCACATTTTTTGTTGTGGGGACTCTGATCCGTGAAAAACCGGAACTGATCCGTGAGATCGTAGATGCAGGCCATACCATAGGCAACCACACCATGACACACCCGGATATGTCCGGCATCTCCACAAAGGAAGCCTTTCAAAAGCAGCTTGAAGATGTGGAGGTTCTTTATAAGGAAGCCACCGGAAAAGAAATGACAAAATTTTATCGCCCGCCCCAGGGCATTTACAGCGTGGAAAATTTAGAGATGGCAAAAGAGATGGGATACCACACCTTTTTCTGGAGTCTGGCTTATGTGGACTGGTATCAGGATAAGCAGCCTTCGAAAGAAGAAGCTTTTGAAAAGCTTCTGGGACGGATCCATCCGGGTGCCATCGTGCTGCTGCACAGCACCTCTTCCACCAATGCTTCTATTCTGGATGAGCTGCTGACAAAATGGGAAGAGATGGGATATACCTTCGGAACATTAGAAGAACTTGTGGCATCGGGATCCGCCTGAAAAAAAGCGCACATGATCCATGCATCCTCAGTGCCATCGACACGGATCTTCCCACTTTTGGATTTTCCAGATAAGCACACAAAAAATCTGCCCCGGGACTATGTTCTCATATGTCCCGGGACAGATTTTTCTGTGCTATTGATTTTAGAAGGTGTTCTTCTTATTTAATTGTCTTATTTACTGGACAGCCTTGAATGCCTCATCAAGATCCTGGATGATATCATCGATATTCTCAGTTCCGATGGAAAGACGGATCGTGTTTGGCTTGATTCCCTGATCAAGAAGCTCTTCCTCTGTGCACTGGCTGTGTGTTGTAGTAGCCGGATGGATAACAAGGGATTTCACATCTGCAACGTTTGCAAGAAGTGAGAACAGCTCAAGGTTATCAATGAAATCTTTTGCCTTCTGTGCATCTCCCTTGATCTCGAATGTAAAGATGGAACCGCCGCCGTTAGGGAAATATTTCTTATAAAGCTCCTGCTGGCTTGGATCTGTGGATACAGACGGATGATGAACCTTCTCTACCTGCGGATGATCATTCAGATACTGTACAACCTTCAGTGCGTTCTCAACATGACGCTCTACACGGAGAGACAGTGTCTCAAGTCCCTGCAGGAAGATGAAGGAGCTTACCGGTGAAATTGTTGCTCCTGTGTCACGGAGAAGGATCGCACGGATCTTTGTAACAAATGCAGCCGGTCCGCATGCTTTTGTGAAGCTTACGCCATGATAGCTTGGGTTTGGCTCTGTAAGAGATGCAAATTTGCCGGATGCCTCCCAGTCAAACTTACCACTCTCTACGATCACACCACCGATAGTAGTTCCGTGGCCACCGATGAATTTTGTTGCGGAATGAACAACGATATCTGCGCCGTACTCAATTGGTCTTACGAGGTATGGTGTTGCAAATGTATTATCTACAACAAGCGGAATTTTATGTTTGTGAGCGATTTTTGCAAGAGCCTCAATATCTACAACATCAGAATTTGGGTTTCCAAGAGTCTCAATATAAACAGCTTTTGTGTTCTCCTGGATCGCATTCTCCACTTCCTCGAGATTGAATACATCAACAAATGTTGTTGTGATTCCGTATGCCGGAAGCGTATGCTCCAGAAGGTTTGTTGTACCGCCGTAAATATTTTTGGCTGCTACAATGTGATCTCCCTGCTGTGCAAGGTTCTCGATCGTGTATGTGATAGCTGCTGCACCGGATGCTACTGCAAGTGCTGCGGAGCCACCCTCAAGTGCTGCAATCCTCTTCTCGAATACGTCCTCTGTCGGGTTTGTAAGACGTCCGTAAATGTTACCGGCATCTGCAAGTCCGAAACGTGCTGCTGCATGATCGCAGTTGCGGAATACATAGGAAGATGTCTGGTAGATTGGTACTGCTCTTGCATCTGTAACCGGATCCGGCTGTTCCTGTCCTACGTGAAGCTGTAATGTCTCAAATTTGAATTTTCTCTGATCTCTTGTAATTTTGCTCATGTGTTTGTCCTCTTTTCTTTTATTCTTATATTCGGTAAAATAGTAATTGCTTATCTTATAATCATCTGCTTATCAGCGACAACAACACATTCGCTTTTCTTCGATAAACACCCTTGTTGACTTCTGTAAAACCTTCATGATTTCCTCCTAATCATCACGTTGCTCACCTTGTTTTGTGTGCTCCGTTTTTTGATGATGCAATCATATCACCCTTTTCCTAGTATGTCAATGGGGTTTATCTATTTAGGTTCTCACCTTTATTTATGACTGGCTATAGATTTTATTTATAACGCCACCGCCTACAACCTCATCTCCGTCATACATCACCACAGCCTGACCTTTTGTGATAGCTCTCTGCGGTTCATCAAATTTCACATGAAGGATGCCATCCGGTGTCTGCCATGCAGTGGCAGGCTGCTCTTTGTGACGGTAACGGATCTTGGCAGTCACTCTTTTCGGCTCAGCTAAGCAGTCCACAGAGATCAGATTTACACTGTCTGCCTCAAGTTCACTACTGAAAAGATCTGCGTTGTCCCCGAGAACTACCGTATTGGTCTTCGGAGAGATCTCACAGACATAAAGACGGCTGGCCGCCGGAATGCCAAGGCCGCGGCGCTGGCCGATCGTGTAATGGATGATCCCCTTATGGCGTCCGATATAGTTTCCCTCTTTATCTACAAAATCACCCTCCGGTGTTTTTTTGCCTGTGTACTTCTCAATAAATTTCGCATAGTCGCCGTCCGGCACAAAGCAGATATCCTGACTGTCATGCTTTCTGGCATTGATAAAGCCATGTTTTTCGGCAATGACACGAACCTGGTCCTTCCGGAGACCTCCAAGCGGAAGCTTTACATGTGCCAGCTGTTCCTGGGTCAGCATATAGAGAACGTATGACTGATCCTTTGTATCGTCCGCTGCTTTTTTCAGAAGGTAGCGGTCCCGTTTCTCATCGTACTCCACTCTTGCATAATGTCCGGTTACAATATAATCGTAGCCGATCTCCTGCATGCGGTGAAACATTTTATCAAATTTCAGATATCGGTTACAGTCGATACATGGATTAGGGGTGCAGCCGTTTTCGTAGGCATCTACAAACCTGTCCATAACCTCTGTATGGAAATCTGCGGTAAAATTAAACACGTAGTAAGGCATATCCATCTGATAGGCTACGCTTCTGGCATCCTCAACATCGTCCAGGGAACAGCAGGTCTTTTCCCTGTGGACACCGATATCTTCGTTGTTGTAAAGTTTCATGGTAGCGCCGATGCACTCGTCACCGGATTCCTTTGTCAAAAGAGCTGCCACGGAGCTGTCTACACCGCCGCTCATTGCTATGATCGCTTTTTTCATTTATATCTTAACCTTTCCTGATGATTGATGATTTCTCAGCTTTGCAGCCTGTATTCTCTTACGGTTACTGCAATTTCGCATTTATTATAATATGGCAGTTATTCTTTGTCCACGATTTTTCACCCGGAACCTTTGCTTTGCTTCTTTCCTGCAGGCTCTCTTTGGTATATAATAGAAAATATTTTTCAGAAAAGGATGTGACTATATGAAGCTTTCCCTGTTTTCCACGCTGCGAGGATATCGGAAGGAATACCTTCCCAAAGATATTTTCTCCGGCATCATCATAGCAGCTGTTTCCATCCCTATCTCCATGGGATATGCCCAGATTTCCGGGATCCCGGCGGTATACGGACTGTACGGTTCTGTTCTGCCGATCCTTTTGTTTGCTCTATTTTCCACTTCAAGACAGTTTATCTTTGGAGTTGATGCGGCACCTGCTGCCATTGTAGGTGGTGCACTGTCTACTCTTGGCATTGCTGCAGAGTCAGAAGCTGCCATGGATTATGTTCCTGCCATCGCACTTTTTGCAGGTCTGTGGCTGTTTATCTTCTTTCTGCTTCACGCAGATAAGATCGTGGACTTTATCTCCACACCTGTTATGGGCGGTTTTATCAGCGGTATCGCAGTTACCATCATCCTGATGCAGATCCCGAAACTTATGGGAAGTCCTGCAGGATCCGGAGAGCTCCTGGAACTGGCAGAGCATATCTTTGCTGCTGCCAAAAATATCAGCTGGCTTTCCCTCTTCATGGGGCTTGGTGCTCTGGTGCTGATCCGCACATTTAAAAAGCTGGCGCCGAAATTCCCCATGGCTATCGTTATTATGGCTCTGGGTGTTCTTTCCACCGTTGTTTTTCATGTGGACGAAAAAGGCGTAGTCCTCCTGCAGTCTGTAGAACGTGGACTTCCCTCCCTGGTGATCCCGGATTTCGGAAATGTTGATCTGACCCAGGCGGCAGGCCGCGGTCTTATGGTTGCTGTTGTCATTATGGCAGAAACTCTTCTTGCAGAGAATACCTTTGCGTTCCGCAATGATTATAAGCTGAACGACCGTCAGGAAATCCTGGCCTGTGCCGCCGGAAATATTGCTGCCGCCGCAGTAGGCTGCTGCCCGGTAAACGGCAGTATCTCCCGCACCTCCCTCAATGAACAGTACTGTGGAAAATCTCAGGCGGTTTCCATCACTGCCGGGATCACCATGGCTCTGATCCTTCTTTTCGGCACCGGTTTTATCGGATATCTTCCGGTTCCTGTACTGACAGCCATTGTGATCTCTGCTCTGATGGATGTGGTGGAAACCCATCTGGCTGTACGTCTTTTCAAAGTAAGCCGTACAGAATTCTACATCTTCATGGCTGCCGGTTTCAGTGTGCTCTGTCTTGGAACCATTTATGGGGTTATCATTGGTATCCTGCTCTCTTTCGTAGCTGTGATCCTGAAGGCCACCAACCCGCCGCGCTCCTTCCGTGGTATGATCCCTGGAAGAGATGCTTATTTTGATCTGTCCAAAAACCGTTTCGCCTACCCTATTAAGGGCGTTGTGATCTACCGTTTCAGTGAAAACCTGTTTTTTGCAAATATAAAGATTTTTCAGGAAGATATTGAGAACAGCATCCGAAAAGACACCAGGGTAGTGATCGTAGATGCCAGTGCTATCAACAGCATTGATGTCACAGCAGCAGACCGTCTGGATGCCATCTCCGCAAGCCTGAAAAAACGTGGGATCCGTTTTTACCTCACAGAGCATTCCACCCAGATCAATGACCAGCTGCGTCAGTTCGGCATCGGTCATATGATCAAGGACGGTATGGTCCGCCGTACCATTCTTGCTGCTCTGCATGACGCAGGGATCGAAGCCCCTTATGAACTGGATGTTCCAAAGGAAGACGAGACAAAGCTTCTGCGCCGCAGTATCGCTTTTCTTCCGGCAGAGGAAGAAAATACCCTGGAAGAGTTCGCCTGGGCTTTTGGTGATGATGCAGTAAAAGAGATCGAAGAATCTGTCCATCACATTATTGAACAGCTGCATCAGATCCCGGATATCCAACGTCTCTCCGAAGAAGGTCTGGAAGAGCTTCTGGATAACTGGCATGGGCTGGGTGTTCTGGATGAGGATGAACTGCTTCGAAGAATTGAATTACATATGGATGAGCTGCCTGAGGAATTAACTTCCGACCGGAAACTGATCCTTCATCTTCTGGAAAAGCGCCGTGGCAAGCTGAAAGAAAAAATCCTTGCCGAGCATCCGGAAGTCCTAGAACGGCTGGAACAGCGCCGGAAAAAGCTGGAAGAACGGCTGGAAAAGCAGAATCCGGAAGCTGTTCAGAAATGGAAGCACTGGAAGGAAGAGCATCTCAAAGACTGATTTCTGCATACATCCCCTTTCCAGGTCCATGATCAGATTGCAGGGTTTCCTGCATATTTCTCACAGATATTGATAAAATCCTGCATCACGGCAGAAGGCCTGCGATCCTTTTTCCAGGCAAGAAGGATCCTGGTCTTCAGCTTCTCTTCTTCAATGATGCGGATCGGAAGATCTGTACAGAGATCTTCCATGGATCTTGGAAAAACGGCGGTTGCAAGACCTTCCTGCACCCAGAGCATGGCGTCTCTGGGATCATCGCAGACACAGAAAATATCTGGCTGGAGATTTTTTTCTCCAAAGGCTTTCATCAGAAATTCTTCGTACCGCCGGTAAATAATGAGAGGGCATCCGGTCAGCTCTTTAAGGCTGATGCCCTCTTTTTTTGTCTCATTTTCCGGGATCTCCGGAGGAAGGACCGCGATCATGGGTTCCTCATCCAGTTCCAGATAATTTAAACCTTCCAGCTTGATAGGTGTACGCACTACCGAAACATCAATGATCCCATCCATCAGATAATTCAGAAGTGTAAAGGTGATCGCATCCCTTACCTCAAAGTTTACATCACAATTTTCCCTGGAAAATCTGGAAATATAAGGCATAATGGTGGTCACTGTGGTTGGCGTGATCCCGATACGTAAAACCTGTTTTTTCCCTGCTTTGGATACTTCCAGTTCTGTGGAACGAACGTAGCTCAAAATGTTCTCTGTCCTGTCATAAAGAAGCTTTCCTGCTTCTGTCAGTGTCACGCCTGCCCTGGTCCGCTCAAAAAGCTTCACCTTCAGCTCTGCTTCCAGCTGCTTGATCTGATAGCTCAGCGGCGGCTGGGACATGTTCAGTCTCCTTGCGGCTTCATTGATGCTTCCTGTTGCTGCGATCTCATGAAAATATTCCAGCTGTCTGATTTCCATATATAAATCCTTCTTTCTTTATCTGATATATAACACAGGTAAAACCCATCTACTGCTTATTGCTTTTCGCTGTCCCACAGAGTACTTTCTTAATTCGGTTAAGAAATACTATATCTGCAATGCTTTGTAAATACTATGAATATCTTTCCCACGCAATTATCCTAAAAACCATACTTCTATCATCCCACAGATTTCCGTCCCAGGCAATAGCAAAATTATATTATCATACATTAAAAACAATATTATACGTATTATCTCCATAGGAGTATAATAACAGAGGTTTATTATAGAAAAATAAGGAAACGGAGGAAGAAAAAGAAATGCGAACACTTGCAAAATATCTTCAAAACTACAAAAAAGAAAGCGTTCTGGCTCCTTTTTTCAAGTTTCTGGAAGTTGTATTTGATCTGCTGGTGCCTGTCGTCATCGCCCAGATCATCGATGTGGGAATTGCAAATAATGACCACGGCTATATCGTTCAGAAGTTTTTTATCCTGATACTGATGGCTGCTGCAGGACTTGCAGTCAGCATTACTGCACAGTTTTTTGCTGCAAAAGCCAGCGTAGGCTTTGCCACAGAAGTGCGTCAGGCTGTATTTGACCATATCCAGAAGCTTTCCTATACGGAGCTGGACACCCTTGGCACTGACACGCTGATCACCCGTCTTACAGACGATGTCAATCAGGTACAGAACGGAGTAAACATGGGACTCCGTCTTCTTCTTCGAAGCCCGTTTATTGTTCTAGGCTCTATGGTAATGGCTTTTACCATCAATGTGCGCTGTGCACTGATCTTCGCAGTTGCCATTCCGGTACTGTTCCTGGTTGTCTTTGTGATCATGTTTTTAAGTATCCCGCTTTTCAAAAAAGTACAGGGACGTCTGGATTCCGTCACCCGTCTTACCAGAGAAAACCTGACCGGTGTCCGTGTGATCCGTGCATTTTGCCGTGAAGCTGATGCCGTTGCGGAGTTTGACGAAAGCAATCTTGCACTTACCAGACTGAACGAATTTGTCGGAAAAATCTCTGCACTTTTAAATCCTGCAACTTATGTACTGATCAATATCGCAACAGTAATCCTGATCCAGACTGCAGGTGTACAGGTAAACCTCGGAAACATGCAGCAGGGTGAAATAGTTGCTCTTTACAACTATATGGCACAGATGATCGTAGAACTGATCAAGCTTGCGTCCCTGATCATCACCCTGAACAAATCCATGGCCTGTGCGGATCGCGTTGCCGGAATCCTGAAGGTCGATTCCACCATGACTTACCCGGACAAAGCTTCCTTACCGACTGCGGAAAACAGTGACTATGCAGTTGCCTTTGACCATGTGAGTTTCTCCTATGCAGGAACTGGCGCACCTAGCCTTTCTGATATCACTTTTTCCGCAAAAAAAGGCTCTACGATCGGAATCATCGGCGGTACCGGAAGCGGTAAATCCACTCTTGTGGATCTGATCGCCCGTTTCTACGACGCAACCTCCGGAGTCATTACCCTCGATGGTCAAAATGTACAGACCTATTCCAGGCAGGAACTCAGGGAAAAAATCGGCGTAGTTCCTCAAAAAGCAGCACTTTTCCAGGGAACCATCCGCGATAACTTAAGCTGGGGACGGGAAGATGCCACGGACGAAGAAATGTGGGAAGCACTTACCACCGCTCAGGCTCGTGAAATCGTAGAGAAAAAGGACGGTCAGCTGGATTTCCGTCTGGAACAGAACGGCCGGAATCTTTCCGGTGGCCAGCGTCAGAGACTTACCATTGCCCGCGCCCTTGTGAAAAAACCAGAGATCCTGATCCTGGATGACAGTGCCAGTGCTCTTGACTTTGCCACAGATGCGGCACTTCGGAAATCCCTTCACCAGCTTGGTGGAAAAACAACCACCCTCCTGGTATCCCAGAGAGCCGCCAGCATCCGCCAGGCCGATCTGATCCTGGTACTGGATGACGGTCAGCTTGCCGGAAAAGGAACCCATCAGGAGCTGATCTCTACTTGTAAAACCTACCGTGAGATCTTTTTCTCACAGTTCCCGGAAGAGCGTACCAAATATGAAAAAGCGACTGGAAAGGAGGTCCTGGCATGAGTAAAACAGATACAACCGCCAAAAGCAAAAACAGCATGGCAACCTTTTTCAAGGTACTACGTTTCATTGGAAAATACCGTTTTCTTCTCGTATTAAGTGTGATCCTGGCAGCAGTCACTGTAATTTTGCAGCTGTATGTTCCCGTACTTTTTGGTTATGCCATTGATGAGGTCGTTGCTGCCCACGAAGTTGATTTTACAAGAATGGGATTCTATCTTTCCCGTATTCTTGTCATGATCGTATTTTCCGGCATTGCCACCTGGATCATGAGTGTCATCAACAACCGTATGACCTACCGCACAGTACAGGATATCCGTGCAAGATCCATCCGCCATATCCAGAAGCTTCCTCTGTCCTACCTGGACGGACACAGCACCGGTGATATCATCAGCCGTGTCATCGCAGATACGGATATTCTTTCCGATGGTATGCTCCTTGGATTTACACAGCTGTTTTCCGGTATCATCACCATCATCGGAACTTTGATCTTCATGTTTTCCAAAAACGTGTGGATCACACTGATGGTCATTGTCCTGACACCGGTGAGCTTTTTTGTGGCAAAATTCATCTCCTCCCATTCCTTCCAGATGTTCCGTGCGCAGAGTGATGCCCGTGGACGTCAGACTGCACTGATCGAGGAAATGATCGGAAATCAAAAAGTGGTTCAGGCCTTTGGTTACGAAAATCGTTCTTCCGAACGTTTTGCTGCGATCAATGAAGAACTCCGTGATGCCAGCCAGAAGGCTGTTTTTTACAGCAGCCTCACCAACCCGTCCACACGATGTGTCAACAACATCATTTACGCAGGTGTAGCTCTTGCAGGTGCCTTTCTGATCCCGGGCGGTCATCTGACTGTCGGTGGACTTTCCGTACTGCTGGCTTATGCAAACCAGTATATGAAGCCCTTCAACGATATCAGCTCCGTGATCACAGAGCTTCAGAACGCTCTGGCATGCGCTACCAGGATCTTTGATCTTCTGGAGGAAGAGCCAGAAAGCCCGGATCCGTCCGGAACTCTTGTCGATGTAAAAGGTGCAGTGGATATCCAGAATGTTTCCTTCCGCTACGAAGCGGACAAACCTCTCATTAAAAACTTTAATCTTCATACAGAACCAGGCAGACGTATTGCCATCGTAGGCCCTACCGGTTGTGGCAAGACAACTTTTATCAACTTGCTGATGCGGTTCTATGACGTCACCGGTGGAAGTATTTCCGTGGACGGAACCCCCATCACCGATGTTTCCAGACATGCCCTCCGCGGAAGCTATGGCATGGTTCTCCAGGATACCTGGATCAAGCATGGAACTGTCCGTGACAACATCTGTATCGGAAAGCCGGATTCTTCTGATGAGGACGTGATCCAGGCAGCTAAAATGTCCCACAGCTGGGAATTTATCCGCCGTCTTCCAAATGGCCTGGATACCATTCTTTATGAAGACAGCTTAAGTCAAGGACAAAAGCAGCTTCTCTGCATCACCCGTGTCATGCTGTGTCTGCCGCCAATGCTGATCCTTGACGAGGCAACCTCCAGTATTGATACCCGAACAGAAATGCTGATCCAGGAGGCCTTTGACCGGATGATGCAGGGGCGAACAAGCTTTATCGTTGCACACCGTCTTTCTACCATCCGCAATGCAGATGAGATTCTTGTCATGAAAGACGGAAGCATCATCGAACAGGGAAGCCATGAAGAGCTTATGGCAAAAGGCGGATTCTATCAGAATCTTTATAACAGCCAGTTTGTGAAGGTTTCTGAATAATATAAGCTGATTTTAACCGAATCAGGCAACTGGCTAAATGCGAATCGCAAATATCCGCCTGACTTAAAGTTCTCCGGAACACAGATTTTCTGTACCGGAGAATTTTTTTATACTGTATCAATGATATAAAAAAAAATAAACATCTCCATATGATATCTATTTTGATATCCAGGATGATGTCTATTTTTATAAAACTATATTCAGATCTTTTTATATTTTGTCCGAAGAAGCCATTTCTGATCGATCACTTTCAGTTCTTCTCCAAAACGGATGTGAAGCCTTACAGAACCCGGAAGCTGCTCTACATGCTCAATATTTCCGGTTCCGAATTTCGGATGACTGACATCCTCTCCGATCTCATAGCGTACAATACTGTTCTGAGTATTCCTGTGCTGCTGCTCTCTTCTGTAAGTATCCCGCACCGTTACAGTACGGTCATGGATCGGGCTTCGGAGTTTTTTCTCATAGTTGTGTTTCATCAGAGCTTCCCCTGCCTTATAATATGGCGTTGGTGCCGCACCAGTCAGGGAACAGCAGTATTTCCAGGCGCTTCCGTGGGTTCCGTGCTGCCACTGATACTCTGAGGGAATGTGAAAATTATACTGCATATAGTGGGCATATTCATGTTTGTAAAGATCCAGTCGGTCTTCTTTTTTCAGAGGATTTTTTACCGCATAGCCGATAAACAGCAGAGAAAAATGGAAATGCTCTTTTTCGTGGCAGCTGCCTCTTGTATAAGATCCCAGCAGATCCGGCTCCATGCCAAAAGTTATAGGGATCTTTGCTCCGTTAAGATGAAATTTTTTATCAAATTCTGCATAGAGACTTCGGATCTGAGCTGTAAGTATTGGAATTTCTTTCTGCAGGGCCTGTGAAAGTGTCTGATCGATCATTGTATCTGCAACTCCTTATCGTCACCTTTTGCAAATTTATAAAATGAACAATCGCTACTATATCATTTTTCGGAAAAAATGTAAACACCTGAAAAAAATTACTGTTCCAGTTCTTTCCTCACATCCGGGAACATTTCCACACAACGTTTCAGGATTCCCTGCATGTAGGCAATGGCAATTCCGTAATTAGTGATAGGAATCTCCTGATCCAATGCACATTTCTGACGGTAACGCATTTCTCTCTCATTAAGCATACATCCGCCACAATGCACGATCAGACTGTACTTCGTCACATCCTCCGGGAAATCTCTTCCGGAGGAATACTCAAATTCCAGCTCTTTCCCCGTATAATTACGGATCCAGCGTGGAAGCTTGACTGTTCCGATATCATCACACTGCCTGTGGTGGGTACATCCCTCTGAGATCAGGATCTTGTCACCGTCTTTCAGCCGGTCCAGTGCTGCTGCCCCAGCTGCCACTGTCTTTAGATTTCCTTTAAATCTGGCAAACAGAATAGAGAATGAAGTAAGCCAGATGTCTTCTGGAGTTTCTTCACTGACTCTGGCAAAGACCTGGCTGTCTGTGATCACAAGCTTTGGTTTTTTCCCCAGGGTTTCCAGTGTATTGGAAAGCTCATCCTCTTTGATCACGATAGCTGCTGCTCCGGCTTCCAGCACATCACGGATCGTCTGCTGCTGCGGAAGGATCAGACGCCCTTTTGGTGCAGCTTTATCTATGGGAACTACAAGAATCGCAAAATCTGATGGTTCAAGGAGATCCCCTACCAGACGCAATTTCAGTTCATCCGTTACTGCCAGCGAAGCGATCTTTTCTTTCAATTCGTAGATATTCTGACCGGTGGCGGCGCTGGCATAAATAGATTGCTCTGTGTTCTGGTTTTCATGATCCTGTTTCTGGCTGACACTACTCTCTTTGACCGCACCCGCATGGGTATTCCGGTTTAAGTTATTATCTGAAGAAAGCCGGTTCCCATCTTTTGTTTTCAGCAGATCTGCCTTGTTATAAACAACCAGATATGGAATCTCCTTCTCTTTAAAAATATGGATCAATTCTTCATCCACACTGGTTTTTCCCACAGTGGCATCTACTACAAGAACTGCTACATCCACTCTGTTCAACACCTGTTTCGCCTTGCGGACGCGAAGTTCTCCAAGATGTCCTTCATCATCAATACCTGGTGTATCTATGATCACCACCGGGCCCATAGGAAGTAGTTCCATGGCCTTACTTACCGGATCTGTAGTAGTTCCCTTTACATCGGATACCACAGCCAGTTCCTGGCCTGTCACCTTATTTACGATACTGGATTTTCCTGCATTTCTTCTGCCAAAAAAACCGATATGTACACGGTCTGCTGACGGTGTTTCATTCATTCCCATAATTTATCCTCTTTTCTTTCAGCATCAGACAGGTCCTCATCCATTCCTGTTCCTATCAACCTGCTTCTTTTTGATTTTTCAAAAGCCGGACATTCCTTCCACTCTTATATCATAGTGTAGTATCTCTTTCAGCATTTCTTTTATCCAACTGTGTGGGACGTGTCATATTGAAATCATAAAGTCGATCCAGCTTTTTGATCTGATCCTGGATGATCTCATCATCATTAGGAAGATATAGCTCTCCTGTATGCATTTTTTCTCATTGAGCGCATGTCAGCACCTCCTTTTTTTGCGTTTTTACAAAAATGATATTTTTTATGTTATCATATCCTATATTCACCTACAAGCATGAATTTTCTGAATAATCCGAGGCTTTTTCGTGAATCTGTTATATTTATATATAATCTGCAGATTTATCTTCTGTCAACAGATTTCTGTATTTTTGCTATTCACAAAATCTTCCACCCTGTCGGATCACTTTATTTTTCTGCTCTGTTTCCAATTCTTCATCGGTAAAGATCAACTGGTACTCACTGACATCATTATATTTTATGAGATTTTTTTTGCCAAACTTGGTATGGTCCGCCAGAAGATAGCTTTCCTCTGCATTGGCATACACGCAGCGTTTCACAGCTGCTTCGATCTCTCTAGTGGCCGATGCTCCAAAAGAGGCATCTACTGCACTGGCTCCAAAAAAAGCTTTGTCATAATGAAATCTGGATATATTTTTATTTTGTTATTTATGTGCTATTTTATATACAGAAACACCTATACTCATCTTTTACAGAAAGGATCTCGAATATGAAACCATTATCTTCATTTAAGCCACAGGCTGTTTTCAGCGATATTGACGGCACTTTACTAACCTCAGAACATGTGGTATCTCCGCTGACTAGTTCCGCCATTCATACTTTGACAGATCAGGGCGTTCTGTTTACTATTTCTTCAGCACGAAGCCCTTCCGGCATCCGTCCTATTATTAAAAAAAATGATTTCCATTGTTGTACCATTGCATTCAGTGGTGCACTAATCCTGGATGAAGATCAAAATATCCTTTACGAAAAAGGAATAAGCATTTCCGACGCTTCCAAAATCATTGATGTGATCGAAAAAAAATGTCCTCACGTGACCTGGAATGTTTTTACCTCAGAAGACTGGATCGTAAAAGACCGGACAGACCCTCATGTGATCCATGAAGAAACGGTTGTGGAAACTACCTCTATAGAGGGATCCCTTCAGTCTCTCTCAGATACGCTTATGGTAGATAAAATCCTGTGTATGTGCGATTCTGAATATATGTCACCGTCAGAAACACTTCTTCGCAAATATTTTCCGGAATTATCTATTGCAAGATCTTCCGATTCTCTTCTGGAGATCATGGCTGGCGGCATAAACAAAGCGGAAGCTGTAAAATATCTTTGTGATCTTCGAAAAATCCCTCTTACCAGTACTATTGCATTCGGAGATAATTATAATGATCTGGAAATGCTGGAGGCAGTAGGATGTGGAGTTTTGATGGGAAATGCACCTTCTGAGCTGCAAAAACATTTCTCTTTTGTAACAAAGAGTAATGATCAGGACGGGATTTTTCAGGCCTTTAAAGAATTAGGAGTTCTGAATTAAAGAATATTTATAACAAATAGAAAGTCTCTTCCAGAAGATAATTTTTTATCTGTACCTGTGAAAGAGACTTTCTGTATTTCAGTAGATATTATTTATTTCAGTGCCGTTCCGGCTTTAAAAGCATCGCCGACTTTTTCGCCAAGACGGATATATGCATTGTTGAACGGATCAAAAGTGATCGGTGCTGCTTTTGCAACATCTACGTTTCCATTTTCATCCAGAACGCTCTCATCCACGCTGACATTTACGATCTCACCGATCAGCCGGCAGGTGTCTTTATCATAGCTTTTCAGCTTACATTCTATACAGATTGGAAGCTCTTTGATAATAGGTGCATCTACTTTTTCAGATTTTTCTGCTGTAAATCCGGCTTTTACAAATTTATCCGGCTCTTTGTTTCCGGAAACAATTCCTACATAGTCGCAGGCTGTCATATGCTCCACATCTGCCATACTTACTGTAAAAGCGCCTTTTTTCAGGATGTTTTCAGTTGTTTTATGATTTTCACTGACACAGATGGAAATTTCCTTATCATCGCTGATTCCTCCCCAGGCTGCATTCATAACATCCGGTTTTCCATCCTCACCATATGTAGCGATCATTAATACCGGCTGTGGATAAGTGTAAGGCTTTGCTCCGAAATCTTTTCTCATGATCTTTCACTCCTTTATTGTATTGCCGTTACTTTTTATAAATTGACGTACAAGCTGCAGACCTCCCAGCGGAACACAGAATTTATCTCTGTGCTGACTGCATTGCTGATACGTTTCTTCCAGATCAAACCACTGTACCTCTTCTACTTCTTCCTTTTGAAGTGTAAGATGATCGATCTCTACAGGGTGATCGTAAATATAAACAAAAGCGATTTCTTCATCCCGGAATATTTTTCCATGAAATTCTCTGGCAAAAGATATGGGGAATTTTCCTGCAAACTGCAGATCAGCTGATTCCGCATGGATTCCCAGTTCTTCTTTCAGTTCCCGTAATGCCGATTCCATTGGTTCATCTCCCGCCTGTATGTGACCTGCAGATGAAGTATCAAATTTTCCAGGAAAGGAGTCCTTGTTTCTGGATCTTTTCTGAAGAAGGATCTCTGTTTTTTCATTCCTCCGACGGATGATCCAGATATGAGCAGTACGATGAGGGATTCCTTCTGCGTGAGCAATACTCCGTTCTACGATCTTTCCAGTGGGATTTCCGTTTTCATCTATGATATCAAATAATTCCATTTTTCTGCTTCTTTCTCATAAATTATTCTTTCTTAACCAAACCAATTTCATTCTAGCATGATTTCGAAATAGTTTCCAGTCTGTTATCAGAAAACATTCTATAGGGGATTACTTGATTCGGTCAAATATTACGATATATATAACGGATATTTATACAAACATATAAAAAGTGCCTGTAAACAATTCCTTGTTTACAGGCATAAAAAAACTCCCCCTGTTGGACTCGAACCAACGACACTGCGGTTAACAGCCGCATGCTCTACCGACTGAGCTAAGGAGGATTACTTAAATATTTAATTAAGGTTTGTACCTTAAAAACTACATACATGCTTATTGATCGTTAATCAAACTCTTTGAATCAATTCTAACCTGCGTACCGATACTCCAGCGGTGGTCATCTCACGACTCCGTCGTTCGATGTCATTTGCTTCGCAAATGTTCAGTCTGTACCATAAATGGTTCTCCACAAGCAAGCTTGTTCCGCCCCATTTCTGTTACATCCTGCCCGCTTCCTCGGCTTGTTGGTCAAGCCCTCACCCGATTAGTAACAGTCAGCTCCATGTGTTACCACACTTCCACCTCTGCCCTATCTACCTCGTCGTCTTCAAGGGGGTTTACTTCACTAAGAATGGGATATCTCATCTTGAGGGGGGCTTCACGCTTAGATGCCTTCAGCGTTTATCCCTTCCGGACTTGGCTACCCGGCCATGGCTTTGGCAAGCCAACCGGTCCACCAGCGGTCCGTCCATCCCGGTCCTCTCGTACTAAGGACAGCTCCTCTCAGATATCCTACGCCCACGCCGGATAGGGACCGAACTGTCTCACGACGTTCTGAACCCAGCTCGCGTACCGCTTTAATGGGCGAACAGCCCAACCCTTGGGACCTACTACAGCCCCAGGATGCGATGAGCCGACATCGAGGTGCCAAACCACTCCGTCGATGTGAACTCTTGGGAGTGATAAGCCTGTTATCCCCAGGGTAGCTTTTATCCGTTGAGCGATGGCATTCCCACTTAATACCACCGGATCACTAAGTCCTACTTTCGTACCTGCTCCACCCGTCGGTGTCGCAGTCAAGCTCCCTTCTGCCTTTGCACTCTTCGAATGGTTTCCGTCCATTCTGAGGGAACCTTTGGGCGCCTCCGATACCCTTTCGGAGGCGACCGCCCCAGTCAAACTCCCCGTCTGGCATTGTCCCACCGCCGGGTCACGGCGGCTGGTTAGAAACCCAATACTGCAAGGGTGGTATCCCAACAGCGGCTCCATGGCAACTGGCGTTACCATCTCCTAGCCTCCCACCTATCCTGTACATGCAATACCGAGTCCCAGTACCAGACTGGAGTAAAGCTCCATGGGGTCTTTCCGTCCTGGCGCAGGTAACCAGCATCTTC
>OIBT01000099.1_pt1 | contig 42688 bp, 35 predicted proteins | sample 1581091 | NCBI WGS metagenome assembly OIBT01 (sample SAMEA3882549, study PRJEB24775) | human gut metagenome | biome: human-associated habitat; feature: intestine environment; material: feces | place: Netherlands | collected 2009/2010
CACTGGCTCCATGAGAGTTTCGGGCTCTGTCTCGTGTGGGACAGGGCCCGTTTCTTGTATATGCGGCTATATTCGATTACCCGCTGTCAGTTTAAAAGCCGCGAGGTACAAGATACCGCCGATAACGTACATGCAGGCATCAAGCGGATCTGGGGTACTGAACTCGAGCAGTATAGGCGCAAGTACTTCCCAGCAGATTGAGCATCCCGCCGATAATGCCAAACTGCTCGCAAGGCTACATATCGGCGTTTTCCCGCTCACCGTTTCGCAGAGGACGTTTACGTAGGCGGGAAAAATGATTCCTCCGCACAGATCTCCAAGCTGATAATGGGCGAAGTCGTAGGGGAGGAAAAAGTCGAAGCTCGTTATATATCTGTTAACGAGATATGCGATGCCGGCAAGCAGCGGCAGAAGATTTGTGCTGGAAATGAGCGCAGATCTGAATCGTTTAGCCACAGACCGCAAACAACGTCAGGCCAAGGCAAACGCCCAAAGCGATGATGATGATCTGGCTGCAGCCGTTACCCGGGGGAACCATGACACTCTCTTTCTCGATACAATTACTGAATAAAGTATGCCACAGTCAGCAGCGTATTTGTTGAGCAACAACCTGTGGCAGACGCCGTGCTATTCGGCTTTGTATCGCCTAAAGCGTCAGTCGAATGATCGGGCGCCTGTCGTGATGGCTCTCGACAATGGCGTGAGCACCGTCGACGCTCGTGACGGGCTATCGGTAGAACACATCATCTGGCTTCGAATAATGAGGGCGAGTGCGAGTATTGGTGTTCCTCGAGACGCTCATTGCGCTCACCGATTATTGGGAACCCATTGGGGCTCATTACGTAGCCCGATTTAAACTGCTGACTTGGGTGCTGCATGCATTTCGCATGGTCGTGGAAGGCTGCGCAACCGCCTGACGCTATTTATGAGTCATGAGCTGTTTCGGTTATGCGAGATATCGAAAGGAATTCTAGGATGACTGTAAATCTGAAAACAATAAAAGATGCGATGAGCCTTGCGGCGAAGGTCCTGGTTGCGGCCGCGGACGTCATTGATGGCGCAAAGCAACTCGGTGTCGATGTTGATGCCGTCGGTGGTGCCGTAAAGGGTGCGGCTGATGGCGCCGCTAATGGCGTACGCGCCGTTGCCGATGGTATTGGTATGGGGCTCGGTGTCGCGGCCGATGGCGTTGGCGCGGCAGTTGGCGCGCTGGGTGGCGCTGCGAAAGCGTTCCAGGACTCAAGAGAAGCCGCCGAGGCTCGCAAGAAGATTAATGCTGCAAGGCAATCGATTTTCGAAAGCGCGTCGACGGCGATGCCTCTGCACGAGTTTGTCTGTCGACAGGGTAAAACTGCCGATGCGGCATTTAACGGTTTCGATATGCCTGGCTGCTACCTTATCGCAAAGTATCAAAAGGGCGATCACGATAAGAACTACAGTGACTATCTGGGAATTTATGTGGGCTCAAGCGAGCATATGTCGGATGGTGTCGTATCCACGCCCACACGTTCTGGCGATCCGGATGTCTATGCCGATTACAAGTATCATCAAAACGTGATGCTGTTCGTGTTCCCCTGCGAACTGAAAGACCTCGATGAACGTCGCGAACTCCTGCGGCGATCGTTTGAAGGCAGCAGGCTGTACAACGGAGCCGACATGCGGGCATAGGGTTCTGCAACCGTTCATTACTCAACATTATTCTAATTGGTAACAGCGAGCGGTCGAAAAAGTGTCCAGCTGTTACAGATTGAGATATAGAGTCGGGTTAGCTGAGAAATGTCTCGATCTGTAACACGAAGGGGCGGAAAACCGTTCGTACTGTTACAGAATGAGACGTAAGCCGGGGTCTCTGCGTAATATCTCGATCTGTAACAGATAGGGGAGAAAGTGCTCTCTAAATGTTACAGATCGAGACAAAGGCCGGACCGGTCCCGGTCATCCTGGTCGGTCGTGGCGTGGAAGCCCGATTGCGACCTAAGTAATAGTGCAAGAGGGCCGTTATCGAAGGTCGATGTTGTAGGCGTACTCCACCGTGCCAAAGTGTTCCCTTGGGAAATGTCACCAGCGTAGCGAAATCCACTGTCCTTCATATCTAAACTCAATAAAACCGCAGGTCAAAGGTATATAGATACGCCCGGCACCGTGTATCTAGAGGTTTTCGTTGACAGCCCCCAAGGTTGCATCGTATTATCTTTTTCGTTCGCGGGGGCGGCGGTCCAAAAGGCCAAAGAACCAGCGGATACTTGAACGATTGGGAGTTTGCCCGAGTGGTTAATGGGGACGGGCTGTAAACCCGTTGGCTCTGCCTACATAGGTTCGAATCCTATAGCTCCCACCCGTCAAGTGCCTGTATAGCTCAGTCGGTAGAGCACTTCGTTGGTAACGAAGAGGTCACCAGTTCAAGTCTGGTTGCAGGCTCCATCCGGCGGTGTAGCTCAGTTGGTTAGAGCACACGGTTCATACCCGTGGCGTCACTGGTTCGAATCCAGTCACCGCTACCATAGGTAACACGGTGGCTTCTCAATAGTATGTTGAGAGGCCACTATGGTATAAAGGCAAAGTCCCGTCCGGGGACGACCTGTTTAGAGGAGGGCTTTATGGCCAAAGAGAAGTTTGAGCGCACTAAGCCGCATGTTAACATCGGCACCATTGGTCACGTCGACCACGGCAAGACCACGCTGACCGCCGCCATCACCAAGGTTCTCTCTGAGACCGAGGGCTGCAAGGCTGACTTCACTGCGTTCGAGAACATCGACAAGGCTCCCGAGGAGCGCGAGCGCGGCATCACGATCTCCGTCTCCCACGTCGAGTACGAGACTGCTGCCCGTCACTACGCTCACGTTGACTGCCCGGGCCACGCTGACTACGTCAAGAACATGATCTCCGGTGCTGCTCAGATGGACGGCGCTATCCTGGTCATCGCCGCTACCGACGGCCCCATGGCTCAGACTCGCGAGCACATCCTGCTCGCCCGTCAGGTCGGTGTTCCCTACATCGTCGTCTTCCTGAACAAGTGCGACATGGTCGACGATGACGAGCTCATCGACCTCGTCGAGATGGAGACCCGTGAGCTCCTCTCCGAGTACGATTTCCCCGGCGACGACATCCCCGTCATCCGTGGTTCCGCTCTGGGCGCTCTCGAGGGCGACGCCAAGTGGATGGACGCCATTCGCGAGCTCATGAAGGCCGTCGACGAGTACATCCCGACGCCTGCTCGTAACAACGACCTCCCGTTCCTGATGGCCGTTGAGGACGTTATGACCATCTCCGGCCGTGGTACCGTTGCTACCGGCCGTGTCGAGCGCGGTGAGCTCAAGCTCAACGAGCCCGTCGAGATCGTCGGCATCAAGGATACCCAGAACACCGTCGTTACTGGTATCGAGATGTTCCGTAAGTCCATGGACTTCTGCGAGGCTGGCGACAACGTCGGTCTGCTGCTCCGCGGCATCAAGCGCGAGGACATCGAGCGCGGCCAGGTTCTCTGCAAGCCCGGTTCGGTTACCCCGCACACCAAGTTCACCGGCGAGATCTACGTTCTGACCAAGGAGGAGGGCGGCCGTCACACCCCGTTCTTCGATGGTTATCGTCCTCAGTTCTACTTCCGTACCACCGACGTTACCGGTACGGTCAAGCTCCCCGAGGGCACCGAGATGGCTATGCCTGGTGACCACATCACCATCGAGGGCGACCTCATTCACCCGATCGCCATGGAGGAGGGCCTGCGCTTCGCTATCCGCGAGGGTGGCCACACCGTCGGTTCGGGCATCGTCTCCACGATCATTGAGTAAATTAGCTCTTTGATATAGCTGACTTAGAGAACCCGGCACTTATATGGGTGCCGGGTTCTTTTCTGCAATGGATATTGAGCCGTTGCTGGTGTCGAGAGGATCGATAATGGTCCTGAGTGCACCGTCGATTAGATCTCGCTGGCTTCATTGATGTGTTCCAAATATGAATGGATCCAGCGAGAACCAATTGATTCAAGGTTTTCATTGACAGCACTTACGTAGAGCTGATAAAGTAACAACTCGTGCCCGTACGGGGCGGATATGAAAGGTTCAGGATACATGCGTACTCTAGTTACTCTTGCGTGCACTGAGTGCAAGCGCCGCAACTATACGACCACCAAGAACAAGTCGACCATGCCTGATCGTATGGAGATTAAGAAGTATTGCCCCTGGTGCCGTCACCACACGCTGCACAAAGAGACTCGCTAGTCTCTAGTTACATACGCCAGTAGTTCAATTGGTAGAGCATCGGTCTCCAAAACCGAGTGTTGAGGGTTCGAGTCCTTCCTGGCGTGCCAGTCATTATTCCGTAAGCTCCCATTTGGGGGCTTACGGTTTACTCATGTATAAGCGCATTGCGCGGAGGTAACCCAAATGGCCAACAAGAAGAACAAGAAGAAGGCACAGCAGCAGGCGCCTGCCAACAACGCTGCCGCCAACTCCAAGGTTGAGGCCAAGAAGGCCGTTGCCAAGAAGAGCGAGAAGGCTGCGAAGTCCAAGAAGAACGAGAAGCCCGGCTTCTTCGCCCGCACCAAGAAGTATTTCGCTTCGGTGAAGTCCGAGATGAAGCGTGTCACGTGGCCCGATAAGAAGGAGCTCGTGAACTACTCGGTCGTCGTTTGCGCTTCTCTGGTCGTCGTCGGCGTCGTCATCGCTCTGCTCGATGCTGGCTTTGGCGAGGCTCTTGCTCTGTTCTCCGGATTGAGGGGCTAAACCATGTCTAAGCGTTGGTACGTCGTTCACACTTACTCTGGATACGAGAACCGCGTTAAGTCCGATCTCGAGCATCGCATCGAGACCATGGGCATGCAGGACCGTATCTTTGATATCGAGATTCCTATGGAGCGCGTCACCGAGATCAAAGAGGGTGGCAAGCGCGAGACCAAGGATTCCAAGATTTTCCCGGGTTATGTCCTGGTTCGCATGGAGATGGATGACGATGCGTGGACGTGTGTTCGCAACACGCCCGGTGTCACCGGTTTCCTGGGCGGCAACGGCAAGCCCGCTCCGCTTTCCCGCGACGAGTACAATAAGATGACTCGTCGTCCCGGTAAGGGCGATTCGCCCAAGCGCACGTCGGTCGATATTGAGGTCGGTACGTCCGTCCGTGTCACCGATGGCCCGCTTACCGATTTTGATGGCAAGGTCTCCGAGGTTAACACCGAGGCAGGTAAGCTCAAGGTCACGCTGATGATCTTTGGCCGCGAGACGCCGGTCGAGCTCGACTTTAACCAGGTCGCTGTCATCGCTTAAGTTTTCGTCCGTTCGCGCGAGCGTGCTTCTTCTGTGACTGCTCATCTCAGGAGTGCTTCTAACACGTGCGTGCTTACGATATAGCAAGTACTTCACACTCGTGATTCGAAAGGAATGACCATGGCTGAGAAGAAGGTTGCCAACGTCATTAAGCTCCAGATTCCTGCTGGTGCAGCTAACCCCGCTCCTCCCGTCGGCCCCGCCCTGGGCGCTGCTGGCGTGAACATCATGCAGTTCTGCCAGGCCTTTAACGCCGAGACGCAGGACAAGAAGGGCGACATCATCCCCGTTGAGATCACTGTCTACGAGGATAAGTCCTTCTCCTTCATCACCAAGACCCCGCCGGCGGCTCACCTCATCAAGAAGGAGCTGAACCTCAAGTCTGGTTCCGCTAAGCCCCAGGCCGACAAGGTTGGTCAGCTCTCCCAGGAGCAGCTCACCAAGATCGCCGAGATCAAGATGCCGGACCTCAATGCCAACGACATTGACGCCGCCAAGAAGATCATCGCCGGTACCGCCCGTTCCATGGGTGTCACCATCGCTGAGTAGCGATTTCTTATGGTAACGACGGGTGCTCCGACCGGGGCGCCCGTTTAATGTGTGCAATAGGGCACACGATACGATGTGGGAGGGCTCACGCCCGTTTAACCACAGGAGGTAATGCACATGGCTAAGCATGGTAAGAGCTATAACGCCGCTGCCGAGAAGATCGACCGCGCCACGCTCTACACCCCCCTTCAGGCTGCCAAGCTCATCAAGGAGCTCGACACCGCCAAGTTCGACGAGACCGTCGAGGCCCACTTCCGTCTGGGCATCGATACTCGTAAGGCTGACCAGAACATCCGTGGTTCCATCTCCCTGCCCCACGGCACCGGCAAGACCGTTCGTGTTGCCGTCTTCGCCGAGGGCGAGAAGGCCCGCGAGGCTGAGGCTGCCGGCGCCGACATCATCGGTTCCGACGAGCTCGTCGCCCAGATTCAGAAGGGCGAGATCAACTTCGACGCCGCTATTGCTACGCCGAACATGATGGCCAAGGTTGGCCGCATCGGTAAGATCCTTGGTCCCCGTGGCCTCATGCCGAACCCCAAGCTCGGCACTGTGACCATGGACGTCGCCAAGATGGTCTCCGAGCTCAAGGCCGGCCGCGTTGAGTATCGCGCCGACCGCTACGGCATCTGCCACGTGCCCCTGGGCAAGAAGTCCTTCTCTGAGCAGCAGCTCGTCGAGAACTACGCTGCCCTGTACACCGAGATCCTGCGCGTCAAGCCCTCTTCTGCTAAGGGCAAGTACGTCAAGTCCATCTCCGTGTCTTCCACCATGGGCCCTGGCGTCAAGGTCGATCCCGCTATCCAGCGCGACTTCCTGATTGAGTAACTAACGGTTACTGCCTGAGCAAAGCAAGCATTGCTAAAGAAACCCGGTTCCGCCTCGCGCGGGACCGGGTTTCTTGCTATCGCGTCAAAACTAGCTCAAAGGGGACAGTGCCCCCTTTGAGCTAGTTACCAGGGTGTTCTAGCGGTTGAGGACTCGATAGCCTCGTGGCGCTTGAGCTCGCGGCGCATGGTTTGCGAATTGAGCCAGGCTGCCTGCCAGCCACGGATGGGGTAGCGCGCTTCGTCCAGCTCAAACTGCGTATAGCCGCAGGCGTTGATGATCGTTGTCCCGCATGCATGCTGACGCTTACGTTGAAAGTCGCGACCATAGCATTGGTGCACATGCCCGTGTACCATGTAGTCGGGGTTCCAGGACTCGAGCGCTGTGTTAAAGCATTCGAACCCCCGATGTGGCAGATCATCCAGATCGCCCACGCCGGCGGCGGGCGCATGGGTGAGCAAGATGTCGCATCCGCCGACCATCCTCACTTTGCGGGACAGCTTGCGCACGCGCTTGGCCATCTCGCGCTCGGTGTACATGTTGGCGCCATCTCGATAGCGCATGGAGCCGCCAAGTCCCGCAATGCGGACGCCGCGATACACGTACACGGTGTCTTCGACACAGATGCAGCCGCCCGGTGCATGACGTGCGTAGCGGTCATCGTGATTGCCGCGCACGTAGATGAGCGGTTTGTTGATGACCGTGACCAAAAATTCAAGATAGTCTGGGTCCAGGTCTCCAGCGGATAAAATCAGGTCGACACCTTCAAAGCGTTCCTTGCGAAAGCACTCCCATAGACATCGTTCTTCGGTATCGGCTATGGCAAGGATTTTCATAGGGCGCGGACCTTCGGCTCATCGTCGGTCTGCGGAATGGTGCCCACCACGTTGTCTGCCAGCCAGTCCATCTCGACGATTTGCGTGCTCGGCAGCGGGGGAAAGCCCTCGATCTGCACCACGCCGTCTTGGCTATGGAGCTCGCCGCCAAATGGATTGATGGAACCCTCGACGATGCCATTGCGGAGTAGCTGAACAAGTTTGCGCGTCTGATAGGGCAGGCCCGGAGCGTAGCGAATGTCGATAACGCCCGAGCTCATGCCATACCAGTAGTTGACGGCGCGGACCCGGCTGTCGTCACTGGTCTCGTCCCAGGTGCCATGCAGCAGACTTCGCACGATAAGCTCGTAATATCGGCCCCAGTTCCACACCGGCATGGCAATGCCGGCAACCTTGCCTTCGATCAGGCGGTGAAGTCCGTAGGCCGTGGGATCTTCGAGCGACTTTGACATGTCGGCGCCGGTCATGACGCTCACGCCTTCGCGACACATGGCCTCGGCAAGGCCTCCGGCGGGCACATCGCCCCAGGTCAGGATAATTTGCGCGCGGGGGTCGAGCAGCGAGGCGCCGATGGCAAAGGCGTTGATCTCGCTAAGCGCGCCCGACGCAAAGACCGACGCGTGGTACCCAATTCGATGGTTGTCCGCCATGCTGGCCGCAAGGGCGCCCAGGAGGAACTTGGCCTCGTACATCTTTCCAAAGTACGAACGGACGCTTTGATGGGGAAGGCCGATAGAGCAGTTGAGGAATCGCACCTGGGGATACTCAACGGCTGCCCTGAGCGTGTATTCCATCAGGCGGTGCGAGGTCGAGAAGATGACCTTGTCTCCATGTTTGACAGCCGTTTCCACGGCGGCGTAGAACATGTCCGGATCGTGACAGTCCTCGAACGCCTCGGTGCGCACGATACCGTCAAAGTGCTCATCGAGATACTGACGCCCTTGGTCGTGCAGGCTGTCCCAGCTCGACGTCGCACAGGGGAACTCATGGATAAAGGCGATGCGCAGGGGGTTAGCCGCCGAATAGACGGTCTTGCCCATAAAGAAGTTGAGCACGCCGGAGGTGGACTTGGCGGGCGCCTTTTCCTCGTCGACGCTCGGTGCTTCGACAAGATCGACCTTGTCCTCGTCATTTTTGCCGGCAATGACCAGCTCGCGCCAAATCTTGCACAGGCGGTTTACGACGATATCCGTCGGCGTATCCAGCAGGCGGTCCTGGTTGTACACATTGAGGTAGACGAGCATGGCGTCGGCGGGCGTAATGTCCAGGTGGTCGCCGCCTGCGCGAAGGTAGGCGCGCTTAAAGAGCAGGAAGGTGTGGCGCAGGTAGTCGACCTTTTTCTGCGGCCATTTTTCGATAAGGTCCTGACCGAGCATCTTGGCGAGCGTCTCGTAGCTTCCCTCACGCGAGAACTCGATCTCGTATAGGGGGCAGACGCGCCAAAACGCGCAGAACTCGCCGTACAGGCGGCTTTCGACGGAATCCCACGTGCCGGGGTAGAGACGGGTAACCTTGGCTGAAACCGTCGGGGAGTCCAGGAATTTGAGGACGCTGACGCGCTTGTTGCCCTCTTGGACGTAAAACCGATGCATGAACTCGGTGACGATGATGGGGTCGCGATAGCCCTCGGTCACCTGGATGTCGTAGAGGTTAGACCACTTACGGGCGAACTCGGTGCTAAACGGCAGCAGGGGCATGAAGTTGCACGAAAAGGCGGACTGACGGCCCTTGGTGACCGTACCGACGACCATTTCGAGCGGAATGTCCCTCAGGCCGACGTTCTCTCGCTGGCCCAAGGGGAGCTGGGCAACCAAGCTATCGAGGTCCGTGAGGTACGGATACTCGCTTTGACTAATGGCGCGTCGACGTCCTTGCTCGCCGCGCTTGCGTGCTTGACGGTAGGCCTCTTCCATGATGTTGCTCCCTTAGTCGTTTAAACAACTATATGAAACATGGTACCACGAATGAAAACCACAACAAAGGTGCCTGTCCCCTTTGTGGTGGTTTAGGCAATGATGGGGGCGATGGCGCGGATGCAGGCGTCGGCAGCGGTGAAAGTGGTGCTGTCGTCGCTGACGATAAAGATAATCTTGCCCTTGATGCCAAAGTCGCCGATCTCGCTAAAGAGCACATACGGCTCCTTGTCAAAACCAGAGATGGGCGAGACGGCCGTTTTGGTGGCGCTGGTCAGCTCGTCTGCCAGCGCGTCGAGCGAGGCCCACTTGGACGTGTCCTTTACGGCAACGGGCACAGCCACGCGCCCAAAGGGCATCAAATGCACGAGCGTGTTCTTGGAGATGTTGGAGTTGGGGACGATGATGGTCTGCCCACAGGCATCTTCGATGGTCGTGTGGCGCCAGGTGATGTCCTGGACCACGCCCGACACGCCGCCGACCTCGATATTGTCGCCGGGCTTGATGATGCCCATGAACGTTACCTGCATGCCGCCGATAAGGTTTGACAGCGTGTCCTGAAAGCCGAGCGAGATGGCGATGCCGCCGACGCCAAGAGCGGCGACGAGCGCGTTTGCGTTAATGCCAAAGCAGTTGTCGAGGATAAAGCTGCCGCCGATCGTCCAGATGACGGCACGCGCGATGTTGATGAAGATACTCGATGCCGGAAGCGGGTTGTCGTCGCGGTTGAGCAGGTGGCGCAGGGTCTTGGATACGACCTTGGTGGCGATGGCGGTGCCTATTACCAAGATGACGGCCCAGATGATGTTGTGGACCCACCGTTGCTCAAAGAAATGAAGAATCGGTTCAAACAATTCCATGTAGGGAAAACCTCCTCATGATCGTTTAACCATGATACCCACCAAAAAGCCCGTCCGATCACATTCGGACGCGCCGATAACTTGAGATGGGGTGGCCGCGGTGGCGTAGGCTGGGGCGCCGGCGAGCACGCCGGCAAGGAGTGCGACGGTCAAATTGGGATGCGGAAGAGACCTTTTCATGGCAGTTTCCTTAGTTCTTAACCAGTGGTCCCTGCTGACGCTGGATTATCGACATAATATGCGAAAACCGCCGCAAGGGCGTCTGTCCCTTTGCGGCGGTTTTGACGTTTGTGCAGATAAAACTTGCCAAAATTAACATCCCTTATTGGCAGGTTTTAGCTCAGCAGCATGCGGTCGTTGGCGAGCTCGCCGCCCGAGACCTCCTCGAACTTCTGCAGCAGGTCGGCGACGGTGAGCGACTTCTTCTCATCGCCCGCCACGTCGTAGATCACATGACCCTCGTGCATCATGATCAGACGGTTGCCCAGACGGATGGCGTCGTTCATATTGTGCGTGACCATGAGCGTGGTCAGGTGGTTCTCGTCGACAATCTCCTCGGTCAGATTGAGCACCTTAGAGGCCGTCTTGGGGTCGAGGGCCGCCGTGTGCTCGTCGAGCAGCAGTAGGCGTGGCTTGGTGAGCGTGGCCATGAGCAGGGTGAGTGCCTGGCGCTGACCACCCGAAAGCAGGCCGACCTTGGCGTTGAGGCGCGTGTCCAGACCGAGGTCCAGGCGCTTGAGCAGCTCAACGTACTCGTCCTTCTCGGCCTTGGTGACGCCCCACGAAAGACCGCGACGCTGGCCGCGGCGCTTGGCGAGGGCCAGGTTCTCGGCGATCTGCATGTCGGCTGCGGTGCCGCGCATGGGGTCCTGGAACACGCGGCCCAGGTACTTGGCGCGCTGCGACTCGCTCAGACGCGAGATGTCGGTGCCGTCGAGCTCGATAACGCCCGAATCGAGCGGATATACGCCGGCGATCATGTTGAGCAGCGTGGATTTGCCGGCGCCGTTGCCGCCGATCACGGTCACAAAGTCGCCATCGTTGAGGGTAAGGTCGACGCCGGTGAGAGCGCGCTTCTCGGTGACGGTGCCCTTGTTAAAGGTCTTCTTGACGTGCGAGAGCTTAAGCATCTGCCTCATCCCCCTTCGTATAGGAGCTGCGGAGCTTATAGCGCTCCCAAACCACGGGTACGCACAGGGCCACGGCGACAATCACGGCGGAGAGCAGCTTCATGTCGTTGGCGTCCATGCCCAGCTGCAGCACGATGGCGCGGATAAGGAAGTACACCACGGAGCCAAAGACGGCGGAGGCAAGACGGACGGAGAACTGCGTGAGTCCGCCGGGCAGCAGGCGGCCGAGCACCTCGCCGATAACAATGGCAGCAAGACCGATAACGATGGCGCCGGTGCCCATGCCAATGTCGGCGTACTTCTGGCTCTGGCAGATGAGCGCGCCCGAAAGGCCAATGAGGGCGTTGGAGAGCACGAGGGCGATCATCTTGGTGGAGTTGGTGTTGACGCCCAGGGCGCGGATCATGTACTCGTTGTTGCCGGTGGCGCGCAGTGCCGAGCCGATCTCGGTGCCAAAGAACCAATACAGGATGGCAACGATGGCCACAGCGAGCAAGATGCCCAGGATGATGGCGACAGTGGACTGCGGCAGGCCCGTCATGTTGCTGACAGACGAGAAGATGGTGCCCTTGGCAAGGATGGGCGTATTGGATTTGCCCATGATGCGCAGGTTGATGGACCACAGGCTGATCTGCGTCAGGATTCCGGCGAGGATCGCGGGAATCTCAAAGACGGTGGTCAAAATGCCCGTGACGGCGCCCGCGATGGCACCGGCACACATGCCGGCCAGCACGGCGAGCAGCGGGTCGACGTTGTTATTGACGATGAGCACGGCGCAGACGCAGCCGCCGAGGGCAAAGCTGCCGTCGCAGGTCATATCGGGAATGTCGAGCAGGCGGAACGTGATAAACACGCCAAGCACCATAATGCCCCAGAGGACGCCCTGCGAAACGGCGCCCTGCAATGCAATAAGCATGCTTCATACCTCCTAGGATAGGGTGGACACGTGAGTCACCATGATAGCGGTAACAATGTATAAAAGAGCTGCGGCCGGATGTTTTGTCTCATCCGTAACAAGCAGGGCGAACGCCGGTCTTTGGCGTTCGCCCCTGTGGCTCAGATATTGAATAACGCGGCTAAAGCGCGAGCACGGGCTCTAGACGCATGCCGCGTATGGCATTACGCGTCCAGAGCGGAGAGGTCGATGCCCAGAGCCTCGGCCATCTCGTCGTTCTTGACGACGACCAGGTCCTTGCTCGAGAGATGCTTGATCGGCATATCCTCGGGCTTGGCCTCCCCCTTCAGAATCTTAACAGCCATCTCGCCCGCGGCGTAGCCCAGGTCCTCGTAGTTGATGGAGAGGGTGAACAGGCCGCCGGCCATGCACATGCCCTCCTCGCCGGTCACGAAGGGAAGCTTGTTCTCCTTGCAGATCTGGCCCACCTGCGAGGCGCCCGCGGCGATGGTGTTATCGGTGGGGGAGTACAGCGCGTCGACCTTGCCCACGGCAGATTCGACGACGGACTGGATCTCGTTGGAGCTCGAGACGGTGAAGTCGGTGTAGTCCAGGCCCAGCTTGTCGAGTTCCTTCTTGGCGGCCTTGATCTGGACGTCGGAGTTGGACTCGGCGGTGCAGTAGAGCAGGCCGATCTTCTTTACGTCGGGCAGGACCTTCTGCATCATCTCGAGCTGCTCGGCGACCGGGGTGAGGTCGGAGGCGCCGGTGACGTTGGTGCTGGGCTTATCGTTGTCCTGGACCAGGCCCGAGGCGGCGTAGTCGGTGATGGCACAACCCACGATGGGGATATCGGCGGTGGCGCCAGCGGCGGCCTGCGCGGCGGGCGTAGCGATGGCATAGATCAGGTCGACGCCATCGCCCACGAACTTGTCGGCGATGGACTTACACGTGGACTGGTCGTTCTGGGCGTTCTTCTGATCGATCTTGACCTTAAGGCCGCTCTTCTTGATGGCCTTGACGAAGCCGTCGTTGGCGGCATCGAGCGCGGAGTGCTCGGTGAGCTGCAGAACGCCGATGGTGTAGTCGGAACCGGCGGCAGCGGAGCCGGAACCAGAGTTGCCGCCGCATCCGGCGAGCGGAGCGAGCGCGAGCAGGCCGGCAGAGACCAGAAGGCTTCTGCGGCTGATGGTGATGTCCTTCATATCGTTACCCCCAGTATAGAAATGGCTGGAAACACTGCACTGGGACAAAGTGCAAGTGGGACTATAGTAGCGCTGATGTCCATTTTTACAACAGCCTGGCGGGTTTTTTAATACAGAACCGGATGGGCGGTACGAGTGGTCGATGTGCGGTGGAGGGTCTTATGCAGCGGAGGCGGCGTCATCATCCTCGTCCAAGGCCGCGAAGAGCTTTTTGCCGTCGAGGAGACGCGTGGTGACGTTTCTCATGCGGCCGATCTCTACGGTACGCAGCGTGTCATCGGCGCCTCGGGTGTCATAGACCGTTCCCAGCAAATACGAGATGCCGTCTCGTTGCTTGATGGCAAAGGGGCGGAGTGTCATCCGTGCTACTTCGGTTTCGCCACGCGTCGTGACGCTCGAAATATCAAAACTCACTGTGGTTCCGTGGTCGATGGCCTGCTCGATGAGCTCGCAGGTGTCGATGCGCTTGACGGGCGTGCGCGTGGCCTTGGTGGATTTGCCATCGGCGCTTGGAGCGGGCTCGGGTGCATCGAGGTAGCCGCGAACGTCGGCACTCGCCATGGCGACCAAGTGCTGAGCCATGCTTTTTCGAATGGCGATGGGCGTAGAGCGGTTGCGCATGACCATGCCGTGGAGCCGGATGATCTCTTCGTCGGTGAGCGGACGGGTCAAGAGTCGATACCCCACGCCGCGCTTGTACTCAATTTCGTATCCAGCATGGCGAAGTGCGGAGATAGCGGTGTAGATGCTGCGCCGCGCCGCCGAGATGGGCATGCGGGCGGGGTCGTCGGGATGGGCGAGGCGCCGGATCAGCTCATCGGAAAGCATGGCCTTGTCTTCGCCGGTGTTTTCGCTCAAGAGCTGCAGGATACGAACGGCGCGATAGGCTGCCATCGAGGCGGCGCCCCTCGTCGTGGTGTCGTAGGTTTCAACAGCGGTTTCGGTCATGGTGCCCACGTCCTTTCCGTTTTGGGTGGCGACGGTATGGAGCCTAGGACGTGGGGCTTTCCCAGGGGCGCAGGGCGCTCTGGGCGGTCGGTAGTCGTCGGCAAACGGCGGGTCGAGTTTTCAACAGCCCTGCTCAACTGACCAAAAACTTGCCAAAAGCTTGACGGATGCTGTTGAAAAAAGCGTCTCTCGACCGATGCCGAGAGACGCTTGTGCGATGAGCGTTGGCGTGTGGCGACGCGAGCTAGCGTCCGACGATTAGAAGTCGGCGTTGCCCACGGTGCGCGGGTGCGGCAGGACGTCGCGGATGTTGCCCACGCCGGTGAGGTACATCACCAAGCGCTCGAAGCCCAGACCGTAGCCGGCGTGCTTGCAGGAACCGTAGCGGCGCAGGTCAAGGTAGTACTTGTACTGCTCGGGATTCATGCCCAGGTCCTTGATACGGGCCTCGAGCAGGTCCAGGCGCTCCTCGCGCTGGGAGCCACCGATAATCTCGCCGATGCCCGGCACCAGGCAGTCGGCGGCGGCGACGGTCTTGCCGTCGTCGTTCATGCGCATGTAGAAGGCCTTGATCTCTGCCGGGTAGTCGGTTACGAAGGTCGGGCGCTTAAAGTGCTCCTCGGTCAGGAAGCGCTCGTGCTCGGTCTGCAGGTCGATGCCCCAGCTGACGGGGTAATCAAACTGGTGACCGGCGGCGACTGCCTGCTCCAGGATCTCGATGGCCTCGGTGTAGGTAACGCGGGCAAAGTCGGAGTTCGCCACGTGGTCCAGGCGCTCGATCAGGCCCTTGTCCACAAACTTGTTGAGCATGTTGAGCTCGTCGGGGCAGGTGGCCATAACGTCCTTAAGGACGTACTTGAGCATGGCCTCGGCGTTATCCATGTAGTCGTTAAGGTCGGCAAAGGCCATCTCGGGCTCGATCATCCAAAACTCGGCGGCGTGGCGCGTGGTGTTGGAGTTTTCGGCGCGGAAGGTGGGGCCAAAGGTGTACACGTCGCCAAAGGCCATGGCAAAGTTCTCGGCATTGAGCTGGCCGGACACGGTGAGGCTTGCGTGCTTGCCAAAGAAGTCCTGGCTCCAGTCGACCTCGCCGGACTCGGTGAGGGGCGGATTTTTGGGGTCGAGCGTGGTCACGCGGAACATCTCGCCGGCGCCCTCGCAGTCACTCGTGGTGATGATAGGGGTGTTGACGTAGACAAAGCCCTGCTCCTGGAAGAAGCGGTGGATGGCGGCAGCCGCGACAGAGCGGATGCGGAACACGGCGCGGAACAGGTTGGTGCGCGGGCGCAGGTGCTGCTGGGTGCGCAGGAACTCGACGGTTGCACGCTTCTTCTGCAGCGGGTAATCCGGGGCGCTGACGCCCTCGACCTCGATGGAGGTGGCAGAAAGCTCGAAAGGCTGGGGCGCATCGGGGGTCAGTTTGACGGTGCCGGTGCAGATGAGGGCGGCCGAGACGTTTTGATGAGCGATCTCGTCGTAGTTGTCGAGTGCCTCGCGGTTCATGACGACCTGCAGGTCGCGGAAGCAGCTGCCGTCGTTGAGCGTAACAAAGCCAAAGTTTTTCATGTCGCGGACGGACTTGACCCAGCCGGCGACGGTGACAGTCTGGCCGCCGAGCGACTCGGCATCGGCGTAGAGCTGCGCGATTTTGGTGCGGTTCACGTATCCTCCCATAACGGTTGAATGATAGTTACCCATACAGTTCGATATTCTAGCAGCTCGGCTCATTTGGGCTATACAGATAAGGCATTGGCGGGATGGTTTTTCAAACGAAAAGCGCCCGCGGCCAAATGGTCGCGGGCGCTTGGCGTGTTGCCTTTTGGCTGTGTGGCGCGGGACCTGGCTACTTGGTCTTGGCTACCAGCAGCGGGTCGCCAAGCTTGACGAGCGGGTTGCCGCCGATAAGCGTTCCGGACTCGCCGACATGGTCGATGCTCTTAAGACGATCGAGCTCGGAGACGATGACGGTCACGATGTCCTCGTGACCAGCGGCCTTAATGGCCTCGCGGTCGAAGCTGATGAGCGGCTGGCCCGCCTTGACCACATCGCCCATCTCGACAAAGCGGGCAAAACCCTTGCCGTTCATTTCCACGGTGCCCAGGCCAACATGGATGAACACGCGAAGACCGTCCTCGGTGATCATGCCAATGGAGTGGTTGGTGACAGTGGTGGCGCCGATGCGGCCGTTGGCAGGCGCATAGATGGTGTCGGTGATGGGCTCGATGCCATAGCCCTGGCCAAGCATGCCCGAGGCGATCGTCTCGTCGGGAACCTCGTCCAGGTTGACGAGCACGCCGTTGACGGGGGCATAGATGACGCCTTCGCGGGTGGCGAAGCTTGCTGCGGGCGGAACGGACGCCTCGCCGGTCGAGGTGAAGGTGGACTTAAGCGAATCGAGCAGACCCATAGTTGCCTCCAACTTAAATAGGCGCATATCGCGCGTTTGGTTTGCCGGAAACGTTTCACATGTGTTTCGCGGCTTGGTCAACGCCCCTATTCTACGCTGCTCAACGATACCTCTGAACTGGGATTATGTGATATATCAGTTGAAGGGAAACTTATTGCTGGGGTGTTTCTGTGCCACGGGTTCAAGTGGGGTACGCTTGAAGACGAAAAACAAGGGCGCATAATTTGCGCGAAGGGAGCACATATGATTGTCGAGAACCGCGCGCTGTGGGGCGAGGAGCCGACCGAGGAATATCCGGCGACGTTTACGTATTTGGGTGCCGAGCCGCTGCCCGATAAACCGAATGGCCGCCGCCCTGCCGTGATTATCTGCGGTGGAGGTGCGTTTACGCATATCGCTCCGCATGAGCAGGATCCCGTGGCGTTTGCGTTTTTGGATCACGGTTACCAGGCCTTTGTGCTCAACTATGTCACGAGTTCTACGGGTGACGTGAGCTTTCCGCACCCCCAGGCAGATCTTGCCAAGATGGTCGCCACGGTGCGCGCCAACGCCGACGAGTGGCATGTCGATCCCAAGCGCGTGTGCGTCGTGGGCTTCTCGGCGGGCGGCATGATCTGCGCTTCACTGGCAACGCAATGGAAGACCGGCCCCTTCGCGGCACTTGCCGGGTCACGTCCGGACGACATTCGTCCCGATGCCGTGGTGCTGGGCTATCCGCTGCTCGACTTTGCCTATGTGCGCGACATGCAGACGCGCGATCCGCGCATCGACCTGCGCGTGCCAAAGACGGGCGGCAAGACGGGGCGCGATTTGCTCAACGACTACCTGTCGATGGTGACGGGCGGCGAGGCCACTGACGAGCATTTGGCCGATATCTGCCCCACCACGCATGTTTCGCGTCAGATGCCGCCGACCTTTGTGTGGGGCGTGTCCGATGACAAGACGGCGCCGATCGCGCAGGTCTATCCGTTTGCGCAGCGCATGGCCGAGGAGGGCGTCGTTTGCGAGATGCACGTCTTTGACCAAGGTGGTCACGGCCTTTCGCTCGGCAACGCCAACACCGCGGTCGACAACGAGGACAAGCAGGTGGCAGTCCGTCCTTGGATTCGCCTAGCCTTCCGCTTCCTGGAGCGCCACGGGTTTTAGTTACGGCGTTTTACCAAACGCCGTAACCATTTGACGCTGCGCCTCTGGTTCCGCCGTTCTAACGAACGGCGGACCGGTCGACGCTGCAATCTGTCGATTGAACGTTGTTGTGTGTTCGCGCTATCATGCGTGGTTAAATGGTTAGCCATGGCAAACGGTTAGCCAAGATAAACAAAATGCAACGCCCTGTGGGCGCCGGGGGAGGAACACGGACGTGAGGCTCGATACACTCGAGATCGGAAAGGACGCCGTCGTCGCATCGGTGGCATCGGACGATCAGGCACTCCGACAGCATATTCTGGACATGGGCCTAACACCGGGCACCGAAGTCACCATGATGAAGTACGCCCCCATGGGCGACCCGCTCGAGATTCGCCTGCGTGGCTACGAGTTGACGTTGCGCAAGGACGATGCTGCCCGCATCGAGCTCGTGGGCGTGCACGACACCGACGCCGGCCCGCGCGTTAACGCCGCAATCGGCACGACGGAGCACCCGGCACTCGGCGATGGGACGTATTCGCCCCGTGCTGCCAAGACGGCCGTGCCCGAGGGCGCGCCGCTGCATTTTGCCCTCGCCGGCAACCAAAACTGCGGTAAGACCACGCTGTTCAACCAGCTTACGGGCTCCAACCAGCACGTCGGTAACTTTCCCGGCGTGACGGTCGACCGCAAGGACGGCACCATCCGTAACCATCCCGAGGCAAGCGTTACCGACCTGCCCGGTATTTACTCCCTGTCGCCGTACACAGGCGAAGAGGTCGTGAGCCGTCAGTTCATCCTCGACGAGCGACCGGACGCCATCATCGACATCATCGACGCCACCAACATCGAACGCAATCTGTACCTGACGCTGCAGCTTATGGAGCTCGACCGCCCCATGGTCATCGCGCTCAACATGATGGACGAGGTGACGGCCAACGGCGGCGCCGTGGACGTCAATCTGCTCGAGAGCCTGTTGGGCGTGCCTGTTGTCCCCATTAGCGCTGCCCGCAACGAGGGTATCGGCGAGCTGGTGGATCATGCCTTGCACGTGGCGCGGTTCCGCGAGCGCCCCGGTCGCCTGGACTTTTGTGCGCCCGATGGCTCGGACGGCGGTGCGCTGCATCGCTGCATCCACGGCATCGCCAATCTGATTGAGGATCACGCCACAACGGCGCACATTCCGGTGCGTTTTGCGGCGACCAAGCTGGTTGAAGGCGACGAGTTGGTGACCGAGGCGCTTCACCTGGATCGTAACGAGCTCGACGCTATCGAGCACATCATTACCCAGATGGAGGGCGAGGCCGGCACCGACCGCCTGTCCGCGCTGGCCGATATGCGCTTTAGCTTTATCGGCGACGTGTGTGGGCGCTGCGTCGTCAAGCCGCACGAGAGCCGCGAGCACGTGCGCTCCGTCAAGATCGACCGCATCCTGACGGGTCGCTACACGGCCATTCCGGCGTTCCTGGTGATCATGGGCCTCGTCTTTTGGCTGACGTTTGGCGTGATTGGCGCGGCACTGCAGGGACTCATGGAGGACGGCATCGCGGTCATCATCGCCTCGGCCGATGCGGGCCTCAAGGCGTTCGGAACCAACGACGTGGTGCGCTCGCTGGCTGTCGACGGCGTGCTTACGGGCGTGGGCAGCGTGCTGACCTTCCTTCCGATTATCGTCGTGCTCTTCTTGTTCCTCTCCATTCTGGAAGACTCCGGATACATGGCGCGCGTGGCCTTTGTCATGGATAAGGTACTGCGTCGCTTTGGCCTGTCGGGCCGCAGCTTTGTGCCCATGCTCGTCGGTTTTGGCTGCACCGTGCCGGCTATCATGTCGACCCGTACGCTCCCATCCGAGCACGACCGCAAGATGACGGTCATGCTCACGCCGTTTATGAGCTGCTCAGCCAAGTTGCCGGTTTACGGCTTGCTGTGCGGGGCGTTTTTCCCGCAGGCGACGGTTCCCGCCATGGTCTCGCTCTATCTGATCGGTATCGTGGTCGGCTGCATCGCGGCTTTGGTGCTCAACCGCACGGCATTTAAGGGCGACCCGGTGCCGTTTATCATGGAGCTGCCCAATTACCGCCTGCCGAGCGTCAAGACGACGGTGATGCTGGCATGGGATAAGGCCAAAGACTTTATTACCAAGGCCTTTACCATTATCTTTGCCGCTACGGTGGTCATCTGGTTCCTGCAGACGTTCGATATCCGCTTTAACGTGGTCGCCGACCAGTCGCAAAGCCTGCTTGCCGGTCTGGGTAGCATCATCGCGCCGGTGTTGGCCCCGCTCGGTTTTGGCGACTGGCGCGCATCCACGGCGCTCGTCACCGGACTCATTGCCAAGGAGAGCGTCATCTCGACGCTCACGGTGCTTTTGGGTGCAACCTCGCCCGCGGCATTGTCAACCATGTTTTCGCCGTTTACCGCCTACGTGTTCTTGGTCTTTACGCTGCTGTACCCGCCCTGCGTGGCTGCCATCGGCGCCGTCAAGAGCGAGCTGGGCGCGCGCTACGCCGTTGCCGTGTTCGCGTTTCAGGTCGCCGTTGCCTGGATCGTGGCGTTTGTCGTGCATTCGGCGGGCATATTGCTGGGGTTGGCTTAGTTATGAATTGACGGCGCAACCTCTGTGTATCGAATTGTTTTCGGCCCCGCATCTGTACTGACGGATGCGGGGCCGTTGCTATATAATCGCCTCCGCTCAAAACGATTGGAGACGTTATATATGACTCAGGCAAGGCAAGACGGCATCACGCTCAAGCAGTGGCTCCCACTCGTCGGGCTCACCTGCTGTGCGTTCGTGTTCAACACGTCGGAGTTTATGCCCATCGGCCTTTTGACTGATATCGCCGCGTCGTTCTCGCTCACCGAGGCCCAGGCGGGCATCATGATCTCGGTCTATGCCTGGGGCGTCATGCTGCTGTCGCTGCCGCTCATGGTGTTCGCCTCGCGCTTTGAGTTCAAGCGGATGCTGCTGGGCGTGCTGGCCGTGTTCTCGCTCGGTCAGTTCCTGTCCGCTGTGGCGCCGACCTATCCCATCCTGGTCTGCGCGCGCCTGGTGGTCGCTTGCGCACATGCCGTGTTCTGGTCGGTCGCCTCGATCATGGCCTCGCGCCTGGTCGACACCCGCCACGGGGCGCTCGCCATCAGCATGATCGCCACGGGCTCGTCCATCGCGCAAATCTTCGGCCTGCCCCTCGGCCGCGCCATCGGACTGGCTGTGGGTTGGCGCATGACATTCGCCGTGGTTGGGGCCTTCTCTGCCGCCGCAGTGGTGTACCAGGCCGTGGTGTTTCCGGCCATGCCGGCGGGTGAGCGCTTTACTGTCAAACAGCTGCCCGAGCTGCTCAAGAACCCGTTCCTGATCGCGCTCTACGCGGTCACGGTGTTCATGGCGACCGGCTACTACGCGGGTTACAGCTATATCGAGCCGTTCCTGGCGCAGGTCGCGCACGTCGACGCGGGCGCCATCACCATGACGCTGACGGCGTTTGGCTGCTCCGGTCTGGTGGGAAGCTGGCTGTTCGGCCGACTGTTCGATGGGCACCGGTTCCCGTTCTTGGCCATCACGCTCTCCGGCGTACCGGTGGCCCTGCTGCTTATGGGTCCGGCCGCATCGTCGCTCGCTGCGGTTCTCGCTGTTTGCGCGCTATGGGGCTGCTGCGCCACGGCCTTCAATGTGGCGTTCCAAGCCGAACTCATCAAGTACACGCCGGCGGACTCGTCGGCTGTCGCCATGTCGATCTTCTCGGGCCTGTTCAATCTCGGTATTGGTACGGGCACGGCGATTGGTGGCGCCGTGGTGTCGGGCCCGGGCATCGCTTGGATCGGCTACGCGGGCGGCACGATCGCCGTCGTGGGCGTCATCCTCGCCATCACCGTGCTGTTCCCGGCCATCCGCCGCGCCAAGCCCGTCGCCTAATCACGTCCCCTCATCAGTTGCGGTGGAATAGTTCCTGTTTAAGGCCTCTGAAGGCCCAGGCGGGAACTATTTCACCGCAACTTATTTTGGGGAAGAGGATGCAAGCTGGGCATACAATGGATGTCGTTGTGTTGAGCTTACCGGGAGGCTGCTATGTGGGCATACGAGACGACGTTCTATCAGATCTATCCGCTGGGTTTTTGCGGGGCTCCGCGCGAGAACGCCGCACCCGTTGCCGATGATGAGCTCGCCCAGGCTGCCAACGCCGCGCCCAACCCCGATGCGCCCATCATGAAAATCGCCCAATGGGCCGACTACCTGCAGGAACTCGGTATTGGCGCTGTACTGATCAACCCGCTGCTCGAATCCGATAGCCACGGCTACGATACGCGCAGCCTACGCCATATCGACCGTCGCCTGGGCGGGGATGCCGATTTTGCCGCCGTGTGCGAGACGCTGCATGCCCACGGCATCCGCGTGGTGCTCGATGCCGTCTTTAACCATGTGGGCCGTGGCTTTTGGGCTTTCCGCGATGTGCAGGAGCGCAAGTGGGACTCGCCCTACAAGGACTGGTTCCACATTAGCTTTGACGGTGACTCCTGCTATGGCGACGGCTTTTGGTACGAGGGTTGGGAAGGCCATTTTGAGCTTGTGAAGCTCAACCTGCAAAATCCCGCTGTGGTCGATTACCTGCTCGAGTCCGTGCGCCGTTGGGCCGACGTCTTTGGCGTCGACGGCTTGCGCCTGGACGTCGCCTATATGCTCGACCGCGAGTTTATGCGCCGCCTACACTCCTTTACCTGTGAGCTCAAGCCCGACTTTGTGCTGATCGGCGAGACGCTCCACGGCGACTACAATCAGATCGTCAACGACGAGATGCTCGATTCCTGCACCAACTATGAGTGCTACAAGGGCCTGTACTCCAGCTTTAACTCGGTCAACATGTTCGAGATTGCCCATTCGCTGCATCGCCAGTTTGGCGGCGACCCGTGGTGCATCTACCGCGGCAAACACCTGCTGTCGTTTGTCGACAACCACGACGTGCCGCGCCTGGCGAGCATCCTGACGGACAAGTCCTGCCTGCGCCCCGCCTATGGCATGCTGTTTGGCATGCCGGGCATTCCGTGCGTCTACTATGGCAGCGAGTGGGGAATTGCTGGCGAAAAGGGCGGCCCCGATGGCGACTGGGCGCTGCGACCTGCGCTCGATGAGCCTGCGCCCAACGAGCTGACGGCGTTCATCACGCAGCTTGCGCACCTTCGCTCGGCCGACGACGCGGCTGCCCGTGCTCTCAACTACGGTGCCTATCGCAACGTGGTGATCCAGAACAAGCAGCTGCTGTTCGAGCGCGCCTGCGATGACGCGACGGTGCTCGTGGCGGTTAATGCTGTGAACGAGCCCTATACCTTTGGAGCCGGCGAACTCAACGGCTCCTTCGTCGACCTGCTTGCCGACGATGCGCCCACGGTCGAGCTGACGGGTACCCTCGAGCTTGCGCCCTACGAGGCGCGCTATCTGTTGAGGGCCTAGGCCATGGCTGCGTCCGACGAGGGCTATCAACATATTGAGCATGGGTTTGAGCCCGTGTTCGACCAGCACTCGCGCGTTTTGGTGCTCGGGTCGTTTCCCTCGGTGCTTTCGCGCGCCAATGCCTTTTATTACGGCAACCCCCAGAATCGCTTTTGGCGCGTGATGGCCGCGTGTCTCGGTGTGCCCGTGCCGCCCAACGAGGGCGACCTTTTGGCAGGTAGCGAGCCCGCGACGCTCGACGCCTCGATTGCCGCCAAGCGATCCATGCTGCTGAACGGCGGCGTAGCCCTGTGGGATGTGATTGAGAGCTGCGACATTAAGGGCTCGAGTGACGCGAGCATTCGCAACGTTGTGCCGGCACATATCGAGCGCATTACCGATGCCGCGTCGATTGAGGACGTTGTCTGTAACGGCGGTACGGCAGGGCGACTCTACAAACGCTACTTGCAAGATCGGACGGGGCTGCCTGCTATTGTCCTGCCCTCGACAAGTCCCGCCAATGCCGCCTGGCGCCTGGAGCGTCTTGTTGAGCGTTGGCACGAAGCCGTTGACTGGGCTGTTATTTAATTTAGATTTTTGTTTGAGCGTGGGCGCCCAGACGTTTCAGAACGCCTCGCCAGATCGGCGCGGGCACGGCTGGCTCGGCGCAAACCATGCCGTCGGCGCCAAGTCGCTGTGCATGCTCGACGGAGCAGCCCATGCGCACAGCGCCCACAAGCTTATCCATCGCTTCCGAAAACGGTCGCCGCAAGAGTCCCATGCGCGGAGAGCGACGAAGCGCTGCGATGCCGCCGCCGGAACAGATGACAACGCCGCCACACCACAATTGGTCATGGCGCTCACATGCCTTGTGCAGGCGAACGGCGGTCCCACGCGCCTGCTCAGCGCCCCGTTGTGCGGCTCGAATCACGGCATAGACACGCGCTCCCGTACTGCCAAAGCGCTCAAGCGCCTGCTCGATAGCTGTCAACGTCTCATCGTCAGCCACGTCTTCAATGGCCAGCACGATGCCATCGGCAACGCTGCCGGCGTCATTTGCCTTCGAGCCGACTGGGCGGGGGAGTACAGTGCCGGAAAGCTGAGCATAGGCGGCGATGGCATCCTGTAGGTCCCAGAGCAAAAAATCAAGATCGGCGCTATTGGGAATGCTGATATACGCAATGGTCTGCAACGTTTTTGGTGCATCGCCGCGTGCGGTCGTCTCCATGCCGCCTCCTTTCCGGTTGGTTTCCGTTTAGGTTACACCGTCTGGTGGCGCCCCGCCGCGCTATCCTAGTGCAACCCTTACGAAAGGAACGCCATGCGTCTGCCCATGAATACCTCGCTTGCCACGCTCAAGCCCTCCGGCATCCGTCGGATTAACGCGCTCGCTGCCCAGCACCCAGGATGCATTGCGCTCGCGCTCGGCGAGCCCGATTTTCCCACGCCCGATGCGATTAGCGCCGAGGTGATCGCCGCGCTGGGTCGCGGCGACACGCACTATCCGCCCAACAACGGTCGCCCCGCCCTGCGTGAGGCGTTATCTGCCTACATGGGGGACGCGGGCCTTACGTTTTCGGCCGACGAGGTCATCCTGACCGACGGCGCGACCGAGGCCCTGTCGGCAGCATTCATGGCTATGCTCAACCCCGGCGACGAGGTCATCATCCCCACGCCGGCCTTTGGCCTGTACGAGAGCATCGTCGTGGCCAACCACGCCAAAGCGGTCTTTTTGGATACGGAGCCCGCGCAATTCCAGATTGATGAGGAGGCACTTCGTGCCTGCATGACGCCGGCGACTAAGGCCATCGTCATCTGCTCGCCCAACAATCCTACGGGCTGTATCCTCAACGCGGCTTCGCTCGACGCCGTGGCGCGCGTGGCGGAGCAGGCGGGCATCTACGTGGTCTGCGACGACGTATATAACCGCCTGGTCTACGTGGACAGCTACGAGCGATTTGCCCAGCGCCACCCGGAGCTACGCGAGCAGACGGTGGTCATCGAGAGCTTCTCCAAGCCCTGGGCCATGACCGGCTGGCGTTTGGGCTGGCTCGCGGCAGCGACTCCCGTCATCGCCGAGATCGCAAAGGCTCACCAATACTTAGTATCGAGCGCCGTCTCCTTTGAGATGGACGCCGCAGCGCGAGCCCTGACCGTCGACCCAACCCCCATGCTCAAAGTCTACCGAGCCCGCCGCGAACGCGTACTCGAAGCCTTAAACGCCATGGGCCTCGACGTAGTGGAACCAGCCGGCGCCTTCTACGCCTTCCCCAGCATCAAACAGTACGGCCTAACAAGCGAAGACTTCTGCATCAAGGCCATCAAAGAAGCAAACGTAGCTCTAGTCCCGGGCGACTGTTTCGGCACCGAAGGCCACATCCGCCTAAGCTACTGCGTCTCCGACAAAGACCTGGACGAAGGCCTAAATCGCCTGTCCACCTTCATTTCAACCTTATAGCCCAACGGGACGCAACACATCAGCCCACCGACCCAAGCATTATGAGTGGGGGCGTCAGCCAACGAAAACCCGGGCTGCCCAAAGTCAACGCAGGCACGCGCCGCCGAAGGCCAGGCGCAAGGTTTTCGTAGATTCCGCACGAGCCGAAGAGCACTTAATGTGCTCTTCGTGCGAGCCCAGGATCTGACCGAGCGAAAACCTTACGCCTGGCCTTCGGCGCCGCGGCCGGATGGTGGAATTGTGTGCAGCCCGGTTTTCCGTTGACCGACGCCGGGGTCCCCGCCATAATACTTTCGGTTCACGCACGAATCCGCTGCCAGAGACAGCCGGTGCAAACGGGCATCGCCCGCGAGCTTAATGGGATATCCCGCCAGCCGAGGTGGTCGAGTAGATATGTCTTCTCGCCCCCGTCGCTCATGCAGCGCGGGGGCTTTCTTTTTGGACATGCCCCCGTCACGTCCTTGTGGCGGACCGTGCCCGGAAAGAAATCGAGGAGGTGTAATTCATGCCCCAGCAGTACAAAATCGACAAGGTTGCAGAGATCGAGTCCCGTATCGCCGAGAACGCCGGTCTGTTCGTCGTCAACTACAACGGTCTGACGGTTAAGCAGGCCCAGGAGCTGCGTCATCAGCTTCGCGAGTGCGGCGCCGAGATGAAGGTCTACAAGAACAACCTGGTCAAGATCGCTCTCAAGAACCAGGAGCAGCCCGAGCTCGACGAGATCCTCGCCGGCCCCGTCGCTTATGTGTTCTACGAGTCCGAGCCGGTCGAGGCCGCTAAGGCCCTTAAGGACTTCTCCGCTCAGTCCAAGGGCGTCCTTGAGATCAAGGGCGGTATCTCCGACGGCAAGGCCGTTTCCGCTGATGATGTTAAGGCTATCGCCGAGCTGCCCACCAAGGATCAGCTTCTCGGCCAGATCGCCGGTCTCATCTCCGGTTTCGCTCGCGACATCGCTGTCTGCGTCAACGGCGTTTCCTCTGGTCTCGCTCGTTCGATCCAGCAGGTCTCCGAGCAGAAGGCAGCCTAGTCGCTGTTTTCACCCGCGGCGGCAACGCCGCACCCCTGGCGCATTCGCGCCGTGTTTTAACTGATCTCCGTGCATCTGCACGGAAACCGAAAGGACTTAGAAATGGCTAAGCTTACCACCGATGAGATCATCGATGCTCTTAAGGAAATGACCCTTCTCGAGGCTTCCGAGCTCGTCAAGGCTATCGAGGACACCTTCGGCGTTTCCGCCGCTGCTCCTGCCGCTGTTGTCGCCGCTCCCGCTGCTGGCGCTGCTGAGGCCGAGGAGAAGACCGAGTTTGACGTCGTGCTCGAGGGCTTCGGCGACAACAAGATCCAGGTCATCAAGGCCGTCCGTGAGCTCACCAACCTTGGCCTGAAGGAGGCCAAGGAGGTCGTCGAGGGCGCTCCCAAGGCTGTTCTCGAGGGTGCCAAGAAGGAGGACGCCGAGGCTGCCAAGGAGAAGCTCGAGGCTGCTGGCGCTGCTGTCACCCTCAAGTAATCAGGCTTTCTCGCCAGATTTCTTTGCAGACGGGGTTCGCATTGCGAGCCCCGTCTTTTTTGTTATGACCACTCTATTTTGCTGACTCGGCATGCAAATTGCTGCCGCTTGCGGTGCTTTGGGGTCGCTACCGTTGGGCGATAAAATTGCACCATTCGAGCAATAATTTGCGTTGACCTGCTGAAGAATTGTCTCTGCCTTGTAGCGACATATAGTTCCAGCGGTAAGATGCTTAGGTATCGCAATTTGGTCTGCGGCTGTGTGCCGCACGCATGGGGCGCTTTTGCGCCTGCGAAAGGATCTTTGAATAACATGAAGGCAATCATCCCCGCCGCCGGTCTTGGCACGCGTTTTCTGCCTGGCACCAAGTGCACGCCCAAAGAGATGCTGCCGGTGCTCGACAAGCCGGTCATCCAGTACGTCGTTGAGGAGGCGCTCGACCCCGAGGAGGTCGACGACGCCATCATCGTTACCTCGCCCGGCAAGCCCGAGCTGCTGAACTACTTCCAGCCCGACCGTTCGCTCGAGAACCTGCTGCGCGAGCGCGGTAAGGACGCCTACGCCGACGCTGTCGCCCATGCGGGCGGTATGCCGGTCGACTTCCGCTATCAGTACGAGCCCAAGGGTCTCGGTCACGCCATTCGCTCTGCCGCCGACGCTGTGGCAGGGGAGAACTTCCTGGTTCTTCTGGGCGACTACGTTGTGCCCAACCGTGATATCTGCGACAAGATGCTGGCCGTCTCCAAGGAGCACGGTGGCGCTTCGGTTATCGCCGTTGCCGCGTGTGCTCCCGAGGAAGTTAGCCGCTACGGCGTTATCGCCGGTGAGCGCGTCGGTTCGCTCGAGGGTGCCGAGGACGTTGCCGATGCAGAGCCGGGCGCTGTCTGGCGTATCGGCGGTCTGGTCGAGAAGCCCGCTCCCGAGGCTGCTCCGTCCAACCTGTACATCGTCGGTCGCTACCTCCTGTCTCCGCTGGTCATGGACCTGCTGGCCGATCAGCAGGCCGGTAAGGGTGGCGAGATCCAGCTGACCGACGCCATGGCCCGTTCGCTCGATCGCGAGGCCATGTATGCTGTCGTCATCGACCCGCTGTCGGGCTACGACACCGGTACCCCGTCTGGTTGGATGGCCACCAACGCCCTCATGGCTGCAAGCGACCCTCGCTTTGCAAGTGCCTTCTGGGATGCCATCGACGAGCGCGGCGGCTTGATGCGCAAGTAAGCCTTCGGGCAACGATATTTACGGGCGCGGACCTCGGTTCGCGCCCGTTTTTTTATAAGAGCTTCGATTGCCGGCTCCCTGTTCACAGAAAATATATGAACAGATGTTCGATGAATATCCATCTACCTGCATGTTTTCTGTCGAAAAACTTTGCTACTCCAAAAACTCAATCACGTCAAGGCTTTTCTTGCTCAACGGTCGGTACCTGATAAACTATTAGGTTGCGATAACTGGCGAAGCCATGCCTCGCCAACCCACCGAGCATTTCCGTGAAGGAGGAAAAACCTGGTGACCTACGCATACACTGCCACTGAGCGCAAGCGCGTCAGCTTCGGGAAAATCCCGGAGGCCATGGAGCTCCCCAACCTTATCTCTGTTCAAAGGGAATCCTTTGAGCGTTTTAAGGACGAGGGCCTTCGTGAGGCGTTCAAGGAATCCAGCCCCATCCAGAGCCAGAACCATGTTCTCGAGGTTACCTTCGGCGAGCATCAGTTCGGCGACCCCGCGCACACCGTCGAGGAGTGCCGCGAGAAGGATATGACCTATCAGGCTCCGCTTTTGACCGACGTCCGTCTCACCAACAAGGAGACCGGCGAGATCAAGGAGCAGCTCGTCTTCATGGGCGACTTCCCCATGATGACCGATCAGGGCACCTTCATCATCAACGGTACCGAGCGTATCGTCGTCTCGCAGCTCGTCCGCTCCCCGGGCGTGTACTACAGCTCCGAGATGGATTCGGGCAAGCAGATCTACAAGGCCCAGATCATCCCGTCCCGCGGTGCCTGGCTTGAGTTTGAGGTCGACAAGCGCGACCAGCTCATGGTCTCCATCGACCGTAAGCGCAAGCAGAGCGCCACGATGTTCCTGCGCGCCCTTGGCATCGCCGTCACCAACGACGACATCATCGAGCTTCTCGGCAACTCCGATGTGATCAAGCGCACCCTTGAGCGCGATACCGCCCTCACTCGCGAGGACGCCCTCATCGAGATTTACCGTCGCCTGCGCCCGGGCGAGCCTCCCACCGTGGATGCCTCCCGCAGCCTGCTCGAGGGCCTGCTCTTTAACCCGCAGCGCTACGATCTGGCCCGCGTCGGTCGTTACAAGGTCAACAAGAAGCTCAACCTCACCACCGAGGAAGAGGTCACGGTGCTCACCGACGAGGATATCGTCGCTACGCTGCGCTACCTGCTGTCCCTCGCTGCCGGCGAGCAGGGCTTCAAGGTCGACGACATCGACCACTTTGGCAACCGCCGCATCCGCACCGTCGGCGAGCTCGTCGCCAACCAGTTCCGTATCGGCATGAGCCGTATGGAGCGCGTCGTCCGTGAGCGCATGAGCTCCCAGGACATCGACGAGATCACCCCGCAGTCGCTCATCAACATCCGCCCGATCGTGGCCTCCATCAAGGAGTTCTTCGGTTCCTCGCAGCTCTCGCAGTTCATGGACCAGGCGAACCCCCTGACCGGTCTGACCCACAAGCGCCGTCTGTCCGCACTCGGCCCTGGTGGTCTTGCCGGCCACAAGTCCGGCTCCAGCCGCCGTACCAACGTGCCGACGGCCGTCCGCGACGTTCACAATTCGCACTACAGCCGCATGTGCCCGATCGAGACCCCCGAAGGCCCCAACATCGGCCTGATCGGCTCGCTCGCCCTCTACGCTCGCGTCAACGAGTACGGCTTCATCGAGGCTCCGTTCCGCCGCGTCGAGAACGGCGTTGCCACCGACCAGATCGACTGGATGACCGCTGACGAGGAAGAGAAGCACGTCATCGCGCCGGCCAACACGCCGCTCGATCCCAAGACCAACGAGTTCATCACGACCGATGCCGAGGGCAAGATTGTCCGTCCGCACACCGTGATCGCCCGTACCCGCGACTTCGACGGCTCCTTCGGCGCTCCCGCCGACGTGCCTGTCGAGGACGTCGACTACATGGACGTCTCGCCGCGTCAGATGCTCTCCGTCGCAGCCACGCTGATCCCGTTCCTCGAGCACGACGACGCCAAGCGTACGCTGATGGGCGCCAACATGCAGCGTCAGGCCGTGCCGCTGGTTCACCCTGCCGCTCCCTATGTCGGTACCGGCATGGAGCGTCGCGCCGCCCTGGACTCTGGTGAGGTCACCCTGGCCAAGAACGCCGGCGAGGTTATCTTTGCCGATGCTTCCAAGATTATCGTCAAGCATGCCGGCGGCATGGACGAGTATCACCTGGCCAAGTACCAGCGCTCCAACCAGTCCACCTGCATCAATCACCGTCCGCTCGTTCGCGTCGGTGACACCGTTGAGCAGGGCGAGCCTCTGGCCGACGGTCCTTCGACCGATCATGGCGAGCTCGCACTGGGCCAGAACCTCACCGTGGCATACATGCCGTGGGAAGGCTTCAACTACGAGGACGGTATCGTCGTGTCCGAGCGCCTGGTGGCCGAGGACCTGCTGACGACCATCAATATCACCCGTCACGAGATCGACGCCCGCGACACCAAGCTCGGCCCCGAGGAGATCACTCGCGAGATCCCGAACCTCTCCGAGGACATGCTTGCCAACCTCGACGAGGACGGCATCATCCGCATCGGCGCCGAGGTCGGCCCTGGCGACATCCTGGTCGGCAAGGTCACGCCTAAGGGCGAGAGCGCTCTGACTGCCGAGGAGCGCCTGCTGCGCGCCATCTTCGGTGCCAAGGCTCACGACGTTCGCGACACTTCCCTTAAGATGCCTCACGGCGCTTACGGCCGCGTCATTGACGTCGTCCGCTTTAGCCGCGAGAACGGCGACGACCTGGCCCCCGGCGTCAACGAGCAGGTGCGCGTCTACGTCGCCCAGCGTCGTAAGATCCAGCAGGGCGATAAGATCGCCGGTCGCCACGGCAACAAGGGCGTTATCTGTAACGTTCTGCCGGTCGAGGACATGCCCTACATGGCTGACGGTACCCCGATCGACGTTATCCTCAACCCGCTGGGCGTTCCTTCGCGTATGAACGTCGGCCAGCTGCTCGAGTGCCACCTTGGCTGGGCTGCTGCCTGCGGTTGGGATACCGAGGATGCCGACTCCGACAAGTATGTCCCCGGTCCGTTCTTCGTCTCGACGCCCGTCTTCGACGGCGCCAAGGAGGACGAGATCGCCGAGGTTATCCGTCGCGCCAACAAGAACATGCTCAACAAGGCTACCGCTGCCTTTGGCGATCACATGCGCCCCGAGTTTGTCACCCAGCTTGACGAGCGCGGCAAGACCCGCCTGTTCGACGGCCGCACCGGCGAGGAGTTCCGCGAGCCCATTACCGTGGGCACGTCCTACATCCTCAAGCTCGGCCACATGGTCGACGACAAGATCCACGCCCGTTCGACCGGCCCTTACAGCCTGGTTACCCAGCAGCCGCTGGGCGGCAAGGCTCAGTTCGGCGGCCAGCGCTTCGGCGAGATGGAAGTTTGGGCACTGTACGCATACGGTGCTTCCAACGTCCTGCAGGAGATCCTGACCGTCAAGTCCGACGATACCGTGGGCCGCGTCAAGACCTACGAGTCCATCGTCAAGGGCGAGAACGTTCCTGTCCCGGGTATCCCCGAGTCCTTCAAGGTTCTCGTCAAGGAGATCCGTTCCCTCGCGCTGGACATCGAGCCCATGCACGATGCCGACGAGGACGCCTCCGCCCCTGTGACCGCCGAGGAGACCTCTGCTCTCGACGACCTGGCTGCGCTCGCCGGCGTTGACGCCGACGTCGAGGCCCAGGATGCCGAGACCGCCGAGGCACCCGAGGCTGTCGCCGCCACGACCACTGATAAGGAGTAGTTGACTGTGGCAGATTTCGAAGCTACTGATTTTGACTCGGTAAAGATCTCCCTTGCCTCCGCCGACCAGATCCGTTCCTGGTCGCACGGTGAGGTCAAGAAGCCGGAGACCATCAATTACCGTACCCTCAAGCCCGAGAAGGACGGCCTGTTCTGCGAGAAGATCTTCGGTCCCGCCAAGGACTGGGAGTGCTCCTGCGGCAAGTACAAGGGCATCCGCTTTAAGGGCATCGTCTGCGAGCGCTGCGGCGTCGAGGTCACCTCGGCCAAGGTGCGTCGCGACCGCATGGGCCACATCGAGCTCGCCGCTCCCGTGTCCCACATCTGGTACTTCAAGAGCCCCACGAGCTTCCCGATGAGCCGTATGCTCGACATCAAGTCCAAGGACCTCGAGAAGGTTCTGTACTTTGCCAGCTACATCATCACCGAGGTCGACTACGAGGCTCGCGAGGCCGACGCTGACGACCTGCGCGAGGAGCTCGCCGCCGATCTGGAAGAGATCGATGCCGAGTGCGCCCGCCAGATCGAGTCCCTCAAGGAGCAGGGCAACCCCGAGAACTTTGATGAGTTCTCCGACGAGGAGCCGCTGACCCCCGAGGAGATCGCCTCTGGCATCGTCGACATCGAGGAAGAGTGCAAGGACGAGAAGCAGCTCCGCACGGACGCCTTCAACGCCTTCATGAAGCTCACCGAGCGCGACCTCATCTCCGATGAGCCGCTGTTCCGTGAGATGACCCGTTACTACTCCATGTACTTCAAGGGTGGTATGGGTGCCGAGGCCGTCCGCGACCTGCTCGCCGCCATCGACCTCCCCTCCGAGGCCGAGAAGCTCAAGGCCATCATCGCCGACGAAGACTCCCAGAAGCAGAAGCGCGAGAAGGCCGTTAAGCGCCTCGAGGTCGTTGACGCCTTCCTGAAGGGCGGCAACAGCCCCGCGAACATGATCCTGGACGTCATCCCGGTCATTCCGCCCGATCTGCGCCCGATGGTCCAGCTCGACGGCGGCCGCTTCGCCGCGTCCGACCTCAACGACCTGTATCGTCGCGTGATCAACCGTAACAACCGACTCAAGCGCCTGCTCGACCTGGACGCCCCCGCGATCATCGTGAACAACGAGAAGCGCATGCTCCAGGAGTCCGTGGACGCCCTGTTCGACAACGGCCGTCGTGGTCGCCCGGTCTCTGGCCGTGGCGGTCGCCCGCTCAAGTCGCTCGCCGAGGCCCTCAAGGGCAAGCAGGGTCGTTTCCGTCAGAACCTGCTGGGCAAGCGTGTCGACTACTCTGGCCGTTCGGTCATCGTTACCGACCCCAAGCTGCTGCTGCACCAGTGCGGTCTGCCCAAGACCATGGCGCTGGAGCTCTTCAAGCCCTTCGTCATGAAGCGCCTGGTCGAGCTTGGCAAGGTCGAGAACATCAAGGGCGCCAAGCGCGCTATCGACCGCGGTGCCACCTTTGTGTGGGATATCCTCGAAGAGGTCATCGACGGTCGCGTCGTGCTGCTCAACCGTGCACCGACCCTGCACCGTCTGTCCATCCAGGCCTTTGAGCCGGTGTTGGTCGAGGGCAAGGCTATCCACCTGCACCCGCTGGTCTGCTCGCCCTTCAACGCCGACTTCGACGGCGACCAGATGTCTGTCCACGTGCCGCTGTCCAGCCAGGCTCAGGCCGAGGCTCGCGTGCTCATGCTCTCTGCGAACAACCTGCGCTCGCCGGCATCCGGCAAGCCGGTCAACATTCCCTCGCAGGACATGATCATCGGTGTGTACTACCTCACTCAGGTCCGCGACGGCCTGCCCGGCGAGAACCACGTGTTCTCGAGCTTCGACGACGCGCTGCACGCCTATGACTGCCGTTCCGAGGTCGACATGCAGGCCAAGATCCAGGTCCGCGTGTCCGCCGAGAACGCCAACGTCATCAACGAGGACGGCACCCGTATCTTCCGCGTCAAGAACGGCAAGAACGAGTTCGTCGACTACGACGTTACTGGTAACAAGACCGCGCGCTTCGAGACCTCTATCGGCCGCATCATCTTCAACCGCCAGTGCCTGCCCGAAGACTACGAGTTCATGAACTACAAGATGGTCAAGGGCGATGTGGCCAAGCTGGTTGCCGACTGCTGCGATCGTTACCCCGAGGCCAAGGTCGGCCCGATCCTCGACGCCATCAAGTACTCCGGCTTCCACTACGCTACCCGCGCCGGCCTCACCATCTCGGTGTGGGACGCTCTCATCCCTGCCGAGAAGCAGGAGCTGCTCGACCGCGCCCAGGCCAACGTCGACCAGATCAACGAGTACTTCGAGGAGGGCTTCATCAACGAGACGGAGCGCCACATCGAAGTCGTTAACGAGTGGACCGCTTGCACCGACAAGGTTGCAGCGCTCATGCTCGACTTGTTCGACGAGGAGAACCCGCTCTACATGATGGCCGACTCCGGCGCCCGTGGTTCTAAGACCCAGCTGCGTCAGCTCGGCGGCATGCGTGGCCTGATGGCAGACATGTCCGGCGAGACGATCGACCTTCCCATTAAGGCGAACTTCCGCGAGGGTCTGCTGCCGCTCGAGTACTTCATTTCGACCTACGGCGCCCGTAAGGGCCTGGTCGATACCGCATCCCACACCTCGGACTCTGGTTACCTGACCCGTCGTCTGGTTGACGTGGCCCAGGACGTCATCGTCCGCGAGGAGGACTGCGGTACGCACGAGGGCGTCACTTACAACCTCATCATCCCCGGCACCACCGACCTCAACACCGACCTCGTCGGCCGTTGCTTCATTGAGGACGTCGTGGCTCCCGATGGCACCGTGCTCTTTGAGCAGGACGGCTACATCGAGAAGGTCGCCGACATCCAGAAGATGGTCGATGCCGGCCTTAAGAAGGTCAAGCTTCGCGCGCTGCTCACCTGCCGCTCCAAGTACGGCGTGTGCCAGAAGTGCTACGGCTGGGATCTTTCCACCCGTCGTCCGGTCGCCATCGGTACCGCGGTCGGCATTATTGCCGCCCAGTCCATCGGCGAGCCCGGTACGCAGCTTACGATGCGTACCATTCACTCCGGCGGCGTCGCTGGCGTCGACGATATTACGCAGGGTCTGCCTACGGTCAGCCGTATGTTCGATATCGTCGGCAACGTCAACGAGAAGATTCTGGGTCGCGAGGCCGAGCTGGCTCCGTACTCCGGCCACCTCTCGATTAAGCCCGAGAAGTCCGAGTATGTGCTGACGCTCACCGACTCCGAGGACCACACCCGTGTCCTCGACGAGCGTCGCGTCCCCGCTTCGGTGCGCTTTATGCCCGAGATCGAGGACGGCTGCGAGGTTCGCGCCGGCGACCAGATCACCAAGGGCTTCGTCAACTTCCGCAACCTGCGCAAGCTGACCGACATCGAGTCGACGATGCACACCTTCGTCGAGAGCGTCAAGGACGTCTACACCAGCCAGGGCGTCGACCTGAACGACAAGCACATCGAGGTGCTCGCACGTCAGATGCTGCGTCGCGTTCAGATCACCAACCCCGGTGACTCCAAGTACCTGCTTGGTCAGTATGTTGACCGCTATGAGTTCGCCGACGAGGTCGAGCGCGTTGCCCGTCTGGGCGGTCAGGCTCCCGTGGCCGAGCCCGTCATCCTGGGTACGCTCAAGGTCGCGTCCAACATCGACTCCTGGCTGTCGAGCGCTTCGTTCATCCGTACCGCTGGCGTCCTTACCGAGGCTGCCATCGAGGGCAAGGTCGATCACCTGCTCGACCTTAAGTCCAACGTCATCGTCGGTAAGAAGATCCCGGCTGGTACCGGCCTCAAGCCGTACGCCAACGCCAAGCTGACGTATCGCACGGCCGACGGCTACGTGGACATCGACGGCCCGGCTTCGCCCAACGCCAAGTCGCTGCCCGAGTGGGCTCCTGTGGAGCTCAAGGACCTGGACGAGCAGCTCCCGCAGCAGCTCGACTGGGCCGGCTACGACGAGTTCGGTGGTGCTGACGGTTCGTTCACCCGCAACGGCCACACCATCTCCGCCGAGAAGGCTCGCCTGTACCTGTTCGACGACCTGGGCGTGTCGCAGCGCTGGACCAACAAGTTCAGCGAGGTCGGCATCGAGACGGTCGGCGACCTGGTCGGCAAGTCCGAGGAGGATCTGCTGCGCATCGATGGCATCGGTGCCAAGGCGATCGAGGAGCTCCGTGACGGCCTTGAGGCCCACGACCTGCTCTACATCCTCGAGAACAACGACGACGTTGCCGACGAGGAAGACCTCTCGCAGCTGTTGCAGATGGTCTTTAGCCCCGACGGTCCGGACGATATCCTGCTGGGTACCTCCGCTCCGACGCATCACGCCGACGCCGACGAGGAGCTCCTGGGCGCCCCGATCGACGACAAGAAGGCTCCCGCCAACGGCGCGATCAACGAGGACATGGCTTCCCTCGACGAGCTGCTCAACCAGCTCGTGGACACCGACGACGCCGAAGAGGCCAAGGACAACGACGAGGAGTAACCTCCTAGTACGTTAACCGCCCTTTCAAAGATCCGCTTCTCAACAGGGGAGCGGATCTTTTTTGTTGAGAAGCGCTGCCCCGACGAGCACGGCGGATTCCCGGCCCGATTGGTGGCCCCTCGGGGGCTTGCCCGTATCGTAGGCAATGCGCCGAACGCTCGCCAACGAATGTCATCGATGGCCTATTTCGGACTGTAATGGGAGTCTCGCCCATACCGTCCGGCGGCCCGTTGCCCACCGGCGGCGATAGCCGCACGGCCCGGGAACGGGGCCGATGCGGCCGGGGCCCCTCTTCCTCTCTACGTTCGGCATCCGGCGTCCATGAGCCGGGGATTTGCGCATAATGGCGATAACATGTGCAAATCCCCCCCCTTGCAAACGGCGGTATGACACTCTTACCATGGCACTTGTATCATTTACCGTATCAGGATGCCCGCGTCCCATGGCAAAGGCAGGAAACCGGCAGGAAGGGATAACCGTGTCCATCAAGAACCGCGCCGCCGCCAAGGGGACCTTCGCGCTCGCCAGGGTCGACTTCTCCTTCGAGCGGAAGCAGGCCTTCGCCGTATGGTACACCGACGGCACCGCCGGCCTCTACAGGAGGGCCGAGGCCCCCTCCGCCGGCGACGCCTTCGACGGCCGCACGGTCACCAAGGTGGAGACGGGCATCGAGGACAAGGCGGGGCTTTTCAAGGACGACAGCGGCATCACGAGCGTGACCGCCGTCGACGAGGGCATCCGCCCGAAGACGACACGTGATTGGTTCAACGGCTGCGGGGACCTCGAAGAGGCGGACCTCGACAGGCTCGACACCTCGAGCGTCACGGACATGGGCGCCATGTTCTGCAAATGCCGCTCGCTCACGACGCTCGACGTCTCGGGATGGGACACCTCGAGCGTCACGGACATGCATCAGACGTTCGCCTTCTGCTACAGGCTCTCCCCGCTCGACGTCTCGGGCTGGGACACCTCGAAGGTGACGAATATGGACGGCATGTTCCACAGCTGCCACGGGCTCTCCTCGCTCGACGTCTCGGGCTTCGACACCTCGAGCGTCACGAACATGGGCGGCATGTTCTACAACTGCTCCTCGCTCCGCTCACTGGCTCTCGGGCCCCGGTGGACGAAGAGCCTGGCGGGGACTGGGCTCGACAGCACCCTCTACGGGGCCGACGGCACCGCCTACGCGCTCGCAGGCGTGCCCCTCGGGGTCGCGGCGACGTACTACACGAGGGCGGAGTACGTGCCCCATGCGAGGGCGGGGTACGCGCCCCAGGGCGATCCCGCCGGCGGGGATGACGCCGAGGCACCCCTGGCGACATAGCGGGCCGCATCGGGACAAAGGCCGCACGGCGGCCGACAGGCGGGCCCCGTCGGCCCATGAACTGCCCTCATTTCTTGGACATGAGAAATGAGGGCCCTTTTATGGCCGGAAATGCCCTGCGCGACGCCGCCCTGAGGCCGAGCGCAGCCGAGTTGCGCGGCGGGGGCGGGGCCGCGCGTCGATCGCGACTCCGCTCGGGATACCGGAGGAAGCCGCGAGAAAACAGCTGGACGCCCACAGGTCCGCAGGCACCGAGGTTCCGGCCGAGACGGGGGAGGGGCGCGCCGCCCCGAAGGCTTCAGGGGGGCGGGTAAGTTTGTCGCATGTTCCGCATGAGCCGGAGGCCACTTAACGTGCTTTCCGTCTTGCGCAGGACTGTAGAGCAGCAAACTTAAACAGCGGGCGGCCCGGTCCGGAAATCCGTCCCCGCGCACAGGAGGGGATTCCTTTTGTGTAGGCTTTGCGGAAATGTGCCAATTTTGGGATACGCCCGGCGGCGTGGTCTGTTGACGGCACAGCTAACGCCACGTATCCTATCGAACTGCGTGTTTCGTAGGGGGATGCTGACCCCTCGATTCAAGCCGTTGCACTTTACAGAAAGCTGGAATCATTCGAGAAGGAGTACGCTTTGCCTACTATTAACCAGCTGGTTCGCCAGGGCCGTCGTTCCGTGCCCAAGAAGTCCAAGAACGCTGCTCTGCAGCACAACTCCCAGAAGCGCGGCGTGTGCACCCGCGTCTTCACCACGAGCCCCAAGAAGCCGAACTCGGCTCTTCGTAAGGTTGCCCGTGTTCGCCTCGTCAACGGCATCGAAGTTACTGCTTACATCCCGGGTGAGGGCCACAACCTGCAGGAGCACTCCATCGTGCTCGTCCGCGGCGGTCGTGTCCGTGACCTCCCTGGTGTCCGTTATCACGTCATCCGTGGCGCCTACGACGCTGCTCCGGTCCAGAACCGTATGCAGGCCCGTTCCAAGTACGGTGCTAAGCGCCCCAAGGCCAAATAAGCCAGATAACGTTTTGATACTTTCGCCGTGTGCCGCCTAAGCGCCGCACGGTAGACACTTAAGGAGATTTCACATGCCGCGTCGTGCAGCAGCTAATCGTCGTGAGGTTCAGCCTGACGCCGTTTACAACAACCGCCTGGTGACTCAGCTCATCAACAAGGTCCTTCTTGACGGCAAGAAGGCCACCGCTGAGCGCATCGTTTACACCGCTTTCGAGATCGTTGCCGAGAAGTCCGAGGGTGGCGACGCTCTCGCTACCTTCAAGAAGGCTATGGACAACGTCAAGCCCACGCTCGAGGTTAAGCCCAAGCGTGTCGGTGGCGCTACCTATCAGGTCCCGATGGAGGTCAACTCCCGTCGTTCCACCGCTCTGGGTATCCGCTGGATCGTCAACTTCTCCCGCGCTCGCAAGGAGAAGACCATGGCCGAGCGTCTCGCCAACGAGATCCTCGACGCTTCCAACGGCCTGGGCGCTTCCGTCAAGAAGCGTGAGGACGTCTTCAAGATGGCCGAGGCCAACCGCGCGTTCTCTCACTATCGTTGGTAAGTTAAGGTAAGGAACTAACATGGCTAAGCCTAAGTACAAGCTTTCCGATACCCGTAACATCGGCATCATGGCCCACATCGATGCCGGTAAGACCACCACGACCGAGCGTATTCTTTACTACACCGGTAAGACCCACAAGATCGGTGAGGTCCATGAGGGCGCTGCCACCATGGACTGGATGGTTCAGGAGCAGGAGCGCGGCGTAACCATTACCTCCGCTGCTACCACGTGCTTCTGGAACAAGGACGGTAAGGACTACCGCATCCAGATCATCGACACCCCGGGCCACGTTGACTTCACCGCCGAGGTCGAGCGCTGCCTGCGCGTCCTCGATGGCGCTGTCGCCGTCTTCGACGCCGTTGCCGGCGTTCAGCCCCAGTCTGAGACCGTTTGGCGTCAGGCTTCTACCTTCAACGTCCCCCGCATCGCCTTCATCAACAAGTATGACCGCGTGGGCGCTGACTTCTTCAACGCTATCGAGACCATGAAGGATCGTCTCGACGCTAACGCCGTGGCCGCTCAGGTCCCGATGGGCGCCGAGGACAACTTCTGGGGCGTCATCGACCTGGTCACCATGACTGCATGGGACTTCAAGGCCGACGAGAAGGGTATGACCTACCCCGAGCCGATGGACGAGATCCCGGCTGAGTTCGCCGACATCGCTGCCACCAAGCGCGAGGAGCTCCTCGACGCTGCTGCCAGCTTTGACGACGAGCTCATGGAGAAGATCCTCATGGAGGAGGACTTCACCGTCGAGGAGCTCAAGGCCGCTCTGCGCAAGGGCGTTCTGGCCAACGAGCTCAACCTCGTCTTCGTGGGCTCCGCCTACAAGAACAAGGGCGTTCAGGAGCTGCTCGACGCTGTCGTCGACTACCTGCCCAGCCCGCTCGACGTTGAGGCCGTCACCGGTACCGATCCGGACACCGGCGAGGAGATCCAGCGTCATCCTTCCTTCGACGAGCCCTTCTCCGGCCTGGTCTTCAAGATCATGACCGACCCGTTCGTCGGTAAGCTCACCTATGTCCGCGTTTACTCCGGCCGCGCCGAGTCCGGCTCCTACGTGGTCAACGCTTCCAACGGTCAGCGCGAGCGCCTCGGCCGCATCCTCGAGATGAACGCCGCCGAGCGTATCGACCGTGACGACGCTGCCGCCGGCGACATCGTCGCTTGCGTCGGCTTCAAGAACTCCACCACCGGTGATACCCTGTGCGAAGAGGGCAAGGAGATCGTCCTCGAGAAGATTGAGTTCGCTAAGCCCGTTATCGACGTTGCCATCGAGCCCAAGACCAAGGCAGAGCAGGACAAGATGTCCCTGGCTCTGACCAAGCTCGCCGAGGAGGACCCGACCTTCCAGGTGTCCACCAACCACGAGACCGGCCAGACCATCATCGCCGGCATGGGCGAGCTGCACCTCGAGATCATCGTCGACCGTCTGCTCCGCGAGTTCAAGGTTGACGCTAACGTTGGTAAGCCCCAGGTTGCCTACCGCGAGACCGCTGGTCACGACGTCGAGAAGGCTGAGGGCAAGTTCGTCCGTCAGTCCGGCGGTCGCGGTCAGTACGGCCACGCCGTCATCAAGCTCGAGAAGATGGAGGAGGGCTTCGGCTACGAGTTCGTCAACGCTATCGTCGGCGGCGTCGTGCCCAAGGAGTACATCCCGTCCATCGACAAGGGCATCCAGGAGGCCCTGAACACCGGTGTTATCGCCGGCTTCCCGGTCCTCGACGTCAAGGTCACCCTGTTCGACGGTTCTTACCACGAGGTCGACTCCTCCGAGGCCGCCTTCAAGATCGCCGGTTCCATGGCTATCAAGGACGCCCTCAAGAAGTCCGATCCGCAGCTGCTCGAGCCGATCATGGCTGTCGAGGTCGAGACCCCCGAGCAGTACATGGGCGACGTTATGGGCAACCTCTCCGGTCGCCGCGGTAAGATCGAGGGCATGGAGGATCGCAAGAACACCAAGCTCATCCGTGCCAAGGTGCCGCTGGGCGAGATGTTCGGTTACGCTACCGACCTTCGCTCCCAGACCCAGGGCCGTGCATCCTACACGATGCAGTTCGACTCTTATGAGCCCGCGCCCAAGTCCATCGTGGACGAGGTCATGAGCAAGAACGCCTAAGTTCGAGCTCCCTGTTACGTAATCCGCGAGAACATCTCTCGCACTCTTTGGAGGTTTAAGTTGGCTACCCAGAAGATCCGCATTCGCCTCAAGGGCTATGATCACGAGGTCGTCGATCAGTCCGCGAAGCTCATCGTTGAGACCGCTCAGAAGACCGGCGCTCGCGTTTCCGGTCCTGTCCCCCTGCCCACCGAGCGCAACCTGTACACGGTTATCCGCTCGCCGCACGTGAACAAGGACTCCCGTGAGCAGTTCGAGATGCGCACCCACAAGCGCCTCATCGACATCCTCGACCCCACCTCGGGCACCGTTGATTCGCTCATGCGTCTCGACCTCCCCGCTGGCGTCGACATCGACATCAAGCTCTAAGCGATATCGCTCATAGCTTAAAGAGCCCCGCTGCCATTACGGTAGCGGGGCTTTTTTGTTTTGAATGATGGTTTGGACTGCCGGGTAATGCTGCCGAGAAGGTGGCTGCGGCGCCCTATTCGCTCAAGGGGCGCAGCGATGCTTCCTCAAAATGGAAGGATCGCACGCCCTCTTCCGTTTCGATACACGCGCGACCAAAGGCATCGACGGTTTTAAAGATTCCGCGCGCCATCTCGTCACCGGCAGGGGAACGGGCGATAACGTGCTCCCCAATCCAATTGAGGTGAGCGACATATTCGCCGTGGACGGGCGCGAGCGGTCCGGTGTTTTCTTTCATGGCATTGAGCAGATCTGCCCACGCGTCCACAGCGTTTACGACGGTGTGATAGACCTCCTTGAGTAACACATCGACGGCGGGAGCGTTCTCGTTGAGGTCTGACAGGCCGATTGCCGGCAAGCCGCCATCGGGAACCTCCGAGGGCACATAGTTCACGTTGAC
>OIBT01000138.1_pt1 | contig 35728 bp, 20 predicted proteins | sample 1581091 | NCBI WGS metagenome assembly OIBT01 (sample SAMEA3882549, study PRJEB24775) | human gut metagenome | biome: human-associated habitat; feature: intestine environment; material: feces | place: Netherlands | collected 2009/2010
ATAAGGTCCTGGGCCGTAGAGCCTTCGGGCAGGGAAACATTGCTTGCCGAGCCCCAGCGAGTATTGTTGCCGTTGACATCGGGACCGATAACATCGACGGACCCAAGAACCTGACCGGGGAGGGCATCGGCGTCAGCACCATACATAAAGGTGACGGCGTCACCCTCTTGGAGTTCGTAGTTGCCGGCCCCGACCTGGGCGAACTTGCCATTTACATAGAACTGCCAATAACTTTTGGTCGCAGGATCATACTCATAGATCTTACCGTCAAGCGGCGAGGTAATGCCGCTGAGGTACCAACCCCAAGACTCTTCTGTAGCATGGAGGGTAAGACCAGTCTGCTCCAGCAAATCCTTAGCAGAGGAACCAGCCTTGAGACTCGTCTGGCCCGTCGAGGCCCAAACCTGCTGCTTGCCGTCCTTGTCCTTACCGAGGACCTGAACGGAAGCATGAACAGAATCGGATGGCAACTGGTCGCCCCAGCCACCGTAGAACCACGTAACGGTATCGCCAGCATGAATGGTGACATTGTCTGCCGTGCGGTCGCTCGACTTGCCGTTGATAAACAGCTGCCAAGAGGTCGAATAATCGAACGGCGTACCCAGCTCAACGCCGTTGTACTTAAGGCTCAGAATGAAGGAGCCCGCAGCAACGGCGTCGATGCCATTCGCCTCGAGCGCGACCTTCGTAAGGTCAAGTGCGCTCGAGCCGGACGTCACCACATACTGCGCGTTATCGACCCAAGTCTGAGTCTTGCCCTGGGCATCGCGACCAATGACGGTCACATTTGCGGCAACCTGGTCCTTAACGACAGGGGACGAGCTACCAGCCGCATAGGCAAACTCAATCTTCTGCCCCTGGGTGAGCTTGATGCTGCTCGCGCCAACCGAGGAAGACGCGCCGTCGACGAACAGCTGCCAGTAGGCATAAGTCGCCGGATCGAAGGCAAGCGTGCGGCCATCGCTCGGGGATGTGATGCTTTCGAGGTAGAAACCGTATGCCGTGTTCGGATCGTAGTCCGCCTTGAAGCCCGTCTTCTCTTGCAGCTTAATAAAGGCATCCGCAGCCGTCGCGCCCTCGTCGAGCTTGAGCTGCGTAGGTGCCACCCAGGTCTGAGCCTTGCCGTCGGCATCGGTGCCGATAATCGAGAACGAGACCTCGACTTGCTTCTTGGCGACATCGCCGGTTTCTGTCGGGTTCTCTGCCTGGACGGCAGCCACGGCGGCAGATCCTGCTTGGCCAGCGGATGCCGTCGAAGACTGCTCACTCGCGGCAGGGTTCTCCCCCGTCGCCGAGCCTTCGTCGCCAGCTACCGCCCCTGTTGTGGCGGTACTAGCTGCGGGCGCGCTCCCAGAATCCGAAACCTCGGCGCCGCTCTGCTCAGCGGCACCGCCCGCAAGCGCTGCGTCCTCACTCGGTGTCGCAGCCTGAGCCACAGCCCCGGCAATGCCCTCGGCGCCCTCGGCCCAAAGTTGCGCCGGCGTGGTGCCAAAAGCCATGGCAAAAGCCAGGAACGCCACCAGACCGCGCTTGGCTACGCCACGGGCAATCGCTCCATGGCGACGCCACGAGGCGCGCTGGCACTCGTCCTCAAACATATCCATTTGTCTCCTATTGTCTGAACTTGGAGCATTGCCCAGCGGCTGCCCCACGTCATCGCGCACATTGCGCTCGAGTACCCCCATCGGGGTCCTCCTTCCCTCCAGAGCCCAACGCGTACCGGCGGCATACGCCGCCGCCGTATGCAAGATGGGAGGCGATCCGACTTAACCTTACCGACCCGAGCACGCCGTCCGATCTGCGACGCGACCATCCCGGGCCAAGAGGAATTACGGTTACTGGTACAGCCGGGGACTTGCACCCCGATTCTCCCAAACGCGCAGGAAAACCGCGCATTCGTGCGTCTCCGCACCACCATCTAGGCCATCGATTATTACTGTCATTATGGTATCACGCAAAAGGGCCCCGCACGCAGGCGAAGCCCAAGGTAAAAGCTATGGTTTGCAATAGAAAAGGGTGGGGATGGAGTGCTGAGCAAAATAACCCGTTTCTTCGATCCCGGAAAATGCTAACGCTTGCCGCCGTGGCTGTTGCGCCAGATTTCGCGGCCCAGCATCAGCGCCAGCACCAGCGCGCTCACGTAGCCCATAAAGCCAATGACCGGGATACCGAACACAACCGGCTCGATGCGCGCGTAGTACACCACCGACGAACCGATAAACAGACCGGCGATCACAATTGCCATCGACATGCGGTCGATAATTCCACCCAGCTGCCGCAGCGCCTTATCGCTGCTCATGATCTGCGTGTTCACCTTAAGCTGGCCGCGCGTGAGCATGCGTGACGCCAAGCCCAGATACTCGGCCGCCTCGAGCGAGCCTTTTGCCGCGCGATAGCTGCTCGCGGCAAGATCGCGCCCCATTTCGCGGACGCGCGCATAGGTGCTCTTCTCGTTTTTGATATGCGTCTGGATGATCTGGATCATGTTGACGTTGGGCATGTACTCGGTCAGCAGGCCCTCGAGTGTCACCATGCCGCGCGCGAACATCGTCACCACGCTCGGCAGCTCAACGTCATTTTTGCGCGCCAGGTTTAGCAGCGAGGTCAAAAACTCGCCGATATCCAGGTCCTTAAGATCGAGCCCCGCAAAGTCGGCAACGATAAAGTCCAAATCGGACAAAAAGGCCGAATGGTCGAGCTCGGCCGAGTCGCCGCGCGTCACGGCAAAGCGCATGAGCGAATCCTTGAGCTTGGGCACGTCGCCCTCGGCCACGGCGAAAATCATGTCCTTGACGATACCGCGGTCGTGACTCGACATGCGCCCGACCATGCCCAGGTCGATAAAGTAGACGATGCCGTCCTTGAGGATGATGTTTCCCGCATGCGGGTCGGCATGGAAAAAGCCGTCGTCGAGCACCTGCGTCGAATAGTCCTCGACAATCGCCGAGCCGATCTTTTCCAGGTCATAGCCCTCGGCCACCAGGCGCTCGGGATCGGCAATCGAGATGCCGTCGATGTAGTCCATGACCACCACGTGCTCGGTGCAAAGGTCCAGGTAGGACTTGGGGCACGACACGCCATGCACACTTTTGTGGAAGTCGTAGAAATCGTTGAGGTTTTTGGCCTCGGCTAAAAAGTTGGTCTCCTCGCGAAACGAGGTCCATAGCTCTTCGACCACGCCATGCAGGTCCACAAACTGGTCGGTGTTGACGAACTTGGAAACGATGCGCACCACCGAGCGAATGATGTCGATGTCCTGAGCCATCACCTGCTGCGCGCCGGGACGCTGCACTTTAACGGCCACGTCCTCGCCGGTCACCAGGCGGGCACGGTGTACCTGCGCGAGCGACGCGCTTCCGAGTGGGTTGGGGTCGATCGCGTCGAACATCTGCCCCAGGCGCTGGCCGTATTCCTCTTCCAAACAGCGGAGCACCACCTCATACGGCACCGGCTCTACGTCGGAGCGCAGGCGGCGCAGCTCGTCGCAAAACCGCTGCGGCAAGATCTCAGAGCGGTTGGCCAGAATCTGCCCCATCTTGACGAACATGGGACCGAGCTCTTCGAGCAGACGACGCAGGCGCACCGGCGTGAGGTTATCCCATACGCGGTACTTTTTGATCAGGCGAACGATCTGCCCAATGCGCTCACGGCGGCCCGCCGGCGTGAGCTGGTATTCCTCGTCCGGCGCCATCGCGTCGGGCTCCTCGGGGACCATATCGACAGCGCGCGGCTTCTTGCGAGCGCCCGAGACGGCGGCCTCGACCTCATCGACAACCGCCGTCTCGTCACCCAAGGGATCTAGATTGTTGTAATCGGTAGTGGAATCTGCCATCTGCGCTGTTACTCGGCCTCTTCGGTGTCCTCTGCATCGTCGGGCTCAACAGACTCGACGGGCACCGAGGTCACGTTATCCTCGACCGAATCGACGATGTCGCGCACATGGGCCAGGAAGGCCGTGCGCTCGGGGGCGGTCATAACGCGGACGCGGGCCAGGATAAGCTCGTCGAGCACGCGCTGTGCCGCAGTCTCGCCCTGCATGCCAAGGCGCTCGGTCAGGTCGGAGATGGTGCCACCGGCCTGCTCGAACATGTCGGACACGCTGCGGGCGATATCGGGGGTGCCGGCGTCCTTGCGGACCTGCTCGCCCTTGGTATTGAGGTCGTCGAGGACCTTCTTGCCGCCCTCGACGGCAACGGCAGCGGCGCCGAAGCCCACGTTGATGGCACCGTTAACAAGCTGATCGAATTTCATAACCATGGTTGGCTCCAATCGTGAACAACTGCAATGGCCTTCTTGTACCCAAGATTGGGCGAACGACACAAAATCGTTTGTCGCCGGGATAGAAATCGAGCGGGGCAAAGCCTTTGACGGCGTTTGCCCCGCTCGTTCGCTGCAATGCGGCTTTTACCTAATGTTATCGTTCATCGCGAAGGAGTTCTTCATGGCACAGCTCGTGGTGTAGAGCACCTTGCCCAACAGGGCATCGGTCTCCAAGCGCACGCGCTCGGCAAAGGCCTCGTTGGCGCGGGCGAGCTCGGCGGGCACCTCGGCCTCGGGCAGAGCGGCTACGGCAGCATCGACGTCATGGATCTGCTTGTGGCCCATGCCGCCGACCTTCTCCTGATAATCCTCGACTGCACGACCGCACTCATGGAAGCGAACATCGGCCAAGGCACCGATCAGGCGATTTGCCCAATAGAAATTCTCGGACGTCACGCGAGCCTGCGTGTCGGCATAGTACTCGGGCATGGTCTCGACATTGGCGTACAGCGGCACGAGCGCGTTAAACGAGTTGGAGCCAAAGGCCATCCACTGCACGGCGCGATACGCCGGCTGCGCATAGGGGCGCAGCTGCAGCACGGCGAGCTGGCTGTTGCGGTTGATGCCGATGGGACGATAGGCGCCGCGTGTGGCGGGCGTGCCCTTGCTGCCGTAGCAGTCGTACTCCGTGCCCTGGTAGTGGCTCGAAAGCACGTACTTGATATCCTCGATGGTCACCTTGCGCTCGGGTACGCGGCTCCAGGGGATGTCGTCGCTCTCGGGCGTGTAGTCGGCGTCGGGACCGTCCCACACATCGCTGGGGTTGAGGCAGCGCTGCATGTACCAGGCGCGCGGCGTGTTATAGACGTGGTCGCTGTCACTGTGCGAGCCAAAGGCCTCGCGCGGGTTGAAGACCGTCGCCGGACCGTCGCCCTTAACGCCCAGCGTCAAATCCAGATGCCACTCGGCCATCCAGGAGCGCAGGTCGGCGGAACACATGTGGTCGACCTGAGCGCCCTCGGCATCGTTCAGGTCAAAGCTATCGATACCCAGCTGGTTAGGCATGGTCACATAGGCGTCATCGGGCACGCGCTTGGCAATCCAGTGGTGGCCGCCGATGGTCTCGAGCCACCAGATCTCGTCAACGTCGCTAAAGGCGACGCCGTTGTTCTCGTAGGTGCCGTAGCGCTCGAGCAGGTCGCCCAGGATACGCACGCCGTCGCGGGCGGACTTGGCATACGGCAGCACCAGGGTCACCGTGTCCTCCTCGCCCAAGCCACCGGGCTGCGCCGGAACATAGCCGTCCTCGCCCTCGTTGCCCTTGGCGGGCACGTAGTCCACGAGCGGATCGGCGCCGCGGACACGCTCGTTGGTGGTGAGCGTCTCGGTTGCGGACATGCCAACATTAAGCTCGTTGAAGCCGGCCTCGGCCCAAATGCCATGACCCGGGACAACGTCGGGGACGCTTGTGTAACGCATGGGATTATCGGGCAGCTCAACGGTAAGGTGGCTCAAGACGCTCGTGTAGACACGCGGCTGTTCATTGGGATGCACCACGCGCATGCGCTTGGGCTCAAACACCCCGTTGGACGAGTCCTCATTGCGGGCGACCAGCGTCGACCCGTCGTAGCTCGCGTTCTTACCAACCAAAATCGTTGTGCACGGCATGCGCATCCTCCTTGAGCGAAGAAATCAAACGGCAACAGTGTATCGCTTCGGCGCGAAAAGGGCGAAACCACGGCCCCTCGAGACCCCCTCGGGACCCCTGTGTGCAAAAAATGCCAAATATGAGTACTGTCACCAATTTAGTAGCAGCAAATTTCTTTGTAACGAGTGCCGGAAATCCCCATTTGTGCAAAAGCAAGACAACGTTATTCCCCATAGGTTCAATAAAATGGGCTTCCTAACGATAATGGATATCGCTAGGAAGCCCAAATCCCATAAAACATATGTGACTATCTTGGCAACAGTACTCATATTTGGCGTTTTTTGCACAGCGGGTATATAACTGACCCTCTATACAGCCCAAAATGCCTATTTCGATGCGCGCTCCGCCGCTTCAATCACGTGTTTGGCAAGGATCGCGGTAGTCACAGCCCCCACGCCGCCCGGCACGGGAGTAATTGCGCCAACGATCGGCTCCGCAGCATCAAAATCCACGTCCCCGACCAGCTTGCAAGCGGCCTCGTCCCAATTTATGCCAACATCGATGATTGTCTGGCCATCGCGAACCGCATCCGTGCCAATCGTGCGCGCACGTCCAACGGCCGCAACCACAATATCAGCTGCACGGCACTCGGCAGCCAAGTCGCGCGTATGCGTATGGCAGGTCGTCACCGTGGCATTGCGAGCCGTAAGCATGGCGGCTACGGGACGACCAATCACCAGCGACCGACCGACGACCGCGACCTTGGCCCCATCCAGCTCAACGCCGTAATGGCCCAGCAACGCCAACACGGCCTCGGCCGTGCAAGGAGCAAAGCCCTTGCCTCGCCCCGAAAGCGTGGTAAGCAGCGAGGCCGGCGTCATGGAGTCAACATCCTTGGCGGGATCGAGTGCCGCGGCAACTGCATCCTCATCAAGCCCAGCGGGCAGCGGGCGAAACATCAGGCAACCGTGAACGGCCGAGTCAGCATTGATGTCCTTAATAGCCGCCAGCAACTCATCCTGCGAAACATCGGCGGTAAGCAAAACGCGGCGAGCCTCAATGCCAGCCTTTTCGCAGCGCTTGAGGGCGCCACGCTCATAGGATAGATCGTCCTCGCGCTCGCCCACACGAACGATGGCCAGTGTCGGCACGATGCCCTGTTCGCGCAGGGCGGCGCAGCGAGCAGCGAGCTCCTCGGTCAAAGCACGGGCAACGGGAGCACCCTTCAACAGTTCGGCCATGGCTATCCCCTCTTCCTTGCGGCGTCGGCAGCACGGCGCGCCAGCGCATCGGCGCGCGGCAGCCACGTATCCAGCAGCTCATCGCACGCCGCCTCGAGCTCCTCGGCGCGCGCCCGGTCTTTCATGGATGTGGTGTTGGCAAAGAGCGTCAGGCTCGCACCCTGCATGGCGGCGCGGCAGAACACGGCGCCGCACGCCACATCGGACAGCAGCTGACGCGAACCCTTGTCGGCCATGTCCTCGAGCAGCGCCAGCGCGCGCCCGCAGGCATCCATGATCCGATACGGAGGCATGGCCGCCACGTGCAACGCGTCCTGAATCGCCGCGGGTCGAGCCGGGTCCTCGCGCGGAATACCATATGCCTCGGACACCTGGCCGTACGCACGAACATCCTCGGCAACCAGGCCCACTAGTTCCTGCGCCAACTCGTCTGCCTGGGCAAATGCACGTGTCAGATCGTCTGCGCGATCGGCAAGCGCGGGATTGGTTGCCCCGTAGCGCGCGACCATCCCACAAAGCGAGGCCCCCAGCGCGCCCACAAAGGCGCTCGCGCTGCCACCGCCGGGAACCGGCTCGCGCGCGGCAAGCGCCTGGGCAAACTCGCGACAGGTTTTATCCATCATCTCTTGGCTCATACGCATGCACCCTCAATGCTTGCCAAGCTAATCGGACAGTCGGCGCCGCCCGAACGCATCGTGTATTTCGTGGTGCCTAGTCTAGCCCATAAGAGCATTCGCGTCAGTGCGCCCGGTTATCGCTCTTTTCTATGGCGGGCGATAGGCGCAACATCGCTGCGCCTATCGCCAAGCGATCAATCCCGACCCCCTGTCAAGGTCAGTCTTGCGCCCGGTCCATTGGGCCATAGACACGCCAAGTGCCATCGCGCAAACCACACCGGCAAAACAAATGCATCTTTGTTGCGCAATCCGACGCAACAGAGATGCAGGTATACGGAATAAATATGCAAGGAGCGCGAGAAAGATTGGCGTACCGATACAGGCGCGAAATAGGGATTTAGTAAAATGTCAGAAGCGCTATAATATTTATGCTGGTTTTATACTTTTAGAGGCAAAGGAGTTTCAGCATGAAGTCATTTTTGAAAACGGCCTCTCGTGCGGTCGCGGCGCTGTTTGCCGTTGCGCTCGTCACGATGGGCGTTGCATCGCCTGCTTTTGCAGACGGTGCCCCCTGATCGATCACAAACGCCAACAGCGGCAAGTCGTATGACAACTTGATTGTCGCTATTAAAGAGGCAGATGACGGCGACACCATTAATCTTGGCCCGGGCAATTACACTACCTATGGAGAAGAAAAAGGCCTTGCTGCTGGCAAGAGCCTCACTTTTGTCGGCTCCGGCACTGATTCCACGACCTGGGGCATTGGCGCTAAACTCGCCAATCCCGATAACTTTGGAACGGAATACAACGGCGATTATTCATTTGACGGATCCAAGACCATTACGTTCAAGAATATGAAGCTGCTCTCTAGCAAGAACGCGAGCCCCTACTACGGCTTCATCCGCATTGACAATACCATTGTCGACAACTGTGTCATCGACGGTTTTACATGCTACTGGGGCTATACCTCCGCTGAGTTTAACAACACCACGTTTAACGCTCCCGGCAAAGAGTATTCCCTGTGGACCTACAGCTCGCCGACCATGACGTTTAACGATTGCAAGTTCAATTGCGCCGGCAAGGCGATTAACGTTTACACCGACTACGGCGCGAACAAGAAGGACATTACCGTCAACGTGAACAACTGTACGTTCAACTCGACTGCGACTGCCAAGACCGCCCTTAATATCAATGACAGTAATATGGGTGACTTTAAGTACAAGGTCAACATCGACTGCAACACGACTGCAACGGGTCTTGCAACCGACCCTTACACCTGCTCCAAGGTGTTTGGGTTTGGCGGTCTCATTGGCGCTTGGAGGGGCCAGAACTCTGGCCGCACCGACGTCTCCATCGGCGACAAGCTCGTATGGACCGCTGGCAAGATGCAAACTCACTCCTACACCGACGGCGAGCACGACCAGGCCTTTGACTTCGACTACACCGACTGGACCTCTGATGGCGCCGGCACCTGGACCCGCGAGGTAACCAAGACCTGCAACTACTGTGGTTACAAGGAGGGTCCGACCGAGGAGAAGGCCTACGATCTCTCCTACGACCTGAACGGTTCCGAGGATGAGCAGACTGCCAAATTCGCAGCCGTTACGTGCGTCACCGAAGCCGAGGTTACGGCCGAGCAGCCGGTGCGCAAGGGCTACTCCTTCGTGGGCTGGAACACCGCAAAGGACGGCTCCGGCACAAGCTATGCCGCGGGCGATAAGGTTGAGCTTTCCGCTCCTGTGACGCTGTTCGCCCAGTGGAAGAAGGACGAGCCCGCGCCCAAGCCTTCCGACAACAAGCCTTCCGACAGCAAGCCTGCCGGCAAGCCTGCCAAAAAGACCAAGGCCAACAAGCAGGCTCTGCCCGGCACGGGTGACGCCTCCGCCAACATCGTCGCTGCTATGGGCATCACGGCAATCGCCTGCTTTGCCGCCAGCGCTGTCGTGTCTAAGGTTCGCAAGTAATTTCAACTTCGAAACACGCCGCAGCAACTTGTTGCAACGCAAAGGGGTCCGCACCGCAAAAGGTGCGGACCCCTTTTTGCACAAAAAGCTGTGGCGAGGCACCTTCGATGACTAACCGGATGCGTCCGTCGTCAAGATTCGCAGCCCCCCGGCTACGCTCCGCCCCACCGCACCAAACATGGGACCAGTAGAAGGACGGCAGCACCGGCCCTCCCCTCTTTTGCGCCCGGACATATTGCCACTTAACGGCGCAAATCCGGCCCTCAGAATGGGACACATGGCCCACCCGAACGAGCCGCTCGCGCGTACAGTAAAGGCAGGTAATCCATGGGCGGTTACAGATCGAGGAGGACACGACCATGAAAAAGAAGGCCTTTGCGATTCTCACCCTCTGCATCAGTCTCTTTGCCGCAGTTGCCTTGGTGGGTTGCGGTGGCAGCGGCGGCGCTACCGGCAGCGGCGGTGGCGGTGGAGCGGAAAAGCCAGCCGTAGATATGAGGACCGACTTCATTTGGTTTAAGGTCGAGGTCCCCGAGGGCGTCGAAATCACCGACGTCGCAGGCGACACCGCCGACAGGGCCCAATTTAAGTTCACCGAGAGCGAGCACGCCAGCGACCGCTTCATCCCCGTCTTCGACTCTGACAAGAACGCCGACGAGCTGTTCGACTACGAGGCAAAGTGGAAGACCGACTTTGAGTGGACCGAGAATGATCCCGTTAAGTACAACGGCAAGACCTGGCGCAACGCTTCCTACACGCACACTGGCGGCGTAACGACCGAGTACTTCACCGACGTTGACGGTGGCAGCGTGTATGTGCGCATCGACAACATCGAGGAGCACAAGGACGCCGTCGAGACCATGATGAAGTCCCTGGAATTTGCCGATGACATCGCCAAGGCCAAGACCGAGGCCATGGACGTCAAGCTCGACGACATCGAGATCAAGCGCTAAAGCTCCAACGGCATGCAGCAGCACCGTTTTAGCTCAGCCGGGATGCAAGGTGCGACTCCTTGCATCCCGGTTTTTTATGTTCGAAAGCGCCCGGTCGCATCACCATATTGAGCACGTTGACGAATTCCTGGGCCCGGGAGCGGCTACTGAGGCAGAAGGTGCAGACGGTCAACAGCCGGTTACTGTGCCTCTGTTGTCCCTGGCGTTTCATTCTAGTAGCCACGAGGCCCTTTCGCGAAGACCTCCGACGACGTCGCAGTTTATGTCCCCGCCAGGCTTTATGATAATCGCCATTAGCCAGCCATTAGCTATTAAGCAGCATCCCTCAAGAGGAAAGTGGGAGATACGAATGGGCACACCAAAACCGTCTTTGCGCGGCTGCGTCTATGGGCTTGCCGTCGGCGACGCGCTGGGCGTTCCTTACGAGTTCAGGCCCCGCGGAACGTTCGAATGCACGGACATGATCGGCTACGGCACGCATGGGCAGCCCGCCGGCACCTGGAGCGATGACACGTCCATGACGCTTGCTACCTGTGACTCGATTAGGGAGCTCGGGCACATCGACACCGCAGACATGCGCGACAAGTTCGTAAACTGGATTGCCCGTGGCGAGTATACGATCGACGGCGTTTTCGATTATGGCGGCACGACCGCCCGCGCCTTGCACACCGGCAAAGGAGGCTCCGGCGAGCGCGACAACGGCAACGGCTCGCTCATGCGCATCGCGCCCCTGGCGTTCACCGATGCGACAGACGAAGAGATCAGCGAGGTCTCCGCGATTACGCACGCCCACAGAACGTCGACCGACGCATGCATCATATTTGTCGAGCTGATGAGAGACGTGCTGAACGGCGCACTCCCCTCGTGGGCACCCCATCTGAAAGGCGTGCCCGAGCAGGAAATCAGGTCAGGTGGCTTCGTGCGCGACACGCTTAAAGCCGCTACCTGGTGCTTTGTGAACACCAACAACTACGAAGAATGTGTGCTTGCCGCCGTCAACCTGGGCGACGACACCGACACCACCGCAGCCGTCGCAGGTGCGCTCGCAGGCACGGCCTACGGTATTGACGCAATTCCACGGGAGTGGATCGATACCCTACGAGGAAAGGATCTGATAGAACGGTGTTTGTTTTAGGACACGTCTTCAACGAAGACAATGTTAGTCAACGCAATGATTAAGGGACCACATAAATGATGATTACAAAATGCGCCGTCATGGGTCCGTTCGTCACAGAGCAAAGCACCGTGGGGCTGTACACCGTGTTGGTATTCGAATCCCCGCAGCCGCAGAAAAGGGCCGGTTGCAGCCGGCCCTTTAAGACGATGGCACCTGCGTTGCCCGCGCTTCCAAAGTTGACCGACTGAGGAGCGGGTTCCGCGGCACAACATGATTTTACCCAGTGAGACGGCTCCTTTGCAGCCGTCCCACCTTTTATTTAGATCTACTACGATGGACAGCTCGCACTACTGCGCACTGTCCCGTACCGCTCCCCTACTTCCCAAAGATCCCAGCGAGCAAGCCCTTGCGTTTGGGCTTCTCCTCTCGGTAGGAACCCTCGGCAGCCGCCGCCACCTGACGCGGCTGCTCTCCGCCTCCACGGCGCACGATCTGGTATAGGAACGGCGATTTAACGTATTTGACCTCGATGGGCGTGGCGTGCACGGTGCTTTCGTTCGACAGCGCCACATTCGGATTGAGTGGCGCCACCACATGCGTCTCGCGCTTGTCGCTAAACACTACCGCTGCCGCACGACCCGTCTGGCCGTTCACGGCGATGCGCACTTGCTCGCCGTCGCGGCTATCCGACGCCGGGCGATCGACAAAGTAGACCGGCACCATCACCAGGCCGTCCTTATGCTTGCGGGCCTTGCGCGCCCAGGTGCGGATGCTCTTTTTATTGAGCCCCAGCACCGCCTCGGCATCGTTGCCGGCAATGTCGAGCGCCAGCTTATCAATGACCACCTGGTCCTTGGTAGACGCATCGACGGAGACAACGCGGAAGTCGCCTTCCTGCATGGCCGGGTCAAACGGCCCAACCTTGGCAAAGTCCCACGGCTCCAAAATGCCCATAAGGCGAACGTCCAGGTAGTTTGCCCGCGGATACGCCCAGTCGAGCACCTCGTAGTACACCAGGGCCTCCTTGCTCAGCCCCTTGCCCGGGAAGGACGCCATCATGCGCAAATCCGCGAGCGCCATGGGGAAGTAGAAGAGCATCATGTCATTTTGAATCGCGTCTTCCACGTCGTGCCCGGCAAAGGCATCGGGATACTGGCGCACCAGCTGCAGCGCGTTGGCACGTGCCTGCTGCGGCGTTATCTCGCAAGGAATACCCTGCTCAGGCACGTACTCGGCACCAACGCCCATGGTCAGACGCTTGCTAAAGGTACCGGGCTTGAGTAGGTCGGCAACGCCGATCTTATTTCCGCAGGACGGGCACTCAAACACGCGCTGAGTGGACTCGCCTTCAAAGGACGCGCCGCAGAAGGGGCAGGGAATGCTCACGTGCGCTGCCTCTTGAAACTCCTGCGCCGTGCCGCGGTCCTCCCACAGCAGATGCTCCAGAACCGACTGGTTGCGCCAGTACGCATTAAAGAAATACCAGTCGGGGTCCACCGGACGCTCGAGCTGCGACGCATGGGTGAGCTTAAGCAGTCCATCGACAACCGTCAGCGGCGCATGACGAATGCCCAGGGCGCTCTTGGGCTCCCCCGCATCGGCCTGCCACGGAACGACCGTGCCGCAATAGGCGCACTCAAAGCTGCGTTTAGCCTGGTGTGAGTACATAGGACCGCCGCAGTTTTGGCATTTAATGGCAAACATCTCGTCCATAGAAACGTCCTCCTTTGCACAGGGGCTGTCAACATTAAGTATGTCGGGCAGGCAGGCACATGCCCATACCCATGTGGCCCAAAATGGAGCACCCGGTCGGACAAGAAGGGCCGCTCGTTAGCTCGAGCAGACCATTGCTGCATTTTCTAAGCATCGGCGCACGGTGCGCTCATGCGAGCTACACTATCCCCTTAAACAAGGATGCGAGGAGATACGCCATGCTATTTGTAAATCGGCTGGTACATACGCTTGTTCCCGGCAGCGAGGACGAGCCGGTCGATACGGCTTGCCGCACCAACCAATAAAGTCCCAAGCCGTCTTGGCGGCCGGACCTTATTCGCTACTTGCGGGCATCTCCAACGTAGCGCTTAAACTTGCGAATCTGGTTCATGTTTGTGATCCATCCCCAGAGCCTGTGCTCAAGCGTGTCCGCTTTACACAGAACGGGTGACTCATCCGCCTTGTCCGAAAGCGCATAGTCCTTATCGGCACAAGAAGCGGCATAGCGCTTGATGACGGCATCGGGAACCATCTTGAACGTAAATGCGCGCGACGCATGGGAGGGCTCGCCCTGGGTACCATACGTTGCCGTCGGCTCCGTGCCAAGGCATGCGGGGGCAATCCAGTGATCGACCATAACGCGCGGCAGATCGATACCCGCGAGCGAAAGGTACCACGAGTTGCGCCCCAGGCGGGCATTGACCTCAAGGAAACGATACGAGCCGTCACGGGAGTCGTACATAACGTCAAAGTTGGCAAATCCCGTATAGTTGACCTTCTCGAGGAAGCGCTTCGCATCGTTCAGAAGATTGACCTTCCATGCGGGCATCTCCGTATCGCCCACGATCACGACCGGGTTGCCGATGGCAGAGGGTGCGTGGTCCTGCAGCAGCACGTGACCCAAGACAGAGAACTCAACCTTGCCCTTCCAGGCAAAACAGGTAATGGAATAGAGCGACTCATCGAATCCGGGAATCATATCCTGAACCAGCAGATCTTTGTCATAGCACGAAGGGCGAAGCGCCGAGTAGACGCGGGCGAGTTCCTCCGCGGAGTCAACCGTCATGACCTTTGCCTTGCCGTCAAACTCGACATAATGCCAAGCAGCGGAATTCGAAGGTTTGGCAATGACAGGGAAGCCAAATGGGCAGGCATACGGGTCAACGGCCTCGACCGACTCGTCACAAGGCATGGCATAGGTGCCGGGATGGGCGATGCCCAGCTCGTCGCAAATACTCTGGAAGATGCCTTTTTGCGTAATGGAGTCAAACGTGTCGTAGTCGCAGTACGGCGTGGTAAAGCCCCAAGAACGCAGCAGCTCCGCATTACGAGCAAACGTGCGGGCATACCAGTCGCCCGTACCCAAAACGTGAAGCATCGGGTCACAGGGCGCAACGGCATCCGAGACGGCCTTGAGGGCGCCGAGCAGCGTGGGCTCGTCATCGGTACCGTGAACATACATGATCTCGGCGAATTTGGTCGTCGTCACGATCTTGACGTTCTCCGCGATTAGAACAAGCGGCCTCACGCCATAGGACTCAAAAAACATGCGGCTCATCGAGTAGATAAACAGGTCGCCGCCAACAAGTACGGGAGCAAGCGGACGCGCGAACGTCTCACCCGTCGCGGACGACGCCGCTCCCGCGTTGCCCTTGCACCAGCTGCGGAGCTTGCCAACCTGATCATCGGTCAGCTCGTATCCGTTGATTTCAGGCGTAACGCTCGTCGCCATAGCTCCCCTTCCAATTAATCCGCGGCGCACGGTTTGCACATGCGGCACGGCTGCAGTCATAACTAGTGCAAATGGTAGCGCAGAAACGCGTTCCGCCCATCGACGAGTCGGGGAAACCATACTCGCCGAGCGATGCGCCCTGCTCACCCCACGTCGCCCGTTAACGCGGGCAGACCATTGCTGCATTTTCTGAGCTTCGACACGCAGCGCACCCGCGCAAGCTACACTATCCCCTTAACCATGATTGTTAGGACGACCGCTATGCTATTTGTAAATCGGCTGGTACATACGCTTGTTCCCGGCAGCGAAAGCGAGCCGATAGATACCTCCTGCCGCACCAACGCGGGCTTTGTCGCAAGCCTCATTTGCATTGGCCTCAACATTGCCCTGTGCCTAGCCAAGGGCATCGCGGGTCTGCTCGCCGGCTCTGTCTCGCTTATCGCCGACGCCTTCAACAACCTCTCCGATGCCTCGAGCAACATCGTGAGCCTGCTCGGATTCCGACTTGCCAGCCGCCCGGCCGACGAAGGCCACCCCTATGGCCACGGCCGCTACGAATACCTCGCCGGTCTGGTTGTCGCCGTCCTCGTTTGTGCTGTCGGCATCAATCTGGTGCTCGAGTCCGTTACCAAAATCATCAAGCCCTCCCCCACCGCTTACACGCTCGTTTCCCTTGCGGCACTGGCTACATCCATGCTCGTTAAGCTCTGGATGGCCGCGTTCAACCGCACGTTGGGTGATCGCATCGGCTCGGAGACGCTCATCGCCACGGCACAGGACTCCAAGAATGACGTCATCACCTCGGGCTCGGTCTTGGTGGCGGCGCTTATTTCGCAGACGACCGGCTTTGATCTCGATGGCTGGGCAGGCCTGGGTGTGGGCATCTTCATCTGCATCAGCGGCATGGGCCTGGTACGCGACGCCATCAGCCCGCTGCTGGGGCAAGCGCCCGACCCCAAGCTCGTCCAGGCAATCCGCGACAAGATTATGTCGTATCCGCAGGTCCTAGGCACGCACGACCTGATGGTGCACGACTACGGCCCCGGCCGCCAGTTTGCCAGCGCGCACGTGGAAATGCCCGGCGAGGGCGATGCCTTTGAGCACCACGAGATTCTAGACACCATCGAACACGACATCAAACGCCAGATGGGCATTGGCATTACGCTGCACTGCGACCCCATCGCGACAACCGGCGATGACTTGCGCGGCTGGGTAAAGCGCGGCGTAGCGCAGATCGACCCTGCGCTCTCCATCCACGACTTACATGAGCACGACGGCTTTGTTTCGTTTGACCTGGTGCGTCCCGACGGCTTTGACATATCCGACGAGGAGCTGCTGGAGCTCGTCACGCGCATCGTGCACGAGCGCCGGCCCGATGCGTCATGCGTCGTCACGTTCGATTCGGGCTTTAGCTCGCCCGAGCGTCCGGCAGAGCAGCTGTAGCCCCGCTCCGCTCGGACGCTAGTTACCCTGTGCGCCCGAAATGCCGTTTTGTAGGGCGTTCCAGGCATTGGTAGCCATATCGCCCAGATTCTGAGCAGTATCGCCGAGGTTTTGGGCTGTATCGCCCAGCTCTTGCGCCTTGTCTCCCAATTCCTGCGCCTTGTTGCTCAGGTCCTCCAGCGTGTTGGAGCTCGAGCTGTCGGTACCGCTTTGTCCGTCGGACGAGTTGCCCGAGCTGTTCTTGTGCGTGAGCTGAATTTCGAGGTTGCCGCTGTCGTTATAGTAGGCAGAAGTAACGACCCAGTTGGCATCGACGACGGGCGTTGAGCCATCATCAGTCAGGACCACGGCATTCGAAAGATCGGCGCCGCGCGACTTGAGGATCTTCTTGGCGTTGGACCAGTACTGCCCCGGGATATCGCTCAGATCGACGGTGCTAGACGAGGCGAACTCGGTTTGCTCGGCAGTGGTATCGACCGTTGAACTCCCTCGCTTGTTGAGCATGCCCGACACGATGGCGAACACGACCGACAAGGCAAAGAAGATCGCCAGCACAATCAGGATTTTCTTGATCACGCTCGACGAACGCGACGGTGCCTTCTCCTCGTCCTCACCATACTGCGGAATCGATTTGGGATACTCGCGATACGGCTGGCACGCATGCGGATCGCGCGACTCATAACGAGACTGGACCTGCGCCGTACGCGGCATATACGTCGTCTGCTGAGGCTGCGGAATGGGATTATGCGGCAGGTTGTTATAAGCATCTGTCGCCGCATTGCCATACGGGTCCGGCGCCGCATTGTCATACGGGTCCTGCGGTGCATAATCAAACGGATCCCGTGGTGTATCGCCGTAGCCTATAACCCGTGTGGGTTCGGCAGACGTCTGCGTCGCGGCGGGGTCGGTATAGCCGGGGTTGGGAACAACGCGGGTCGCATCGGCGCTATCGCCAGCCTGCGCGGAACCGTAGCCGCCCATCACGGTTGTCTTGTCCTGATCCATGCAACGATTCCTTTCCGTCGCGCGTGAGCCTCAAGTTATCCATGCATTCTACCCGCGCAAAAGCCTATGATGGGCAGAGCCCGTCGGTATCTACAAGACATGCGCGGGCCTAAGGATAAAAAAGCCCCGCCGGGCCTTGGTAGGCACGACGGGGCGGACAAGCAGCTATGGGCAGCAGGCTTAGAACAGGCCGGTGATGTTGCCGTCGTTGTCGACGTCGATATTCTCCGCCGCGGGCACCTTGGGCAGGCCCGGCATGGTCAGAACGCTGCCAGTCAACGCGACCACAAAGTGGGCACCGGCGGAAACCTTGAGCTCGCGCACGGTGATGCGGAAGTTCTCGGGCGCGCCCAGAGCCTTGGCGTTGTCGCTAAAGCTGTACTGCGTCTTGGCCACGCACACCGGCAGGTTGCCAAAGCCGTTTTCGCGCAGCTCGGCGAGCTGACGCTTGGCAGCCGGCGTAAAGTCGACGCCATCGGCGCGGTAGACCTTGGTGGCAACGGCCTCGAGAGCGTCAGCGACATCGGCGCCGTCCTCGTAGGCAAACTTGAGCTCACTCGGCTGCTCGATCAGGCGCATGACCTCGTCGGCCAGCTCGAGCGCGCCCTCGCCGCCCTTGGCCCAAACCTCGGACAGCTTAACGTTAACGCCGAGCTTCTGGCACTCGGACTCGATGAGCGCAAGCTCTGCCTCGGTGTCCGTCGGGAAGCGGTTGATGGCGACCACACAGGGAAGACCATAGACGCTCTGGATATTGTCGACGTGGCGCAGCAGGTTGGGCATGCCGGCCTTGAGGGCATCGAGGTTCTCGTCGTTAAGGTCGGCCTTGGCAACGCCGCCGTTGTACTTAAGCGCTCGGGCGGTGGCGACAATCACGACGGCGCTGGGGCGAACGCCCGTCATGCGGCACTTGATGTCGAGGAACTTCTCGGCACCCAGATCGGCGCCAAAGCCTGCCTCGGTAATGGCGACATCGCCAAAGCGCATGGCCATACGCGTGGCCATGATGGAGTTACAACCGTGGGCGATGTTGGCGAAGGGACCGCCGTGGACAAACGCGGGCGTACCCTCGAGCGTCTGCACCAAATTGGGCTTGAGCGCATCCTTAAGCAGCGCAGCCATGGCGCCCTGAGCCTTGAGGTCGCGAGCGCGAACGGGGTCGCCGGCAAAGCTGTAGCCGACGACGATCTCGCCCAGGCGCTCCTTGAGGTCGTTGATGCTCGTGGACAGGCACAGGATCGCCATGACCTCGGAGGCAACGGTAATGTCGAAGCCATCCTCGCGCGGCACGCCCTGGGCCTTGCCGCCAATGCCGTCGATGACATGGCGCAGCTGGCGGTCGTTCATGTCGACGACGCGCTTCCAGGTGATGCGCTTAACGTCGATACCGAGTTGGTTGCCCTGCTGAATATGGTTGTCGAGCATGGCGGCCAGCAGGTTATTGGCGGCGCCGATAGCATGGAAGTCACCGGTAAAGTGCAGGTTGATATCCTCCATGGGGATGACCTGAGCCCAGCCGCCGCCGGCAGCGCCGCCCTTAACACCAAAGACGGGGCCGAGCGAAGGCTCGCGCAAGGCCACGGCACTCTTGACGCCGCGACGACGCAGGCCATCGGCCAGACCGATGGTCGTGGTGGTCTTGCCCTCGCCGGCGGGCGTGGGGTTGATGGCGGTCACGAGGACGAGCTTGGCCTGGTGATCGGTCGGCTCGTTGAGCAGTGAATAGTCGACCTTAGCCTTGTCGAAGCCGTACGGAATAAGGTGCTTAACGTCGACGCCGGCGTTCTTGGCCACCTCGGTAATAGGCAGCGGCGTGACAGAACGTGCGATTTCGATGTCAGTAGGCATGGGCGGTCCTTTCGTTACCGAATGAGAAAAAGACCAATTCAGCATAGCACGGGCGCGCAATAGTAAAACACCCGTAACCGATGAATGGCGATATGTTTATCCAATGCTCAGCGATAGCCTACAGACCAGCCAAAACAAACCCGCCTCTAAACGGCTGGCTCGATGCCCAAGTGCTCAAAGGTGCGAAGCGTTGCCTGGCGACCCTGGGGCGTGCGAATCATCAAGCCGCACTGCAGCAGGTAGGGCTCATAGACATCTTCGAGCGTACCCGGGTCCTCGCCCACCGCGCTGGCAAGGGTCGTCAGGCCCACGGCACGGCCGGAGAACGTCTTGGCAAGCGTCTCCAAGATGCGAATATCCATCCAGTCCAGACCAAGCTCATCGATCTCGAAAAACTCGAGCGCCTGACGGCAAATATCAAGCTCGATAGGACCGTTGCCGCGCACCTGCGCATAGTCGCGCACACGCTTGAGCAGACGGTTGGCCAAGCGCGGCGTGCCACGCGAGCGCGAGCCGATCTCGAGCGCGCTCGGATGGTCGATCGTCACGCCCAGGATGGTCGCCGAACGCGTCACGATCTGGGCAAGCTCCTCGACCGTGTAGTAGTCCAGGCGATACGAAATGCCAAAGCGGTCGCGCAGCGGGCCGGTCAGCATACCCGAGCGGGTCGTTGCCGCCACCAGCGTAAACTTGGGGATATCCAGGCGAATCGAGCGAGCGGCCGGACCTTTACCGATCACGATATCGAGCGCAAAGTCCTCCATAGCGGGATACAGGACTTCCTCGACCGAGCGGTTAAGACGGTGAATCTCTTCGATAAACAGTACGTCACCCGGCTGCAGGTTAGTCAGGATGGCTGCCAGGTCACCGGTACGCGCAATAGCGGGGCCGCTCGTCGTCTTGATCTGAGCGCCCAGCTCGTTGGCGATAACGGTGGCCAGCGTGGTCTTGCCCAGGCCCGGAGGGCCCGAAAAGATCACGTGATCGAGCGTCTCGCCACGGCTCTGCGCCGCCTCGATCAGCACGCGAAGGCTCTGCTTGATATGCTCCTGACCGCAGTAGTCGTCCAGGCGCTGGGGACGCAGGGTACGGTCAACATCAAGGTCTTCGGGCGTCAGCTCCGAGCCCACCATGCGCTCACCGTGTGCCATGGATGCCGCCGGCGAGTTGCCGGGCGTCGCCCACAGGTCCTGAGAGTCATCGGCTTCCCACATCACGCATCCATTCCGAGTCGCTTAAGCGCCGCGCCGAGCAGGTCCTCGACACGCATATCCTGCCCATCATACCCGCTCAGGGCAACCTCGGTCTCCTGCGGGCTAAAGCCCATGGAAAGGAGCGCCGCGCGGGCATCATCGATCGCCGAGGGAGTGGCGGCGGGGACCGGCATCGCAACCTGACCGGGGATTACGTCGACCGGAACAAAGCCCTTGTCCTTGGCAAAGGTACTCTTGAGCTCCAAGATGAGGCGCTGGGCGGTCTTTTTGCCCACACCGGGCACCTTGGCCATGCCCTTGTCATCCTCGGCCATCACCAGTGAATACAGCTGTCCCACGGTATAGGTGGAAAGCACGGCAAGCGCCAGGCGCGGGCCAACGCCCGAAACGGACACGAGCCGGTCGAACATCATGCGCTCATCCTTTGAGGAAAAACCGAAAAGTGTCATGGCGTCCTCGCGCACCTGCATACGGGTATAGAGGCGAACCTCGCCGCCGGGCGTAGGCAGCGTGGCGGCAGTGCTGCCCGAAATACCGAGCTCAAAGCCCACGCCCGATACATCGACGACGGCCGAGCTCATCGTGGCCTCGACAAGCGTTCCGTGGAGCTGGGAGATCATCAGTATCCGGTTCCTCTCTGTTGATAGAACTCGCCGCCGGTAAGCGCCCGGGTACGGCTTAGGTTAACGTGACAGATGGCGCAAGCCAGGGCATCGGCGGCATGGTCTGGGTGTGGGTCGTGATCAAGCTGAGTGAGCGTGCGCACCATGTAGGCAACCTGCCGCTTGTCTGCGGCACCCGTGCCCACCACGGCCTGCTTAATCTGCATGGGCGTGTATTCGCCAATCTCGAGCGCGCACTCCGAAAGCGCCACGAGCGCGGCACCGCGGGCATGCGCCGTGGGGATGGCCGAGCGGACGTTAGCGCCAAAGTAAATGCTCTCGATAGCCGCGGTATCGGGACGGTAGCGTTCGACGACGCCCTTGAGGTCGTGGGCGATATGCGACAGGCGCACCGCGAGCGGGCTGCCCGCGCTGGTCTCGATACAACCGTAGGCACGGCAGCGAACCTCGCCACGTCGTTCCTCGATAATCCCCCAGCCCGTATGGGCCAAACCGGGGTCGATACCCAAAATGACCAAGCCGACCTCCCCTCGTCTTTTGCCAAGCGTAAGGCAAGGCCCCGCGCATCATTCACGAACGTCTGTTCTAGAATAACACAACGGGGCCAAAGTGCTTAGTTGAAGTGTCGGCGTTGGGAGCAAATCCCGTCCCCAGCTTAATTCTGCGAGAAGAACGGAAACTGCCTCGGATCCACCGGCGGATGCGGCATCGGCGTGCCCTGGGGCCCACCCTGCGGTCCGCCCTGGCCGCCCATCATCTTGTCGATGGCGTCCTGGACCTCGCCCTCAAACTTTTTCATGCCCTCATGCAAACGACGCTGACCGTCTTCGGAGCGCAGCTCTTCCATCTGCTCGGGCGAAATACCCAGCAGCTCGCCCAATATGTCCATCATCTCGCCGCGCATACGGTCACTCGTGTCGTCGTCGGCAAAGCGGCGCACCTCGGCGCGTGCCAGCGAATCAACCGTCATGCGTTCCTTGCCGTTGAGTCCCAGATCGGACCACGCAAGCATGTACGGCCAGGCGCGCTCGACAAACGAACGGGCCGAAACGATCGGGGCCATCGGTAGCATGCGACGAGCAGCCTCACCCTGGCGCACAAGCATCAGCAGCAGCGAGCAGGCCTCAGGCTTGCCAGCGGCCATCGGGATGTCGTCGAAAGGTCGATTGCGGTCCACGTGCGACTCAAGCGCACCATCGACCTCGCCCGGCTCAAGCCCGCCAAGCAGCTGCGCCGCGCGATCGAGCATATCAACCGGACCGGCGAGCGTCGAGAGTGCCTGCGCCAGCACGCGATCCATGCAATCCTCTACCGCGTTGAGCGTCACGAGCTCTTGGGGCACCACGGCCGAGGCGCGGTTGCGCACGCGTGCCACAAACTCGAGCGTCGACAGATACACGTCGCCAAAGGGCGCAAAGTCTCCCTGGTAGCCGCCGGACAGCGCGGGCGCTGCCAGTGCATACTCAGTCTTGGAAAGCGGGCTCAACGCCATGGCGCCCAGCTCGAGCGCCGTATCCTCGAGCATCAGGCCCAGCGCACGCGAACGCAGACGCTCGGCATCGCCCGCCGACACGTCGCGATCAAGTACGCGCGCCGCATCCGGCGCATCGCGCTCGACGGTGCGAATGTGCAGGCGCTCAGCGATTGAGCGAACAGCAGAACAGCGGGCGGCTTCGGCTTCCTCCTGCGCCGGCGTAAAGATGCGATTGCGCCCCAGCACCAGACCAATTACGTTACGAGGACCCAAGGCATCGACGGCAAGCGCTGCCACCAGGGACGACGGCAAATCGCCCTCGAGCGCCACCACGGCACGCGAAGCGCCGCGGGCGCGGGCATTGTCGCGCACGGCAAGCACCAGCGCCTGCCACAGCCACTCCTCGGAGCGAAACTGGGGCAGCTCATGGTCCTCCAGGGCATCGAGCATCACGCCGCGCTGAATCTCCTGAACCAGCAGGCTCTCCTCAAAGCACGGCGCCTGGGCCACCACGCGACCGCAGTCGTCGAGCACAAACGAACCGCCGGTATACACCGACTCGTCATAGGCACCGACCGGCGCCATGCAGGCAAACCACACGCTGCGCTTGGAGGCGATCTTGCGGTAGGCACCGCTGCGCACGGCGGCGACGGCGGCGGTCTCGCGGTCGGTCATGTCAAACGCATTAAACTGGAAATAGGCAATGAGGTCGACGCCGGTCGGCAGCATCTCGAGCTCGCGATCCAGGTCAAACACCACGGCGATGCGCACGCCGTCCACGTCAAACACCGGAGGCGCCCAACGCGCGTCGTTGCTCTCGCCACGCTGCAGGGCGATGCTTGTGCGCGCAGGCACCACGCGACCATCCTTAAGCATCATATAGTCAAGCAGGGGCTGGCCCTCAAACGAAACCGCAGCGGGCACGATGCAGATCATATCGAGCTCTTGGATGCGCTCGGCAACGCCCGTCAGGCCCGTCAGCATATCGTGCTCAAAATCGGCAGCACCCACCAGACTGCCCGGCATGGCGCCCATAAAGAGCGGGGCCGGAACGCACAGCACGCGCGCGCCGCGCTCATGAGCCAGGCGAGCCTGGTCCTCGATGCGGCCGCAAATGCCCTCAGTATCACCCAGGCGCATATCGATCTGTGCAAGTGCGAGCTTCATGGCCCAGCCCTTTCCGTCGTAAATCGTCGTTGTCGTAGTAAAAGCGCCGGCCGCATGATGCAGTCGGCGCTCGCATGTGCATATGCTAGCTATGATACCCCGAGCGGGGGCACGCTCCTAGAACGTCGCGGACCACAGCCCGTGCAGGTTGCAATAGGCATAGACGGTACCGGTCTTGGAGCCGCCGGCAAAAAACGTCGTGGGCTTCATGCCGGGCTCGAGGTAATGGACCTCCAGACGGCCCTCGGCCTCAAGGGCGATCCACTCAATATAGTGCTCGGGCAGGCTGGGATGCTCGACCGAGCCCACGCGTGCGCGGATTACGTGACCGTCGCGCTCGATCTCAACGACCGGCACGTGCTTCTCGTGCGCCGCGTCCTCAGTGTTTGCGGTCAGTTCCGTGCAACCGGCAGGGGTTGCAACGTCGTTGCCAAGGGCGGCAATGAGCTTGCCGTCGGGGTCCTTAAAGAATTTCGCCATGATGTTCTCCTTTGCGGATGTGCCGATGTTCTCGAGGTTCTTATGCCCAAAGGCAGGCGAACCATCCACGGCATGGCAAATGAACACATAACGAGCAGGGACGATGGGACAGCGCGGGCTATCCGCCCTGGCGGCCCCACCCGAGCGGGTTAGCGACCGTCGCCGCCGAGCAGCGCCAGAACATCCTCGCGGGTAAACAGCGCCGACGAGATGCCGTCGCCGCCGAGCACGCTGTTGACCAGGTCGCGCTTGGACTCCTGCATCTGCATAATGCGTTCCTCGATCGTGTCCTTGGCGATGAGTTTGTACACGGTCACGGTGTGCTGCTGGCCAATGCGGTGGGCGCGGTCGGTCGCCTGGTCCTGCGCCGCCACGTTCCACCACGGGTCGTAGTGGATGACCACGTCGGCAGCCGTCAAATTAAGGCCCATGCCGCCCGCCTTGAGCGAAATCAAGAACACCGGCACCTCGCCCGCTTGGAACTGAGCAACCATCTTGGCGCGACTCTCCTTAGACGAAGCGCCCGTGAGCTTAAGGAAGGCGATGTCCTCCTTGGCCAAGCGCTTGCCGATGATATCGAGCATGCCCGTAAACTGGCTGAACAGCAAGATGCGGTGACCGCCGTCGAGCGCGCCGTGGACGAGCTCCATGCATGTATCGAGCTTGGCGCTTCCTGCCTTGTAGTCCGCATAGTGCAGATGCGGGTCGCAGCAGATCTGACGCAGCTTGGTGAGCTCGGCAAGCACCTTGAGCTTGTCTTTCTTAAACTCCCCGGCCTCGCGGTGCTGTACTTGTTGGGCAATGCGGTCCTGGTTGGCTAGGTAGAGCTTGCGCTGCTCGCCGGTAAGTTGCGCCATCACCGTATCCTCGATCTTCTCAGGCAGATCGGCCACCACGTCTTCCTTAACGCGACGCAGCACAAACGGCGACACGAGCGCCTGCAGACGAGCGGCGCTATCGCCCTCGGTGTGCTCGACCGGACTCTCAAAACGCTTGGCAAACGACTCGCGCGTACCCAGAAGGCCCGGCATCAAAAAGTCGAAGATGCTCCAGAGCTCGGACAATCGGTTTTCGATAGGCGTGCCCGTCAGGGCAAAGCGCACGCCGGCAGGCAGGCGCTTGGCGGCGCGCGCCACCTGCGTGAGCGGGTTTTTAATGTACTGGGCCTCATCGAGCACCACGCGGGCAAAGTCCCGCTCGGCATACTCGTCGATATCGCGGCGCATGAGGTCATACGACGTCACGACCACGTTATGCTCGTCGGCGCCTGCTATCTGCACGCGGCGTTGAGCCTTGGCGCCCACGATGGCGCACACATCCAGCGAGGGCGCAAAGCGCTCCAGCTCGGCAGTCCAGTTGTACACGAGTGAGGCCGGGCATACCACGAGCGTGGGCTTGTTGTCCCCCGCCTCCACGCGCACCAGGATATGCGCGATCATCTGGAGCGTTTTGCCCAGGCCCATATCGTCGGCCAAGATACCGCCAAGGCCCAGGTGTTCGAGCGAGCCGAGCCACTGGTATCCGTCGACCTGGTAGCCACGCAGCGTGGCCTTGAGCGATGCCGGCACCGTAAAGTCCATCTTGCCGAGCGTGTCCAGGCGCTCGACGGTGCGGCGGAACGCGGCGTCGCGATCGGCCTCGAGCGCCGGCGTGCGCGCGAGCATGCTATCGACAAACAGGGTACTCGACGCGGGAAGCGACACGCCATCGAGCAGGTCGACGGCGTCGACACCCAGGTCCTCGGCAAGACCAAACGCGGCACGCGCTCCCTCGTCCAGGCGTACAATGTCGCCGGACGTCAGGCGCGCAAACGTCTGGTGGCGCTTGTACGAGTCCAGATAGATGGCAAGATCTGCCGCCGAAAGACCGCTCGCGCCCAGTTCGACATCGAGCAGGTTGCTCTTGACGGTGACACGCACCGAAAGCTTGGGCGCAGGGCGGACCGAAATCTGGCGCAGGCGGTCGCTGAGCATGACCTCACCCAGCTCGGACAGGGCGGACAGGCCCTCGGTCAGCAGGCAGAACAGGCTCTCGTCATCGCGCTCCTCAAACGCCAGACCGCCCTCGTAGAAATCGAAATACAGGGCCGCCGTGTCCATAATGCGAAACTCTGCCACCTCATCGCGCGGCGGCACGCCCGGGCGCTGCTCTTCGAAGGGGCTGCCCGGAGCGCCCAGACTAAAGAGATCTGCCGACCAGTCGCCGTAGGAAACCGTAATTTTGCAGGTCACGAGCCCATCGTCGACGCCAATCGCCATGGCAAAACTCGGCTCGGGCGCCACGGCGTCGAGCGCGGCGGGAGCGGTCAGGTCGGTATAGTCGCGCAAGATAGGCAGCGCCATGCGGCAGAACTCGCCTACCTGGTCGGCAGCGATATGGACCGGCGTGCGGCAGGGCAACAAGTGCGATAGGAACGGCGCCGCATGTTGGGCAAACGCCGTGTCGGTACGGCGCGCGCGGCGCGTATCGACCAGATAGGCTGCGTCGCCTGCGACAAAGCAGTACGTATCGGCCGGCAGGCGCAAGTCGTAGCTGCCTCCCGCCGCCGGTGCAATCTTGGCGGCAAGGAGCGGCGGGCGCTTAGCCGGGACTTCGCCCTTCCCCTGCGGCGACGGCTCGACTGCCACCTCGTAGGAGCGATGCGTCGTCGTCCCCCGCGACCAGGCAGGTTCAAAGGAAATGGTCCGGCCACGCAGCAGGTCCAGCACGGACACGACGGAATACTCGGATACCGGCAACTGACGCTCGGCGACAAAACCGTTGCGGGCAAAGTCATACGACGCCGAGCGCGAGCTCGTAATATCGCCTAGATAGGCGACCGTCATTGCGATAAAGTCGAGCAGCTTTGTCGACACGTCATCGAAAGCCTCGGGCACATGGACAAACGTAAGCTTCTTGCCATAGGAGAACGTACCGCCGCGCACATAGGCATCGGCCATGCCGTCGATATCCTTAACCACGTAGGACACCGATCCACAGCGAATGCGAAGCTCGAGCGCCCAGCTAAAGCGGTCGGCAAACAGTGGATTGTAGTACGGCACCAGCGAGGGTTCCAACACCGCCTTGGGGGCATCGGGATCCACACTGCTGGCGAGCTTGCAGCGCATGCTCGCCAGCTCATCCATGCGCGCGTCCGAAAGATCGGAGAGCGCCGCCATGAGGCTGGGACTCGTGGGGACGGGCGCCGGAAAGGGAAAGTTGGGATTGACGGCCGGCGCTTTGGGCGCGTTGCGCGCGGGCTGTTTCGGCTGCGCCGCAAACGTGCGGACCGGCGTGCGCAAACCTTCGACGGGCTCGGCGCCGCTGGCATCCAAATACGCCAGAGCCGTGGCAATAGCGTGCTTGCACATACCGGGGTAGCGATAGGCGGCGGGGCAATCGCAGTCGTAGTCGATCACCTCGTGCTCGTCCATGTCGAGCGCCACGTGCGTCTTGTACAGGTCGCCGCGCGAACCGCGCACCGAGCCCTCAACCGTCACGTTTTTGGAGAAGCGCGAGCCGCTGTCCTCGATCGACAGCACGGCGCCGTTGAGCATGAGCGAACGCCCCTTCATAAAGGTGCCACTCAGCGCCGCCTCTTTCCGGAGCGCCTGCACAAACGTCCCCTGCGCCATCACTTCCTCCAATCTCACCCGGGGTAGCTTAGATAACCGTCACGCGGCCTTGGTTGCCGACGATGGCCTTTGCCTCTGCCAGCAGCGGAATCGAGCGTGCATTGACCTTGGCCGGCACCTCGGCACGCAGCACGCGCCCGTCGACTTGCTCAATAAAGATCTCCACGCGGTCGCCGCCCGGGTTGGTGGTGAGCACCGTGGCCAGGCGCGCCATATTGCCCTGGCTAAATCGGCTGTTGGGCACCATGACCTCAAAGACCTTGGGCTTGTTTTTCTCCTCGCTAAGCTCCAGCGGCACAATCTCCTGCGCGATGATCTGGTCGCCGCGGTCCGAGCGCTCGAGCTTGCCCTTAATGCGCACAAACGCGTCGGACAGCTGCGCGCCGGTCTCGGGATCGACCTCGCCGTACAGGTACCCCTCGGCCTCTTTATAGGTCTTGGGGAACACGACGACGGTGGCCTCGCCTTCCATGTCCTCGAGCTGCACGATGCCCATGGGGTCACCGTTTTTGGTCACGCGCTTGGACACGCTCGAGACCATGCCGGCCCACCACAGCGCCTTGCCCTCGGGAATCTCCTGGTTGATGGTACCGCCCGTAGGATTCTGAACTTCGTAGCCAGTGTCGATCTGCGAGAACGAGAAGTCGCGTGCCTTGGCCAGCGCATACTCAAACGGGCGCAGCGGGTGGTCCGAGACATAGATGCCCAGAACCTCCTTCTCCTGGCTCAACTTAAGGTGGCGGTCCCACTCCTGGCCATCCGGATCGGGCACGCTCACCTCAAAGCCCGAGCCCTCAACATCGCCGAACATGTCGAAGAACGACGTCTGGCCGCTCGCACGATCCTTCTGGCGCTTCACCGCGGCATCGATGATGTTCTCAGGGTTGTTCTTATCCACAAAGTGCATCATCTGGCGACGCGGATACCCCGTGGAGTCGAAGGCGCCTGCCTTGATGAGCGATTCGATCACACGGCGGTTGGCCTGGCTCGAGTCCACGCGCTCGACAAAGTCGTGCAGCGTCTTAAACGGGCCGCCCGCCTCGCGCTCGGCGATAATCGCCTGCGCCACGCCGGTGCCCACGCCGCGGATGCCGGCCAGACCAAAGCGCACGCCCTCCTTGGTAGCCGTGAACTCAGTACCGGACTCGTTGACATCTGGCGAAAGCACGGGGATGCCGTCGTGACGGCATGCCGAGACGTAGTGCACGATCTTGTCGGTCTTGCCCGTATAGGACGTCAGAACGGCCGCCATGTACTCGTGCGGATAGTGCGCCTTGAGCCACGCCGTCTGCATAACCAGGATGGCGTAGCCGGCGGAGTGCGACTTGTTGAAGGCGTAGGACGCGAACTCGAGAACATCGTCCCAAATCTTCTGGGCGACCTCGCGCGTGTAGTTGTTCTTGATAGCGCCATTCATCCAGTGGTCGTAAGTGGTCTCGTCCGAGCCATCCTCCCAGTGGAGCACCGTCGACGTGAGCAGCTTGATCTTTTTCTTAGCCACGGGCTTACGGATACGCGAGTCCGATTCGCCCTTGGAGAAGCCGCACATCTCGACGGAGATGAGCATAACCTGCTCCTGGTAGACCATGGTGCCGTAGGTTTCGCCCAGGATGTCGTCCAGGCGGTCGTCGTAGGAGACCGCCGGCTCCTTGCCGTTCATACGGTTGATGTAGGACGAAACCATGCCGGCGCCCAGCGGACCCGGGCGGTACAGAGCGATCAATGCCACGACGTGCTTGTACTCGGTGGGCTTCATGTTCTTGATCGTGGCCGTCATGCCGGCGGACTCGACCTGGAAGACGCCGGCGGTGTGACCGGAGCCCATGAGCTTAAAGATCTCGGGGTCGTCAAAGGGAATCTCTTCCTCTTTGATGTCGATGCCGAAGTTCTTTTTGATGTTAGCCTTGGCCTTAGAGATAACCGTCAGCGTGCGCAGGCCCAGAAAGTCCATCTTGAGCAGGCCCATGTCGGCGACGGTATGACCCTCGTACTGGGTAATCTCGACGCCGCCCTTGGTATCGAGCTTGGTGGGCACGTGCTCGTTGACGGGGTCGCGGCAGATCAGAACGGCGCACGCGTGCACGCCCTCGCCACGGGTGAGGCCCTCGATCGAGAGCGCCGTGTCGATGATGCGGCGGGCGTCGTCGTCCTTTTTATAGGCCTCGGCAAAATCGGGGTTAAACAGGTCCTCTTTGCCGGGTTGCTTTTCGAGCACCTGCTTGAGCTTGACCTTGGGGTCGCTCGAGACCATCTTGGACAGGCGCTGGCCCATGTAGACCGGGTAGTCCAGGACGCGTGCGGCGTCGTTAATGGCCTGTTTGGCCTTAATGGTCGAGTAGGTGATGACGTGGGTGACCTTCTCGGGGCCGTAGAGCTGGCGAACGTGCTCCACGACCTCGAGGCGCCGCTCATCGTCGAAGTCCATATCGATATCGGGCATCTCGGTACGCTGCGGGGACAGGAACCTCTCGAACATCAGGCCGTTCTCGAGCGGGTCGAACGCGGTGATGTTCATGGCGTAGGCGACGATAGCGCCGGCGGCCGAGCCACGGCCGGGGCCGACGCCGATGCCGTTGTCCTTGGCCCATTGCACGTACTCGGCGACGATCAAGAAGTAGGCGGCAAAGCCCTTGTCGCAAATGACTTTGTATTCGTACTCAAAGCGCTCTTTGATGTTGACGCCACCGATCTCGCGCGTAGCCCAGTCGTCACCGTAATGCTGGCGCAGGCCCTTCTCGCACTCGCGGCGGAACTGGCTCTCGTGCGTCTCGCCGGGATCGAGCAACGGGAAGCGCGGCAGGATGATGGAGTCCCAGTCCAGCTCCACGTAGCACTTGTCGGCGATCTCGAGCGTGTTGTCACAGGCCTCTGGGCAATACGGGAACATCGCCCGCATCTCCTCCTCGGTCTTCATGTAAAACTCCGAGCCGGTCATGCGCATGCGGTTGGGATCGTCGACCTTGGCGTTCATGCCAATACACATGATGACGTCCTGCACGGGCGCGTCCTCGCGACGCAGGTAGTGGAAGTCGTTGGTGGCAATGACCTTGACGCCCACCTGCTTGGCGATGTCGATGAGCGTGCGGTCCATCTGCTCATCGGTCAGGCCGTTGTCGGTGGTGATGCCGTGTTCCTGGATCTCGATATAAAAGTCGCCAGGTTCGAAGGTATCACGGAAGGTCTCGGCCCACTTGATGGCGCCCTCCATGTCGCCGCGGTCGATGTACTTGGGGATGATGCCCGCGATGCAGGCGCTCGTGCAGATCATGCCCTTGGCGTGGCGGCGCAGGTTGTCGAGCGTCACGCGCGGCTTGTAGTAAAAGCCCTGCACGGCGGCCTCGGAGACCGTCTGCATCAGGTTGACGTAGCCCTCCTGGTCCTTGGCCAGAAGAATCATGTGGTAGAGCTCGGGCTTGTGGTCGCGGGCAAGGGTCTCGTCCGGCGTAAAGTAGACCTCGCAGCCAAAGATGGGCTTGATGACCAAGGGCGGCTTGAGCTCGTCGATATTGCCCTTCTCGTCCCACATGGCCATGTCCTTCACATACTGGGCATGCTCGCGCGGGTTTTCCTCGGGATCGGGCTCCACCAGCTCGTCGCGGCGGTCCTTTTCCAAGAAGGCCTTGTCGTGGCTCCAGGTTTTGTACTCGGGCGTGTTGTGGTTGACGGCGTCACAGGCCAGCGCCAGGTCGGGCACGCCGTACATGTAGCCGTGGTCGGTAATGGCGACGGCGGGCATGCCCAGCTCTACGGCGCGATTGACCATATCCTGGATACGGGTTGCGCCGTCGAGCATGGAGAAAACAGTGTGGTTGTGCAGATGGACGAATGCCATGTGATGAGCTCCGATGCGGGTTCGTGTTCTGACTGAACGATTTTACCCCACGGCACGGACAGCACCCGAACCTAGCCAAACCCACACGGCTCCTCTTGAGTTGCGGTGAAATGCGGACTGTTTGGCGGCTTTTTTGGCCAAAACAGTCCGTATTCCACCGCAAGTTATCTGAGGACTAGAAGTTGTAGGTGACTACTTGGGGCTCGGCGGGATTGACGAAGAGAGTCGGATCGGCCTGCTCCACGCGGACGAACTTGACGGTCACGGCCTCAAAGCCCGCCTTATGCAGAACATCCGAATAGACGCGCGCCTGCAGGGCGTGCTTCTCCTGCAGCTGTTCCGGCGTCTCGTCCGGCGCGCCGCCCGTCTTGTAGTCGATGACCAGCGCGCATGAGGAATCCGCCGGGTTCGTCGCCAAAGCGTCGATGGCGCCCTCGGCATAAACACCGTAGCGAGCGATGTCTTCGTCCTCGCAGCCCAGTGAAAAGAACGGCACCTCGGCGCGAACGCACGGCCACGCGAGCAGGTCGGCACGAACCGACGACTTGAGCCAGCGCTCCAGAGCGACATCGAAGCGCTCGCGCTGCTCCGGCGTCAGGCACCACAGGCGCGCCAGCGCATCGGCACGCTCAGCGGGCAGCGCATCGGCACCCATCTCGATGAGCCACTGGCAGGCGGCGTGGAAGGCCGAGCCCAGCGCCATGGGATTGCCGGCGGGCTCGACAGCAGCCACGTCTGCATCCGTCATCTCCGAGCCATCCGACTCCGCATCATCGCCGGCCTCGTCCATGGGCACGTGTGCCTCGGCGGCACGATCTTCCGTCTCGGCATGGAGCGCCGCGGCGATTGACGAATAGCTATACGAATCACGCATCGGATACGGACCGATGCCCATGCGCACGCCCACTGCCTGGGGATACACAAGCTCAAACGAATCGGGCTTGGGGTCGGCAGGACCGGGGACGGTTGAGCGCGCAGCATTATCAGCGGCATCGGTATCGCCACGAACAAGTCTGCCCTCGACATCCAGCGAAGCGTTGGCCTCAAACGCCTGCTCGCCAAACGTAAAGTCTGCTAGCGATATGAGCTCGTAGTCGCCCGGCTGGGAGTTGTCGAACACCAGGCGGTCGGTATCGAGCTGCGGCATGTCCAGGCTGCCGGTCGGCAGGATGCGGCGCAGCACGTCGTAGGTCAGATCGGTCTCGACATCGAAGGTCGGCGCCGTCACCTTGCCACGGCTCACGCCGGCATCCATCGCCAAGATCACCAGCTCGCGCGCACGCGTCATGGCGACATAGAGCAGACGAGCCCGTTCCTCAAGCGAAAGCTGCAGGTCGTCGTTGCGCAGGCGGGCAAATGCCTCGGCGGGAGAGCCCGTCGCGCATACGTCCTCCATAAGCTCTGGCGGCAACCACAGCGACGTGCCCTTGCCCTTAAACGCGTGTTCAAACTGCTTTTTGACGTCATCGCCCTTCACGAAGGTCCCATCGGCAAGCTTAACGCCATCGAAGCGCGCCGGCAGCGCCACGACTTGCGCCCCACCGTCGAAGCGGCCCATCTGCGCCGCACCGGACGATTTGCGCACGCCAAAACACTCGGCAACCGCCACGACCGGATATTCCAGGCCCTTGGACGCATGCACGGTCATGATGCGTACCGCGCCGTCACCCTCCTCGTTGAGGGCACCCGGGGCCTCCTTGCCCGCCAAGAAGCGGTCGAAGGCCAGCGCGATGGAACGCGGCGAGTTGCCGAACTCGGTCTCTGCCTCGGCCACGGCGTCGAGCGCCTTGAGCACGTTGGCGGCAATGGCCTTCCCCTCGGGGCCGCGCTGCGCCAGACGCACGAACCAGCCGGAGGCATTGACCACGTCGCGCGCGATGGCAGCGAACGAATCACGCCCCACGCGACGCAGTGCGTAGCGCAGCACCTCGCGGGCGCGCGTTACGAGCGGCAAGCCCTGCAAGCCCGGCACATCGGAATCGCTCATGATGCCCGCATCGATGTTGCGACGCGACGTCTCGCCCGTCTGCTCGTCGAGCTTGGTCGCCAGCGCCAGGAACTCCTGGGCGCCGAGTGCAAACATCGGCGAGGCCAACAGCGGCATAAGACCCTGCGCCGTATCGGCCGGATTGGCAAGTGCGCACACCAGGGCACGCACCGTCTGTACCTCGGCTGCCTGGGCAAAGACCGAGCCGCCTGCGATCACGCAGTCGAGCCCTTGGTCGCGGAAGGCCTGCGCATAGACATCGGCGTTGGTCATGCGGCCCAGCAGCAGGACCATGCTGCCCTGAGGCTGCCCCGCTTTGACGAGCGCTTGGAACCGCTCCGCAATCGCACGAGCTTTCGCCTGCGTTCGCTCCTGCATGCTGCCACCGGCAACGAAGACCGCTTGGCGGCGCGAAGCCTTCGCCTTGAGCTTGTCCTCGCGATCGTCACTCGGCTCAAGATCCAAGAACCCCTGCATCAAACCACCGGTATCGCCGTCAAAGACGCGCGCCACATAGCGCAGCACCTCGTCGTGGCTGCGGAAGTTACGCACGAGTTTGACGAGCTCGCCGGCGGGGGCATCGGAGACGGCAGTCGTCTCGGGCGCAGCAGAGGAGCCCACCTTGCGTTCCTGGCGACGGAACACCTCGACCTCGGCGCCACGGAAGCGGTAGATCGACTGCTGCGCATCGCCCACGGTGCACAGCGCGCGCTCCCCCGCGCCCGTCAGATAGCGAATCAGATCGACCTGCATCTGGTCGGTATCTTGGAACTCGTCGATCATGACCATCTTAAAGCGGCCCTCGTAGGCGGCTCGGATGGCGGGACAATCGCGCAGCGCCTCGTATGCCATGCGCAACAGATCGTTATTGTCGAGTGCGGACTGGTCAGCCTTGAGCGCACGGTATTCCGCCTCTACGGCACGGGCAAGCCCCGTCAGCGCATCAAGTGCCGGGTCACCGCAAGCCAGCACAATATTGACGAACGTGTCGGCAGCCTCCGCCTTAAGCAGCTCGACATTCTCCTTTGGGAACATCTTACTCGCGCGCGGCATACTGCACGCCATCATAAGCCGCGCCACATCCGCCATGGTCTTGCCGCTCGCCTCGAACGCGTCGATGGCCTCGAGCGCCACCTGCGCCTTTTCGGTCGCCGCCTTGCTCGCGCCGAGCGCCGCGCGATAGGCGTCTGCCAGGGCCGAGGTATCGGCACAGCCACGAACCACGCACACGTCGTCCATGCCGCCCGGCAGCTGGCTCGATAGCTCCAATAGGTTGCGCACCAGACCTTTGATGGTGGTGCCGCTGCCAAAGGGACCGCCCTCACCCGCCATGGGATACCAGGCATAGAGTGCTTTGAGCGAAGCCGCAAGCTCGGGAGCGGCATCGGGCGCTGTCGCGCGGCCCAGCACATGCTCGACAGCCTGATCCATAAGCTCATCGGTATCGGTAAGCACCGTGAACTCGGGATCGATGCCCAGCTCCAACGCATGCGCGCGCAGGATACGCGAGCACATGCCGTGGATGGTCGAGATCCAAGCGTCGTCGACCGTCAGAGCCTCTTCGTCCATACCCTCTTCGATAAGCGCGCGGCGCACGCGGTCGCGAATCTCGGCCGCGGCGTCTTTGGTAAAGGTAATGGCGAGCACCTGGTCCAGATGCTCGACAAACGGACCGGATTCGGGCGAGAGTGCGTAGACGATGCGGCGCGTGAGGGTAAAGGTCTTGCCCGAGCCGGCACCTGCCGAGACAAACAGCGGACGGTCGAGCGTTTTGACGATCTGCAGCTGTTGCGGCA
>OIBT01000146.1_pt1 | contig 34739 bp, 28 predicted proteins | sample 1581091 | NCBI WGS metagenome assembly OIBT01 (sample SAMEA3882549, study PRJEB24775) | human gut metagenome | biome: human-associated habitat; feature: intestine environment; material: feces | place: Netherlands | collected 2009/2010
AAACAGAACAGGTCTGGCTGCTTGCAAAAAATCTATCCACCTTCACAAGTTTCTTGCCCTGTTCCTCCTCATGCATGGAAAAATCCAGACCTAAAAACTTTTGCAGCTCCTTTTCCTGTACTTGATCTTCATACCCAAAAATATAATCTTATTTACTTTGTATCTTTAATCCATAATTGAGCTTTTTAAGAAAATTACTTTTATCTATAGAATAAGTTTTTCTTACTTTAAAATTTTTATTTTTTCTTTTCCCTGGCCTCTTTTATAACATCATTCACTGCCAAAGAAGTAACGCTGACAATAATCAGTGCAATTCCTACAATATCTGCCGCCACAAATGCCTGATGTAATAAAAATATTGTAAGAATCGTAGAAACAAGCGGCTCCATGCAGGCAAACAGACTACTCTTTACCGGTCCCAAATACATCACGCCTTTTAAATAACAGCTAAAAGAAACAATCGTTCCGAATACAACTACAATTGCCACTAAGGTTACGGTAACCCAGTCCCATCTTCCCGGAGGTGCCCAGAATTTTGAAAATGGCATCAGCATAATTCCGCCGATAAACATTCCCCAGCCAATAACAAGCGTTGAGCCATACTCCCTTAACAGACGTACTGGCCAAACCGTATAAAATACAACGGTAATAGCTGTTGTAATTCCTAAAATTAAAGCTTTTTGCGAAATTGCAAGGCTGTGAATATTTCCATGTGTAGACATTAAAAATACCCCCACAACTACTGCAATCAGCACGATAATATCAATAATTCTTGGCAGTTTTCTATCAAGGAAAAGGCATAACAGCATAATCATAACCGGCGAGGTGTACTGAAGCACTGTCGCTGTCGCCGGGTTCGAATACTGCACACATAAAAAGTATGTAAGCTGACATGCCAGCATTCCCAATGCTGCAAATAAAATCATGCTAAATGCCGTTTTCTTTTCTTTCCATATTTTAAAAATTTCACCTTTTTTCTGAAAGGCCGCAAAGCAGAGCATGATAAATCCACCAAAAACAAGCCTTGCTGTGACAAGCCACTCTGCGTTCATTCCTCTCATATCGAAGAGGAGCTTTCCCACTACACTCGATAATCCCCAGCACGCTCCACCAAAAAGAGCAAATGCGGTTCCTTTTACTTTTGCATTCATCGCTATTTTCCTTCTTCCCTCTTTTTTCACATTCTGCTCTATTCTACAATAGGGGAGGTAGTTTGTCAAAAGTGACGAAAGAGGAAAAGTATTATAATCCAAATGAAAAGATTTCGCTATTTGGAAATGTATGACTTTAAAGAATGATACTCAACCATATCCCATTCTCCAACAAATAATATGTAATAAAAAAACTGTTTTTATGATGCCAACTAAAGAAACCCTCGAAATACGGCTTAAATAAGCCATATTTCAAGGGTCGTCTTATGGACCTGAGGGGAATCGAACCCCTGTCCGAAAACCTATTCCGTACGGTATCTCCCATCACAGTCTCTATTTTGACATTCCCTCTGTCTGGCGTCTAAAGACAAACTCCAGATTTCAGTAGCTTCATGTTACTTCATACTCCGCAAAGCTTTGGAATACGAGTGTCCCACATAATCGGTGCCGGACTCTCAGTCTGTGGGGATACTAAGGCCGACAGCTGCAACTAGGCAGCGTATGCTAAATTATCTTCAGCGTTTATATTTAGTTCCGAGTTTTAACGTGGTCCCGGACCACGGATGGCTGCCCCACGTTCAAAATCCCCGTCGAAACCAGTACAAGCCCCCATGAGGGTTCTTTGAACCGTAGTATCACTATTATATACTTTCTGTGAAAAATGTCAAGGGATATTTTATTACTGTACTTTTATTTTCCGGAATTTATCGGACTTTCTGTAAGATGTGCATTACAATTTGCAGACTACGGGAATGATTTTTCAAACACACTCTAGCACTGACGCATATTGCAAAACGCTCCAGGTCTTGTTATTCTACTTGCTAAGTTTTACATCTGCAAAACCATATTCCGTATCAAACTTTTTAATTATATTTCCCTGTGTAATAAAAATTCTTAAATCCTTGCAGCCTTTTACATTAATTGTATGCGTAGTAAATGCTGCATCATCACGAATCCAGAATGTTCCATTCTCCACGTCTTTTCCATCTGCTTTAATCGTCACTTGCGCTGGTCTGCGATATGTATAATTTCCATCTTTCATTCCAGCTTAACATTCCCGTTGTTCCACTCACGGAAACTGCAAGTCCCGGTTTGGCATCAGATAAAGTGCGAATTCTTTGTACAGAAGAATAGCTTCCGTTCTTCTTCTGATTGATTCCTCTTATAAACTAAGAACTGCCATTATGATTAGGTTTATCTGTTTTTTGCGGTAAATGTTTCTCATGTCGTTCCTCATTTTTCTCTCATTTTCTATTTATGTACTCACAAAATCAAGTACAAAAGCATTTATCGCAAAATAATATCTGATAAATTTTTATTTTTCAATAGATAATTAAATTTGATTGACTAAAAAAATTCTGCAAATGTTTCGCACTACTGTTGTCCAAAACACTTACAGAATTTCTACTTTTTTATTTTTCTGTTTTTATTTACAGTTTATTTTAGTTATCTATTTTTTTTAATTGTTTTTCTATTTTTGATTTAAAGGCTATTTTGATATTTCTATTCTTCTGTCTTTCTTCTTTTTCCTTCAAATATAAAAAAGAATACACATAAACCTGATAAAATGGCAATTCCACCCCATAACATCACATTACTTTTATCTCCTGTTTTGGGAGAAGATGTTCCTATAGAGGACTTTGTGATTGTGTTCGTTATAGTATGATGAATCGTATTATTTATGGCTTCTGTCGTTGCCGTTGTTGTTTCTTTATACTGATTTATAAACTTTATTTCATCAGTTTTCTGATCAGACTGGTCTTTTACTGCCCAGACTTCTGCAGCAAGGCCGCCCTCCTGCGTATTTACAACGCGAACGGTAACTTCATATACTGAACCATCATAAATGACATCTTTACTCTCGCCTTTTAATTGATATACCGTATATTTATAGTCTCCAGGTCTCTTATAACGCATTTCCTCAAAGCTGCCTTTTGTGATTCCTTCCTGCGTCACCTCCACTTCGCTAAATACCGCTTCTGTAGAACTGTTTTCATCGGCAGGTTCTAAAGCATACTCAAAAACTTCTGACTTTATATTTCCTGCATTTCCTTTCATTTCTACAGAAACCGGAATCACAATTGTACACTCCCGCTCCCCTTCTGCTGCATAAACGGCTGTCATTTTTACCGAAAAAAGGAAAATAATTGCCAGGGTTGTGGAAAGCACTCCCCATATCCATTTACCTTTTATTTTACTTCGTTTCATTTGTCCTGAAAGCACCTCCCTTACTATGCTTTCTTTTGCTTTTGATTGCTTTTTGTTATCTCGCTCAACCTTCCAAAAAGTATTACCCTTCCATTCGTTACTGCTTCCGAACAGGTCGATAACCCAATAATCTGTCCAGTATCCTGCCTTCCGCTATCTCGATAACAGATGGCAGCTTCCCTGACATAGTCAAGAAAACTTTTAAAAGATTCCGAAGTTTTCGATATATTTTGTGGGTTATAAACTTTAGAATCGGATGCTGAAGTTTTCATACAGGCAAACAGATCAATATGCATCGTTTTATCTGGCAAATACAGCTCTCCTGTTTTATGTTTGTCAAAACAACTTTTTTCCGTGAAAGACACCACATCTCCGAACATTCCCCCATTTGCCATGTGGTGTCCATATACCAGATTATAATTGTCGGAAAAATCTTTTTTATTCATGCAGGATAAAAAAATAGAACCTGATAAAGAAAATTCTCCATATACATCTTTATTGATATACTCCATATCATCTTTTCCCTGTACAACCGGGTAATCAATATGGGTATCATCTATTGTAATCCATCCTGCCACATCTTTGTTAATTGCCATCAAATCTTCCAGGGAAGGATTTGCCCCCTCCCCCTGCTGTGGTTTATAGGAAAGCAAATCATCGGATAAAAATGCACTCTTTGCACTCATATAAGTATCCCATAAAGAATACCCGCCATACAAGAATAAGAATAAAATAATTCCCATTACGATGATATTTAGAATCTGATTGCCTGCCTGTGCAATACGAACTGCGATTTTCATCCGTACCCTGCCCCTCCTTATTCATTCTTTATGTTTATGGATTTTTTATGCCTCTTTGCGATTTCTTTTGAAAAAGAAGAATGCTGCCATAGAACCTGCAAGAGCAATCATAAGGATGTATGGACCGTAGTTGAGAATAACACCTGTTGGGCTTGTGGAATTTTTAGTATTTGTTACTGTGGCCTCACTACCATCACTGGAAATTGTTAATGTTCCTTCTGATAAACCAGTTGTATAAGTAGCTTGATATCCCTGAGTATTCGCTTCCTCTACTGCTTGAACCTTGTCGCCTTCTGTTAAACCATAGATATGAATTTCTGTATTATTTGTAACTGTATATGTAGCCTTTTCTCCACTTGTAAGAGGGTTCTGCTCTGCATTATCAAGTGTTACTTTATATTTTTCTCCTGCAGTTCCAGTTACTGTTACAACCAACTGGAATGTATCACTTTCTACAGCCTGATTACCTGTAATTACTTTTTTAATCACTACATCATGTGTAGTATCTTTGTTTTTGTCCTGACCATAATCATTGTTAAAAATCAGATTTGCCTTATCGCCATTTTTAGCTGAAACAACATTTCCCACATAAAGTCCATCTGTTCTATTATACACATATACATATACATCGTAGGAAGTTGTATCTGTTGTTACACCTTCATAATTATTTGCCTTCTCTGTTACTGTATAATGATAAACGCCCGGTCTTTCAAATACAGCAGCATCTGTTTTTAAAGATCCTTCTGCTGTATAAGTTTCTGCTGCACTTCCTTTTCCTCCCGGCGTAAAGGCTGCTCCTGTTTCTGCTGTTAATCCTCCAGCTATACCCTTATAAACTACCTGATCTTTATTCCCATCATTAAATGTTCCTGCATCAGCAACAGCAACCTCAAACTCAAATGTAGTATTTGGTGCCATCGTATTTCCATCTGTCAATACATTTTTAGTTACAGGAATCGTTGTAATCGGATTTCCACTGTGAACAACGGCCGCGCTCACATTCATCCCCATCATACCTGCCGCCAATGTTCCTGCCATCAGCGCCGCCATCAACCGTGTCGAAAATTTCTTTTTGTCCGCTCTCATAACAAATTGCCTCTCTTTCTTCGTTAAGATCATTTACTGTCAGCTAACTATCTATCAGCGGAAGACATCTGCCTTCCGCTATATCAAGTGCTTTTGGATTTTAGCGGAGAAAGTTGCTTTTTCCAAAAGCACGAGATACCTTTCTTTTTTCGGCATTTGTATATTTCTTTATATTCTCTACTGTTTTTTATAGATTCTATAAATCAGAACGTCTTAAAATAGTGATGACTTTTCCTTTGATTTCTTTTTTAGAAACCGCCCCAAAATAGCGGCTGTCTCTTCCACCCTCCCTGTAATCGCACAGAAGAAATACTTCGTCTTTCTTTAGCGAAAGAGGATAGTTCACTTTCTTTTTGTCATATGGATAGGTTTTATAAAATACATTCGTTTCTATTACTATGCTTCCATTTACTTTTAATTCGCCATCCCCTGTAATTTCTACGGAATCGCCGCCATGTGCCACGACTCTTCCAGTACTTATTTTCCCCTGTTTTCTAAATACGAGGACATCTCCACTGTTAAAATTTTTCTCCAATCGATAGTAAAGCAGGAGATCTCCGGCACTAATGCGGGGGAACATGTCATTTCCACGCATTGGTGTAATTCCAAAGAATACACCAAACAACAGCCATAGAAAAATAAGTAAAATTACAAGACGGATAAAAAATGCTTTTATTTCACTCATGCGACGAATCTCTTTCTGCGAATTCCAAACAGCAGAAATACCGCTCCTAATAAAAGAGTCACTCCTGTCATAAGAAGCCATGCTGTCATCGTTGTTTCAACACCCGTTGGTGGGATAACCTCTTTTTTATTAAGGAAATTTATTTCTGTTTTCTGAGTAAGTGTTTCTTCTTCTGTCGTTCTCTTTTGATTTTCTTCCTTTTTTTCTCCAATATATGTTTTATATCCTGATGAGGAATAATCCTCTTCTGAAATAGTATATTTACATCCGTATGGAAGAGAGAATTCTTTACTTTCTCCATCTTTTAACGTAAATGTATATACTCCTTTTTGGCCCTCTCCCTTTGTGCTAACTCCTACGTCTTTTATCTCCTCATCAGATAATTCATAGACAGCTCCATTCGCATCTTTTAATGTAATGGAAAATGCAAACTCTTTTCTTTTTTCTGACATATTTCCTTCGACTGTTTTATTTATAATTAAAGGAATCTTCTTTCTGCTATATGTATTCTTAAAGGAAACCTTTTCTGTCTCATCTTTTGCTATTGTTCCATTCTCACTTTTTTTGTCCGCTGCAGTCTCCCAGATATACCCTTCTACTTCACCACCATCTTCCGTGATTTCGTAGAAACTTCCCGGATTAATTCCTTCCATAACAGTATAAATGTACTTATTTCTTTTATTGGTATTACTACTATTTCCACTATCTTCATTTCCATTACTTTCTTTTGCAAGATCAGTCAGTGTTATTTCTTCCTCTTTTAAGCTGGTATCATTCTTTGTCTTTACTTTGATTTTAAATTTCAAATTTGCTTTATATTGTTCAAGCTGTTCTGGTGTAAGACTGTCAAGTCCTTCCACTTCTTTTTCTAAAATCAACTTACCTGGATGAAGTTTGATAACCGGTTTATCATATAATTCTGTATACTCTTCTCCACGGAAAGTATAGGTCATTTTCGCTTCACTGTTTTCATTCGTATACATACCTTTTTCCCCTGCATGGGTGCCTGTTCCGGCATCTGCAACATCCTTATATCCTTTTTCATTCTCATCTTTATTGTCGGTCAAATTCTTTCGATAATTTTCATAAGCTTTTTCTGTCGCATCAATATTCGCAATTACTTTATATGTATACTCTGCATTTAACTGATATTCCGCTGGAAAATCTAAGGTAATAGTCTTTGTTTTGCTGTCATATCCTGCTTTTAATGTGACATTTTGTGTTCCATCTTGAAATGTAACTTTATTGTCACCTTCCACTATAGTTTTTCCCTCTTTACCAGTCACTACAATTTTCAGACTTTTAAATACACCATCTTTGTCTTTTACAATCTCTACATTCTCACTCAGTACATCCTGAATAGAAACATTCGAACATAAAAAGGTTAAAATATCTGACTCAATGGTGCTAAATGCTTTCGTTAACTCATCTGTATTTGTGCCATCAAAGTTTTTCGCGCCACTCACACCAGATGCGCTACATAAGTCACTTAAATTCACATAATCATTCGCTTTTCCTACACCAACTGTATAGAAATAATTTACGCCAAGATTTGCGATTTCATTTTTTGCCGCATCCAGGCATACCTTTAAATTATCTGCTCCGCCATTGCCATCGTTATTGCCATCTCCCCTAGTATATCCGTCTGGATTATAATAGAAAGTCGGATCACCGTCAGAGATAAAAATAACCGCTGTCATTGCCCCTGCTCTCTTACTGGTCAGCAATTCTTTCGCAGTCCGAATACCTGCCTGATAATTTGTTCCACCATTTGAAGTTGGTTTGGAGCCTCTCTCAATCATTCCTGCATCAGTAGTCCAACTTACCGCTACTTCTGCATCATCCCAGGTCTTGGTATCTCCTTGCCCCCACATTCCTGTTGTTTTATTTCCACTAAATGTAACCATAGAAAAACGAGCATCAATATTCGCATTTTGCTTCAAACTTTTCGTAAGCGCGGTAATTGCGTTAGATGCCGCAATCCGTTTTGATGTTCCACCAAAATCTTCTTTCATACTTCCTGATTTATCAAGAATATATATTACATCAAGCTTGGCTTTATTTGTCTCCGTTCCCTTTTTCCCTGCAACGGTAAGGGTCAAGTCATAAGTTCCATCATCCCTTAATGTCGCATATTTTTCATGATTTATCTGTTTTTCTATGGATGCCGCATTATCTCCTGTTTCTAATGGGTCAGCCGGTGTCGCATCAATATTCCATGTCAAAATAAAATCAGAAAAACTCTTTACTTCAAACTTTGCTGTTACCTTACTTTTACTTACAGATAACTTATGATCTGCTGCTTTTGCCACTGTCTCAACAGTCCTGTCTTTCTTTTCCTCTTTCAAATGCTGCATCTGCAACGTATCCATCTGCAGATCTTTTGGGAGCAGATTCAGATTCATATCCACTTCCACTCTTACGCTTCCTTCTTCCGGTTCAATTTCTTTTCCTTCTTTATTATAAAAACTGATATCATAGCCAAGAAAACCATCGTAAGATACATTACCTTTTTCCAGAACATTTTGTGCACTATCTAATTCCTTATTGGTTAACTCCTTTACCTTCATCGTCGTTCCTTCTGGGAAAACATTTTCTTTTGCATATACCTTTATACTTACCCCCTGGGGCTGACTCTTTGGAACATACTCTGTCTCTTTTTCAGATACGTCTGTCCCCCTCTGCGCCATTGCTGGCACATTTTCGTCCTGCTGATTCATCCGCTCTTGTGTGTCATCCGTAGCATCTATTTGTTCTTTGACCTCTGTCTCCTGTGCAGTATCTTCCTCGGCAGAAGCTTCTTCCGCTTTTTCCTTTATTGTCTCCTCTCCCTTATCCCCTGTCTCTTTTTCTTCATTCTTTCCACCATTTTCCTGTCCATTATTTTCATTCTCTTTATTTAAGTTGTCTGGTTTGTCCACCTTTCCATCTTCATTTTTCGTTTCCGTTGTTTTTTCTGTTGCCTTTGTAGATAGTTCTTCCTTTTGTGTTCCTTCTTCTTGTTTGCCATTCTCCTTATTGTTTGCTTCCGACCCTTCTTCCTTTCTAGAAGAAGTTTTTGTTTCCTCCATCTTATTTGACGCTTGTTCTGTCTGTGTTACCTTTACTTCACTCTCTGCCCGTACAAAAAACTGCTGTCCATCTATCAACGATAACAGCAATATTAGTGCAAGGATGCATGATAGGATTCGCTTTACTTTTTTCCACATATTGCACTCTCCCTACTTTCTTTTTCTCCTAAAATATCCTTTTTTCTTCACAAAAAGGACTGCTAAATAGTTGCCATAATACTAAATATGCAAATATGGGAAGTTTATACCGGAAAACGAACGCAAAAAAAGACAGATTCTGATTTGAGCAGCAAAGTAGACGCCTTCGAAGAAAGCTTATTCCCTATATTTGTGACTTTAGTCGCGGCGTGTTGAATACTCGCTCTACTCGCTCGTATCCAACACTTGCTCCGAGGCCACAAATATAGAGAATAAGCTTTCTTCGAAGGCTGTGCATTGGCAGTTGGAGGAAAGTCAGAATTCATCTTAGAGGATTTGAGGATTCTCCAGAATATTATGAATTTGTAAAAAATCAACTTCTCTATAACATGGTATAAAAAGATATTACTCTGATTCACTTTCTCAAAATTTTTCACTGATTTGTTGATGCAGGAGTAAACATAAACATCCACTATAAAAACTTTGAAAAATCGAATTTAAATATTATCTTTTTAATATACTGTTATGGATTCATTGTATTTTCTCATAAAATCACAGCCTTTCGGGAAATCCCCAAATTCCTCCAACTGGTTTTCTGAGCTGTCAACACACAGAACTCCTGAAGCTAAATAAAGCATATTTGTGGCCTCGGAGCAAGGTTTGGATGTGAGCGCTTTAAGCGAACATTCAAACCGCCGCGACTAAAGTCACAAATATGCTTTATTTAGCTTCAGGAGTTCGTCTGCTCCGCAGCCTCACAAATCAGAAGTTATCTGGAGTTAGTTGAAAAAGAACCGGAAAACAGCAACGCCGTTTTCCGGTTCCCTTTATTATAATATTGATAACTTGACGTAGTTATATAAAATCTGATTACATTAATGACTGATATAAAGCTTTAATATCTTCTTTTGTTGCATCCTTTGGATTTCCAGGAGCACATGCATCATTATATGCAGAATCTACGAGGAAGTCTAAGTCTTCTTCTTTTACGATGTCTTTTAAGTCCTGAGGAATCTTAACATCCTTAGAAAGCTGTGCTACTGCATCCACTGCTGCTTTTCTGTATTCTTCCTGAGTCATATCTTCTACGCCTTCAACTCCCATAGCGATAGCGATGTCTTTGTATTTTGTTCCTGTTGCATCTGCATTATATGCCATAACAGTAGGAAGAAGGATCGCATTAGCAACACCATGAGGTGTATCGTATACAGCACCTAATGCGTGAGCCATAGAATGAACGATACCAAGACCTACATTAGAGAATCCCATACCAGCAATGTACTGTCCAAGTGCCATGTCTTCTCTTCCCTTAGGATCATTTTCACATGCAGCACGAAGGCTTCTTGCGATAACTTCGATAGCTTTGATATGGAACATGTCTGTCATTTCCCATGCAGCTTTTGTGATGTATCCTTCGATAGCATGTGTCAGAGCATCCATACCTGTTGATGCTGTAAGACCATATGGCATACTGCTCATCATATCAGGGTCAACGATAGCTACTACTGGAATATCTTTAGGGTCTACACAAACAAATTTACGCTGTTTTTCATCATCTTTGATAACGTAGTTGATTGTTACCTCTGCTGCTGTTCCTGCTGTTGTAGGTACGGCAATGATAGGTACAGTTGGTTTTGTTGTAGGAGCTACTCCCTCTAAGCTTCTTACATCCTCAAAGTCAGGGTTGTTAATGATAACACCAATGGCTTTTGCTGTATCCATAGAAGAACCACCGCCGATTGCGATAAAATAATCTGCTCCAGATGCTTTAAATGCAGCTACACCAGTCTGTACGTTTTCGATTGTTGGGTTTGGTTTGATATTGGAATAAATCTCATATTCTAATTTTGCAGCGTCTAATACGTCTGTTACTTTCTTTGTTACTCCAAACTTAATCAAGTCAGGGTCAGAACATACAAATGCTTTGTTAAGTCCGTGTGCCTTTACTTCATCTGGAATAGACTGGATTGCTCCTGCTCCGTGATAAGATGTCTGATTAAGTGTAATACAGTTTGCCATGATACCCTTCTCCTTTACTGAACGTGTTTATTACTTTTTATTTCTGTTGTTATTATAACAGCGCACCAGTAAACGGAAAAGATTTTTTTATGAATTTTGCCTGTAAATTTCCGTTTTTATTTATCTTTTTTGTGAAATTCAGCCGTACTTTTTGGTGCATTTCTTATGAAGGCAACAAAAAACATGATATTTTTTGTCCTACGGACACAGGACAGACGAACCCATCTGGTAAAGAGACTCTCTTCGGGGGACGTCTCCCTTGCCTGCGGCAAATTCCTATTTAATCCTCAACATCCCTTCGGGATTTAGCAGGCCCCATCCCTGTCTGCTTTTTGCCATCCCACAGTCAACCGCGTTCTGCATCAGACGTATTTTTACATCTCTGTTTGACAGCCACGGTTCATTGGAAAGAAGCAAGGCTATTGTCCCTGATACAATCGGGGTTGCCATTGATGTGCCGCTTCTTTTTTTGTAACTTTTTCCATGATTATCGCAGCTTAAAATATTGGTAGCTGGCGCAATGATGTCAGGCTTACAGACACAGCTTCCAAGTACAGGACCCTGCCCAGAATATTCTCCGCCTGCTTCTGTTCCGGTTCCAACAGTAATAACTTTCCGGCTTGTTCCCGGGCTTGTAATCGTATGTGGTGCCGGCCCGTCATTTCCTGCTGCCACTACGACAACAAGTCCGGCGTTCCACAACTCCTCCACCTTTTTTACAAGAATATCTTCGTCAGGATTTTCTACATTTTTTACGGGCATTCCAACAGAAATATTTACAATTCGGATTCCATATTTTTTATGATTCAGACAAATCCATTCCATACCTTTTATCATATTTTTTATTTTCCCGCTTCCATCCCGTTCAAGTACTTTTAGCATTACAATACTGCTTTCCGGCGCAACCCCGATTCCACTCCCATCTCCAAACCGTCCTCCTGATGCGATAATTCCACTCACATGTGTCCCATGCCCATTATCATCAAAGGGACCTCTTCTATTTCTCACAAAATCCTGAAAATAAAGAATTTTATTCTGTGGAATAAAAAAGTCAGGATGTGCATAAATTCCTGTATCCAAAACAGCCGTAGTAATACCTTTTCCGGTAATACCACGGCTGTAAATCCTTCTTAGCTCTAACAAATTACCTACATTGGTCATTTCCATAGCCGCAGCTTTCTTTTTTTATCAGTATATGATAAGAAAGAAAAAGGGCTATTCAACATCACTGTACTACGTGTTTTACCAAAACGCTGTCAACAGTTATTCCACCCACGGGTTACTATTTCTTAAAGCTGGTTCCTGTATTCTTTTTAATACTTCCGGTCCCTGTGCAAGTAAAAATGCTTCTGAGGATGAGGTCAGTCCCTGTGCTTTTAATTCTTCCACACAGGCAACACAAAATTCTTCAATAATCCATTCCATTTCCCTGCTATCTTTTTCTAAAGATAAAACAGATAGCCTCTGCATTTTGTCATAAGCATTCTGCCCTAAGATTGGTAAATCTAAAAGTCCTCTGTGTACCCATTTATAATATGGCCGGTAAGCATGATTGAGCAGATAGACTAATGACATGGAAACGGACATAAACTCGCTTAATGCCAGACGGGAAGCTACATATTCTTTCCGTTTGTTACAGCGAGGGAAGTTATACTGGCCACTCTGTGCCATTTTCATAAGACGGGCGGCAATCTTTTTCAATCTGACATCTTCTGGATAGCCTTTCTTTAATTCCTCACGGATTCTTGTAAATTCTCCATAATTATCAAAGAAAACTTCTCCGTTTGTTACGGTAGAAAGGGCATTCTCCGGAATCTGCCTCCAATGAGAAAGAGTGTCTGGTACTCCCTCTGCCGCAGTAAACTTCCGATAAAAATCTTCGATGGTAAATACACCAACTCTGCCATCGCCATACTGGCTTTCTACTCTCGCACCAAAGCCCTGAAATGTTTTAGGCAATGTCGCAAGTCTATGCTTTAACCTCTCTCCGTAAACAGGCATATCTTCTTTAGGAATATAAATCTGAAAAGATGGTCCAAAGTCATGATCTCTTGAAATCTCATCATCAAAACCATAACACTCGGATCCTTCTCCGATGAGGCCGGCTGCCATACGAGGAAGGAAGTTGGCAAATTCTCTTTCCAAAAGAGGATAGCATACTTCGTTAAAATATGCTCTGCATAAATCAAGCCCTTTGACAAAACCTGTCTCTACAACTTTGGGGCTGTTTTCTAATACCTTTCTGGCACTCGCCATTGCAGTTTCCAGATTATATTCCTGGGCACAGGAAGCTGTTGTCATTTCTTTTAAAGTTTCCTGCAAAATCTCATGATTACTCTTAATTTTATGCTCCTGCAGCTTTTCCTGAATCATCTCAAGATTCTTTACACTTGTCTTATAGGCATCACTTGACTCTCCAAGATGCTTTTTCGTAATCTCTACGCTCTCGGTCATCACAGCTTTTGCTTTCTCATACTGCCCTTTTTCACAGTAAAGGATTCCAAGAGAATTTAAAGCTGCGGCATAAAGAACCGTTCCCTCATATTGCTGTTCTTTGTAAATCTCTATTTCTTTTTTGAGAGTTTCTTCTGCTAAAGTAAGATTGCCCTCTTTTTTATAGATATCTACAAGATTATGGAGTGTTGTTGCATACGGAATAATATACTCTGCCTTACCTTCTAATATATGCAGGCTGTGTTCTAAACACTCTTTTGCCCGTTCAAGCTTTCCCTGCTCATAATAGAGAAGTCCCAGATTATTCATTGTTCCCGCATAAATAAAATGACTTTCTCCGATTGTAATTTTGTAAAGAGCCAATGCCTGATAAAAAAGTGTCTCGCTCTCCTCCCACTGCTTCATCATGCGAAGCAGATTGGCAAGATTCACAAGCGTTGTTGCATAGTCAGGATGTTCTTTACCCCGCACTGTTCTTGCACAAATAACTGCCTTTCTTAAAATCTGTTCCGCCTTCTCATACAATCCAAGATTGCGGAGATGTCCACCATAATTATTATAAATTTCCAGTGTCTTCAAATTATATTCTCCGTAAATCTCTTTTGAAAGCTCCAATGCCTCCTCATAAAGAGGAACCATTTCCAGATTCTCTTCAGCATCTTCCATCTGCATCAGCTTATTTAAAATTTCGTTAAAACGCTCCATTTTCATAGGCATTCACTCTATCTTTTCAAACTGCTGCTGCCCTACATGACAGATTGGGCAATGGGACAATGTTGTAAATGGTCTCCCTTCTTTATTTTCATCGAAAATATATCCACAGACTTTACAGCGATACACTCCGCCAAGTCCGTGATCCGCTACATGTGGATTTCCACCCATACTCTCTAATTCGTCTATTTTTTCTTTTAAACGCATCTTATGCATTTCTTCTAAAAGAGAACCCATTACTGTTCCTCCTATTCTTTTTTAATCATATTTAATTCTTGCCTAAATTTCTTTTTCCTGCAAGATCAAATAAAATATCATTGAAACAATACACTAATTTTTGTAACTTACATAGCCCAGATACATTTATGGTCTGAAAATAAATTCACATCCTAATGCTTTTGCAAATTCTCTTAAAATTGCTGTATTTCCTGGCCATGCTGGTGAAGTGATCAGATTGCAGTCTACAACCGCTTCATCCGGTGCAACTTCAATATAATTACCTCCTGCTAATTTTACCTCTGCTGCTAATGCAGGATAGCAGGTAAGCTTTCTTCCGCATACAACATCTGCTGCAGTAAGAACCTGTGCTGCATGGCAGATAGCTGCTACTGGTTTTCCACTTCTTACGAAACATTTTACCAGAGAAATTACTTTGTGATCCATTCGGATATATTCTGGAGAACGTCCGCCAGTAATAAAAAGTCCGATATAGTCATCAAAATCTACTTCATCAAATGTTTTTGTTAATTTAAAAAGATGCCCTGGTTTTTCCGTGTAAGTTTGGTCACCTTCAAAGTCGTGAATGGCTGTCTTGATAAATTCGCCTGCCTTCTTTCCCGGACAGACGGCATCTACCTGATATCCAAGCATGGACAATGCCTGAAATGGCACCATTGTCTCATAATCTTCTGTAAAATCCCCAGCCAGTAATAATATTTTCTGCATGTTAATTCTCCTTTCTTATGTACTCGCGGACTGACATAAATCATCACAATATCGATATCTCAATATATTTAACTGAAATAACCATCACAATATCCCTGTGTCAGTACACTTAACTAAAATTTATGCCATTTCTTTTTCCGCTTCTTCTAAAGAAGAATAGCCATATGCCTGTACCATCTTCTGCATTGTAGCAAGATAACGGTTGTATTCTGGATTTTTCTCAATAGACAGAATAAAAAGTGCCAGTGTCTTTGCAGAATAAGTATAAAGTTCACACTTTAAATAATTTCTTACACTGACCGTTCCATCTACCCCAATTCCTTCTGCCGGTCTTCCATGTCTTCGGATATTCGGATATTTGATATCCGCTTCCTTTTCCCACTCCATATAAATAGAAGTGATTTTTTCAGCCATCAACTGTTTTTCTTCCGAAATCTCTGGAAGCAATTCCTTAATTGATAAGAAATATACCGGGTCTGTTTCCTCCATCATATAGGCATATTTCTCCATAATGAGATTTCTCTCCTGTGCTTCTGCCTGGACAATGTCTTCAAAATAGCTTTCAAGCACATCGGTATCCCAGCCTTCAAACTGACTGAGACGCATAATAAGAAAAGTTGTCCAGTCATCCTGGCAGGCTGCCCGTCCATTTACGCCCTGTACCTGCTGAAACATGAGCCATTCCTTTTCGACAATCTGTCGTTCAAGTTCTCGTCGTTCCATTATTCTCCTCCTTTACAGACTATTTCAGTATCATTTTAGCATTTTTACACTATTTTTTATAGGATTATCATGCTTTATCTATGGAAATATAACGATACTCCTTATTTCTTTTTCTATTCTTTTTCTGACTTTCGTTATTTCCCATAATTGTTCCCGTATCTTCCCTATCCTCCTTCGCCCTTCTGCTACAATAGATATAAGAATCTATATTTAAGAAAATGTACTGGAGGGAATTAATATGCGTATTGGAATTTATAATCATCAGCATCTCCGGGGTGGCTGTCCCATCTGTACACAGACCTATGTACAGGGGATGATTGCCGATGGTATGAAGTGTATGAATCGTGCAAAAGGTATTTATGGCGAAGATAACGAATTTGTTAATTATACAGATTTAGGAGACTACCCATCCGAGAATCTTGAACGTCCCGGCTTCAGAAGATTAATGAAAGATATTGAGGAAGATAATCTTGACGTTATTGTTGTAATCACACTCGACAAAATCACAACAGATATCGATCTTCTCATGGAAACATACCAGACAATCCGCAAACATAATATCCAGCTTATTACTGCTAATGACGGTAAAAAAGCAATGGAAATCTTAGATAAGGCGTTGGTAAAATGGCAAGAAAATTCAAATTAAACGAAGACAAATTTAAAGTTGCTTTCATTTTTGCAAATGAGGGCTGTAACCCGAAAAAGGACCGTTCCATCATTGAATCCGAAAAAATCATCATGTACGTTGTCGGATGTGCTGATTACAGCCAGGCAGAAACTGTAGCACAGGAAATGCTTGAAGAAGGATGTGCTGCTATTGATTTATGTGGTGCTTTCGGAAATGAGGGTGTTGCCCGAATCAGCAAGGCTGTTGATCGACAGATTCCTGTCGGTGCAGTCCACTTTGACTTTCATCCTGCTTTCAGAGACAAAAGCGGCGATGATCTCTTCCAAAAGGATTTTTGGTGTATTGGGCTTTAGAACGAACAGACGGACAGACGAAACCAGAGAGATTATATTCTTATATCTGTGACTTTAGTCGCGGCGTGTTGAATGCTCGCTTATGCGCTCGCATTCAACACTTGCTCCCAGGCCACAGATATAAGAATATAATCTCTCTGGTTTCTGTTTGTTAGCTGCTTTAGTTTAAGCCCAATTCACCATGGGGGTGATTTGAAGTTATAGTCTGTTATACTTTGCTTGCTCTGGAATAGATATAAGCTATAGATGTGATATTATAGAATTTCTTTTTTTGTGCCTTCGAAATGGCCTCCGCTCTTTAATTACTTCCGTTAAATCACCCTGCCTTCGAAGTGAGTTTCTGGAAATTCTTGTTGAATGCCGATGGGGTCTGTCCTTCGTATTTTTTGAATATTTTGCAGAAATATCCTGCTTCGCTGTAGCCAAGAAGGAAAGATATGTCTGAGATATTCATTTCACTTGTTGCCATGTAGTATTTTGCCTGTAGTAATTTACGAAGATGGATATAGTCTACGACACTGATTTTGTAATATTTTTTAAAGATACGGCTCAGATAACCACTGCTGATTCCTGCCTCGTCTGCAAGTTCAGAAAGGGAAATCTCGTTATTTTTATTATTTTCTATGTACTGAAATACCTTGTTCATATGTGCATACTTCATTGTACAAAGCTGACGGAACACTTCTGTTATAATTTGAATGAGCCAGTGATAGCATATCGCACTTTTGGTCAATACTTTCATTGTAATCTCATATTTCTGGAAATAATAATTTTTCTGAATATTATCCATTCCGGGTATCATATAAAACAGACTGGATTCTAACATAGACAGCTTGCTCCTGCGCTCTCTGCGTTCACACTCTTCAAATAAATACTCTACTAATTCCTTCGCTGTATCATATGCTTTTTTATAATCTTTTTGCTCAATTGCTGCAAGTAATGCTTCCTGCTGTAAATTTTCTTCTTCATTTAGACTTGAAGCATTGTTTCTCTCGATTAATTCTGAAAGCTTTTTTCTCGATAATGGTTTATATAAATATTCCTCTACCCCTGCACCCATGGAATGACGAATCATCTGGAAACTACAGTAATTTGATAAAATATAGGTCGTAATCTCAGGAAAATGCTCCTTAATAAGATTACAGAGAGCAATTCCATTCTCCATGCCAAGAACAACATCACAAAATACAATCTGTGGATGATAGCGGCTTGCAATCTCGAATGCTTCTTTACTATTCTCCGCAATTCCAATAAGCTGGCATTCTTCCGTTTCCGCAATCATTCTGGAAAATGCCTGCTGAAACAATGGTTCCTGGTCAATCAATAAAATATTTATCATAGCCCCCTCCTTACTTTATTTCCTGAAATGGAATTTGTATCGTTATAACATTCGGATCTGCCGTTATCTCAAAGTCTTTGCCAAACTCTCTCTCATAACGCTTTCTTGTATCTTGTTCCTGCATCTGTGCAAAATTACCGTCTGTGATATCTGCTCCAAAATGCCCAACAGATAGTCCAGAACTTTCTAACTGTAAAACTACTTTACAGAAATCTTCTTTTTTCTCTGCATCAATATACAATGTTCCTCTGAAATGGCCTGCAAGAATTCCAAAATCAACCAGTTGTTCTACAAATGGGAAAATTCCAATAATCGGAATCTTCTGCTTCTCCACTTCCTTCTGACAATACACACGATACTCTAATCGGTTATCATACTGCTGTCTTAAAATATCCAGATAACATTCTATCTGCTTTAATTCTTCCGATAATGAAATAACTTCTGAAGAATTATCCAGATAATAACGCAAAACCGATGCCATTTCGGCTGTGATATTCTCCGTCCGGCTTGCATTCTCCAGAATAGAAAAACTAGAGACCGTCGTTAAAAGATTCAACATAAACTGCTTTGGTAACTTTCCTTTAAGAAGCTCATACTCAAGCTGTGATACTTTATCTTCTAACAACTTATTTCTCTTACGGATATCAGAAAGATGCACCTCTTTATGTTCTAAAGCTCCAAGTTTAATCGCCGTCGTTTCTTTTACTCCCATCTCTTTAAAAAGAAGGAAAACCATATCTGCTACAGCTGCTACTCTCTTTTCTGTAAATGAAGTAATATTCTGATATTCTGTTTCTTCCCCAAGCTTATCTAAAAAAGCTTTTCTTTCCTGTTCTGTATCTCCAAGTTCACTATCTTTTAAAGCCTTCTTCTCACATCTTATCGGTCCCCCGATAATTGCCCCTATATACTGGTTATTTACAACAATCGGAATCGCCATATGAACAAGTCCATTTGGACAAGTAAAAATATACGGACAGTTTTTAATTGCACTTTTCGCTGCTGCAAACGCTCTCGTAATCTGACATTCCCTGCAGCGTATATCTTCTTCCTTCCTTTTTTCACAAAAATCTTCCTCTTGTTCTCCCTTTGTAACCGGCTCCCCCTTATAATCAATAATAAAAAAAGAAATACCTGTCGCTTCTGCCAGCTTACCCTGTGTTTCTTCCAAAAACTTTTTACCAAATAAGCCTAACAAGCTAACTTCTTTTTTCCCTCTGCCATTTTTCTTTTCCGTTTCCATGTTCACCTCCAAAGGGATATTTACTTGTAAAAATAAAGACAAAAAATTTTACTTTTTTTACACTACACCCTACTTAGTATATATTTTATCATTTTTACACAAAAAATAAATTGGTTTTTTTGTGCTATTTCTAAATCATAGGAAAATATATTGCATTTACATGTAATTTTCTTGATTCTTTATTTGTGATAAGGAGAGCAAAATCTAACAAGTAATTACCCCTCTTGTAATATGAGACAGACGAAAAATGAGAAGTCCTTCATTTCTGTTTTAGTAAACTAAACCTACAGATACCCTTCCCACCCCAACATCATGCATTTATATCTACTATCACCAAAGACCCCTCTTACTTATTTGTTTTATCAAAAAACAGAACCCCCGAAGAGAACCCTACCCTATATTTGTGGCCTTAGAGCGAGGATTGAATGTGAGCCATTAAGCGAACATTCAACCCGCAGCGATAGAGTCACAAATATAGGGTAGGGTTCTCTTCGGGGGTTCGTCTCCCTTAATAAAAAATCAAGCGAATCAGTCTTTATGAATCAAAGCCATAAATGCAAGATCCTTACATGATGATGCATTCTCAATCGCATGGCACTGTCCCGGAAGAATTGTACATACATCTCCAGGACCTACCTTTGTACGGCTTCCATCATCATCTACGAAAATTCCCTCACCCTCTAAGATATAATATGGTTCTGTTTCACCAACATGACGATGCCAGCCAACACTGGAATTCGGTTTTAAAACAACCTTTGCATATAACTTTCCATGTCCATATAAATCTTTCTCTGGAACAATCTCATGCACCTCTGCACGACCTTTTCCACCGCCAAGTTCCTGTTTCTGAATGATATTTGCTTTTCTTACCATTTTAAAAATCCTCCTTCTAAAATTATAATAGTAATATTCACAACCACTTTGCAAGCCTGCATCCACATCATAATGCTTTTACCTGTATGGTTACTTACTTCTATCATATAATTATATTTTAACTATTAATTACCATTTATGCAAGATGAATATTTCTTCTTCAAAGCGGCTCGCATAGAAATCCCCTGATTTAATCATCTATGTTCTTACTACCGTCTGTTGTTCCAAAAATTAAATCAGGGGACTGTCACCTTGCGACAGCCCCCTTTATGTGGATCAAGCTTATTGTTATTTCATAATCTATTTGTGAGAGTGTTGAGACCGATTATTTCAGAACAATTATGCGCTTGAATGACCCCTTAGCTATTTCACTATTCTAAAGTCTCAGTCGCTGAAACCATCTGACTTTGAATAGTTTCTATAATTATTAAAAAGTGTAATGATTGTTGTATTTAATATTTGTTAACGGTTTTTGTAGATTTCTTCTGCCACACGGGCAACTGCTTTTTCCTGAAGAATATTCACTTTATCTAACCGTTCCCACGGGAGATCAAGATCTGTTCTTCCAAAGTGTCCGTAGGCTGCGACTGGTTTATATTTCACCTTAGTGAGAGATAGGCTGTTTATAATACCTGCCACGCTGAAATCAAATACTTCATTTACAGTGTCTTCAATAATTTCCTTTGGTATTTCTTCTGTACCAAAGGTATCTATCTTTATAGATACCGGCTGTGGGATACCGATCGCATAGGCAAGATTAATCTCACACTTTTTGCAAAATCCGGCAGCAACCACATTCTTTGCGGCATATCTTGCCATGTACGCTGCGGAACGGTCAACCTTTGTCGGGTCTTTACCTGAGAATGCTCCGCCTCCGTGTCTGGCAATTCCGCCATAAGTATCTACAATAATCTTTCTTCCGGTAAGACCTACATCTCCGGCAGGACCTCCGACTACGAAACGTCCTGTAGGATTAATATGTATCTTTACATCCGGTAAAAGCAATTCTTTAGGAATTACCTCTCTTATAACATGCTCCTCAATATCCATTCGAAGCTTTTGTACAGAAACTTCTGCATTATGCTGTGCAGAAATTACAACATCTGTAACACCAAGGATTTCTCCCTGATTATTATATGCTACTGTAACCTGTGACTTTCCATCTGGATAGAGGTATGGAAGGATTCCTTCTTTTCTTACCTGTGTAAGTCGTTTACTAAGTTTATGTGCCAGTGAAATCGACAGTGGCATAAGTTCCTCTGTATCATCACAAGCATATCCATACATCATTCCCTGATCTCCCGCTCCAATAGTTCCGTTACACTGTGTAACTCCCTGAGCGATATCAGGTGACTGTACACCAATATTGGTAATAATTAGACATTCTTTTCCATCTATTCCTTTTTCTTTACTGTCATATCCTATTTCACAGATGACTTCTCTTGCCTTATTTTTAACATCAACCTTTGCGAAAGAAGCAACTTCACCAGCAATGAAAACCGTGTCTTCTGAAGCCATTGTTTCCAATGCCACATGGGCAGATGGGTCTTCCTCTAAATAAGCATCCAGTAAAGCGTCGGAAATCATATCGCATACTTTATCCGGATGTCCCTCTGTAACAGATTCAGAAGTTAATAATGTTATGTCTTTGTTCATTGTGAACCTCCTGTACCATTTTGGTATATATAAGGGATACCGCGGACTGCCTGTATCGATTTATCCTCCGATTTTACAGGTTAATCCTTCTTTTTCTACTATTGCTTTTAATTCTTCCATGAATTCATTTTCCGGCTTCTGTACATCGGCAAGTTCATATTCCTTGCCGAGCATTCCATACTTGTTACTTCCAAGATCATGATAAGGTAAAAGATGTAACTCATTTACATTATGCAGATAGGTTGTAAACTTTGCAATTGCCGCAATTACATTCGGACTTGCATTAAATCCTGGAATAACCGGAACACGAATGATCATCTTCTTTGCAAGACTAGAAATCAGTAATGCATTTTTAAGTATTTGCTCGTTACTTACACCAGTATACTCTTTATGTACTTCTGGGTCAATATGCTTAATATCCATCATGACCACATCAAGCCACGGAACAATCTCTTTGATTACTTCCTCAGAAGCCATACCAGTTGTTTCAATCGCAGTGGTCCAGCCGAATGACTTACAAGCCTTTAACAGCTCTAAAAGAAATTCGTGCTGTACCATTGCTTCACCTCCGGAGACGGTAATACCGCCTCCGGACTTTCTGTAAATAACACGGTCTTTGTAAAGTTCTCCCATCAGTTCCTCTACTGTCATCCACTTACCGGACATCTCAAGAGCCCTATGATAGCAGACATCAATACATTTTCCGCATGCAATACATTTTGTATGATCAATTTTTCCTGGAACGTTTAAATTAGAAGCACCAGTTGGACACACAACCTCACAATTTCCACAGCCGACACAGTTTTGTGCTTTAAACATGACGACTGGTTTTAATTCCTGCGATTCAGGGTTACAGCACCATTTGCAGCGAAGAGGACAGCCATTTAAAAAGGCAATCGTTCTTACACCCGGACCGTCATTTACAGAGAATCTCTGTATATTAAAGACAAGCCCTTTTTTACTTGTATCGCAGCTTGGTTCCATATTACTCATAGGTACTTCCTCCAGTTTATTTCAAAAATCTACTATTTTAGAAATGCTGTTCTGTACGAGCAATGATATCATCCTGTACTTCCTTAGCAAGTACTGTCCAGTGAGCGGAGTAACCAGCTACACGTACTACTAAGTCTTTGTAGTTTTCTGGATGTGCCTGAGCATCAAGTAATGTTTCTCTATCAATTACGTTGAACTGTACATGCATACCCTTCTTATCGAAGTAGTTACGAACAACTGCTGCGAAGTTCAGAAGTCCCTGATCACCTGCTACTGCAGAAGGTAAGAATTTCTGGTTGTATAATGTACCATTAGAGATATTTAACTGGTCAAGTTTAGCTACGGAGTTACCTGCAGCTGTAGGTCCCTTAACGTCATGACCCTGACGAGGGGAAACACCATCTGCAAGAGGTGCGTTGCTATAACGTCCATCTGGAAGAGCCTGTACGTCTTTACCAAATAATACATTAGCAGATACTGGGTAACATCCTGCCTGATACTGGCCTCCACGTGGGTTTTTGTATTTCTCAACTTCGTGAGAGTAAACCTGTGTAGCTTTACGAGCACACATATCAACTTCATCAATATCGTTACCGAAGCAAGGTGTTGCGTCGAGGATATGTCTGATTCTGTCGTATTCAGCTCTCTGAGCATCGCTGCAGCTTGTGCAAGCTTCAGATTTTGTATCTACGCTCATACTTAAGTTAGATCCTTTTTCTGCAAGAATCTTCTGAACAACTGCGTTGATGATAGATTCCATGCTATCTTCAGAAGATACGGAAACACTTTCCATAGCTGCTGCTGCAGGTTCTGCAGAATCTGTACTTAATCTTACGAATGGTCCATCGTAACATCCAGCACCAAGCTCAGCACCGAAGTTGTGTTCCATAGCATCGTAAATCTGCTGCATTGTTAAGTCTTTGTCTTCAAATACATGTTTCTTGATACAATAGATAGCATCACCTGTATCTACGTTACCAAATGCCTGAGGTCCTGTGAAGTTGTAGATAGCTCCACCTTCCATAACTGTTTTACCTCTTCCGATACAGTCATCAACTAATGCGGACATAAATGGTAATGGTGCTCTTTCTTTATGAGCGATATCAACAGCGTTATCTGCCTCAACTAATTTAGATACGAAGTACTCAATCTGAGTTTCATATGCTTCATATAAATCATCCATGGATTTCCATTCTGGCATAGGTTTTGTAACAGGTCCTAACTGTTTGCCATCACGGTTCTTACCACCATGAATAGCGATATCAAATACCTTAGCAACGTTAAAGAATGCTGCGTCATGCCATCCGTCTGTCTTGTGTGGACACTGAGGTTCTACACAACCGATGATACAGTAATTACGAGCATCTGCAAGAGTTAATCCTCTGTTACATAATGCAGGAATGATTGCTTCATCATTGTACATAGCTGGAACACCAGTACCAAGTCTTGCAAGCTCACAAGCTCTTAATAAGAACTCATCCGGTGTCTGGTTATGAATACGAACGGAGAATGATGGTGCAGGTAATCTAACGTGAGCTGCTGCATCCATACACATATAAGAAACTGGGTTTGTAGCATCAAGGCCATCTTCTGTCTGTCCACCAACACCAAAGTTCTGGAATACTGCGTATCCTGCAAATGCCTGATCAGATACATCATCACGAGTTTTGTTTACATGGTTTAATAATACGAAGAGGCAGTCGAGTAATTCCTGAGCGAATTCTTTAGAAATGCTCTTGTCTGCTTCTAAGTATGGCCACATATACTGGTCAAAACGTCCTGGAGAAATGGAATGTCCATTAGCTTCAATCTGTACTAATGCCTGTACAAACCAGAATGACTGACAAGCTTCATAGAAGTTTGTAGCTCCGTTTTCTGGAACACGGTCACAGTTCTTAGAAATCTGAAGTAATTCAGCTTTTCTTACTGGATCTGTACATGTAGCTGCCATCTCAGCTGCTTTCTTGCTGTATCTCTTAGCAAAGTTAATAGCTGCATTGTAAGAAATAATAACTGCTTCATAGAATGCTCTCTTCTGCAGATATTCCGGATCATTTGCATCAAGTTTGTTCATTGCTTCAACAACTTCTGCAATAACGCCCTTGAAACCGATTTTTAATACTTTACCGTAATCAACACACACGTGTCCGATACCACCGAAGTAGTAGTTACCAACTGTAAATACTCCACCAGCCTGGCAGTCAAGACAATCCTGGCTCATGTAGGAAGTAGCTAATTCGCTGGTAGTTTTACCCTTCCAGTATTTGAATACTTCGTGAAGGATATCTGCTGTTTCTTCAGTAATTACGAATGGGTCACACATACGAGTTGCCATTGTCTTGAACTCTTTTTCTACCCAGTCAAATGAGAACTCTGGACAAAGGTTTGTAGAACGAGGTTTTACGGAAAGAGCACCTACGATTAATTCGTTGTCACGAATTACAACTGGAAGATTGTTAAAAATCTTCTCGTTAGCTTTTGCTCTTCTCATAACTGCTGGCATACCCTCTGTCTCTTTGTAAGACTCTGTAATAAGTACGGCTCTATATGGCTCTACTTCTGGTACTGCGTTAACAACTTCTGCTTTTAAGGCTTTGATACGTGCGGTTGGTTCTGTAAATCCTTTTGCAATCATTACAATTTTCCTCCTTCTTACTGACACATAAAAATGTGCAATGAAAATGTTTGAGAGATGATAACTCAAAAAATTATCCTATAAATCCTGTAAATCAACCACTACTGAGCTTTCATCTGTCTTGCATTATACAGGAAAAAATAAGCAACAATTAGTAATATCCGTGTCAGTATGTGGCAATTATCAATCGGATATTTTTTACATTTATACAGTTTGCACAACAAAAAGAAACGTTGCTGCTACATTTTATTGCAACAGCAACGAATTACATCCTTCGATATGAAACAAATTGGTATCATTGCCAATAAAATATCGGCAAAAAATTCTCATTTTGCATTGTTTTTTTAGTTGTAATATCTAATTCTCATTTTTGAACTATTCCGCACATTCTTTGTCTTATTTTCTTTTATAAGTAGTATGTAAAAGTTTTTCTGAAAGCATGCTTAATGGCTCTTTGAAAAATTCGTGATATATTGTTCCAATTTCCGGATTATCCATGGAGTTTCTGCGTTCTGCCTGCTCATCCGCCTGATAAAGCGACTGTATTCTCTTCTTTCTTACGACATCGGATACTGGAACACTTCCGCAATCCGGCTGTCCCGCTCCACTGATACAGCCTCCCGGACAGGTCATCACTTCTACAAAATGATAACCATTCATATCCTCTGCAAGGAATTCTTCCGCTGCAGCCGTTCCATAAAGAATACAAACCCGAAGTTTCTTTCCAGCGATTGTTACTTCTGCTTCTTTTCGATTGCTTAATCCTCTTACTGGACGAAGCTGATAAAAATCTGCCGGAGCTTCTTTTCCTTCTAATACTCTGTAAACGGTTCGAAGTGCCGCTTCCATAACACCGCCGGTATTTCCGAAAATCATTCCGGCCCCGGTTCCTTCTCCTAAGACACTGTCAAACTTAGAAGGAGTAATCTTATCTAAATCAAGTCCTTCCTCCTGACACCACTGTACCAGTTCTTTTGTCGTAATCACATAATCATTGTCACGCATTTCTTCTATATTAAGAAGCTTTCCTGCATCACATAATTCCTCTCTTGCGATTTCTGCCTTTTTAGCAGTACAAGGGGTGACTGCCACAGAAATAATCTTTTCCGGGTCAATGTGTTTTTTATGTGCAAAATAAGTCTTAATCACTGCCCCCTGCATTCCAATCGGACTTTTTGCAGAAGAAAGATGTGCCGTTTTATCTGGATGGAAGTTCTCCATATATTTTACCCATGCTGGGCAGCAGCTTGTAAACTGTGGAAGTGGTCCTGTTCCTTTTAAAATACGGGACAGTAATTCTGAGCCTTCTTCCATAATCGTAAGGTCAGCAGAAAAAGTAACATCAAATACATAATCCGCACCTAATGCTCTCAATGCACCAACCATTTCATCCTGTGCAAAGGTTCCCGGTTCTTTTCCAAATCCGTCTGCAAATCCAACTCTTACGGATGGGGATGTAGAAAAAACAACGATTTTATCTGGATCTTTGATAAGTTCTTTTACAATCTTATAATGCGGCTTGCCAATAATCGCTTTTTCCGGACAGTTTGCGCTGCACTGTCCACAGCCGATACATTGATAGGTTTCGCGAGGATTCAAAAGATACTTTGCCGCCACACCGATTTCTTCTTCGCAAATAGCAAAGCAATGCCCGCACTGGCTACACAACGCTTCATCCTTGATAATCGCAGGATTTCCCTCATCTACCGGAACCATAAAAGGAGTTGTTCGGTTCATTAACATACGGCATCTCCCCCTTTATCAATTCCAAGACCGATTCTTTTTTCTTTGATAATTTCCTCAAATTTCTGTGCCGCATCTTCAACTTCCGTCTCAATGATAAGCTGGCCTCCGGTTAAATCCTTTAACCCTTCTGTGAGAACATTCACTGCTACCTGACTTCCTGTTACAAATGGTGATAATGCCAGATGCAGAGGGAAGCCAAGTGCAAGTGCATATGCTCCATCTGCCAACGCCTGTTCCTCAAGCCACTGCGGTGCACTAATAACAACCGGAAGCTGTGGCAGATCCACATTCAGTTCTTTTGCTAATGCACAGGCAGCCATCTCAATTCGTCCAATCGCAAGACATGGACCAAAGTTAAGTACTGGTGGAACACCAAGTGCTGTACATATTTCTTTCAATCCTTCTCCACAAAGCTCTACGGCTTCCATTGTCATAAGTCCGCAGTTTTCTAATCCACCACAGGTACAGCCGGCGGATAATACAAGAATATCTTTCTTAATTAATTCTTTTGCAAGCTCTACGGTAAATACATCATGCCCTTTTGCTCTTAAGTTAGAACATCCAACAATTGCAGCAATTCCTTTAATCTTTCCTGCAACAATCGCATCAATAAGCGGCTGTAAAGTTCCACCTAAAGCAGCTACTAAAGTATCTTCTGATAAACCGGTAATGGATTTGTCAAAACCATGCTGTGCCATGACATTGACACGCTTTTCTCCTTCTGCCGGAGCGGTTCCATATAATTTTTCTTTTCTGTTCTTAAATCCACATAGAGCATCTGCGATAATCTGACTTGTAATCTTTTCTTTTTCTTCTGCTGTGTATGGTAATAATTCTGCATTTGCCTTTTTTGCCACATCATCAAGACAAAGCATCTTAATATCTAACTGTTCACAGATTGGCTCAATTCCCGGAATCGTACAGTTAAATTCGGAAACAACCAAATCCACACATCCAGTCATTAATACCGCTTCACTTGTATAGTTATTACCTGCATGTCCACAGTATACATCTTTATAGCAGCCAGAACGAGCCTGATAATCCTGCCCCACACAAGTACAGCCTACAATACGGATTCCCTTTGCACCGACAAGCTCGGCAGACTTTTGTACAATTTCTGATTCTAATTTTTCTTCCAAATCTGCAAACATGGACTGCTGATGTCCTGTAATCATAATATTAATATACTCTGGATCAATGATACGGAAACCAACCGGATCCATACTAATCTGTGGTGGTCCCATAATAATATCGTTCATGAGATTTGTAAGAATCAGTCCGTAATTACCTGTGGAAATACCTAAACGTAAGCACTGTAACAACATGTCCATCGGATCTGAATTCAAGTTTGTCGATGTCTTTACAACCGCATTAAAAATCTCGTCTTTTGCTCCGCCTGGTAAAATTCCAAGTTTCTCCCACAGTTCATAACGCTTTGGAAGAGCAATATTTTTCATGAGTGTCATCTTCTCATCATATGGCTTTCTGATGTCTGCAAGAACTGCATCTGCAATCATCTCTGCTGTTTTCGCACAACTGTTATGGCAGTCCGGCCCACAGTTACCACAACAGTTGATCTGTAAAATCTTTGCAAGTTTCGCAACAGAGTCCTTATATTTTGGTTTCTTGCCTTCTGCCTGTAATTCCTGCGCCAGCTCTTTTAATCTTCTTGCGGTATTTTCAACAACATGCGTGTAACATCCTGAGCCAGCAGCCACCTGTCTTAAGAAATTTCTGCACGCAATCGTATCCGCATCTGCTCCACACACTCCTTTTGGTTTTGACGGAGACAGTCGGCATGGACCATTAGAGCACAATCTACAACATACTCCCTGTAATCCATAACCACATTTGTTCTGCTGTTTCACCATCCGATGATGGGAAGTATCCATCGGTGCATTCTCAAGAAATACCTCCAGCACCTTGTCCGCACTACTGCAAATTTTGTCTGCCATTACATAACCTCCTCCTGATTTTCCTTTCATTCTTTCATCACAACTCACCACAGCTACTTCACGCTAGAGCGTGTTTGAAAAAACATTCCTGTAAATACTGCCATCTACAATGAGTTTTTTAATGAAATTTTCCTAATAAGTTTTCCTATTCATCGTAATTATCCCAATTCGCAGTACTCCTGCTCCAGAGTATGTTAAAAAAACATTCCATCACAGTTTTCTACAATATCAATAATTATTCTCATTATAGCAAACCAGTTCCATTCACTCTTGGACAATCCTTTCATAAAATAGGGAAATATGACACTGATTTTTTGTCTTTCCATGATTCACAATAGAATCTGTAATATTTCTATAAATAAATGGTATTATTCCTATATTGTCTTTAAAATTTATCTTATAATAAAAGATAATCAGACATAAAAATCAAAGGAGAAGTGTACAAGATGATTGAAATTGCAAACTTAGAAGAATGGACAAAAGAATATTTCTCAGATCCTGAAAACCAGAAAAAAGCAGAAAAAGCCTGTGAGCGTTATGACCGTCTCATGGTAAAAAATATTAAACGCCAGTTAAGTGGCGGAGCTGAAAAAATCTTTCTCAACGAAGAACCGGCAGATGACCCTGGTAAGTGCATGGAGAAAGCAAAATATGAGGTGATTCCATTCGCTAAAGTTGATGGCAAAAAGGGAAAAGTGAAGATAAATATGCTCGACCAGACAGCTGAATTCGTTCCGGAATAAACTTTGATTTGCCGCAGGCAAGGAAGACGCCCTCAAAAAGAGGATATCCCCCACATATGTGACTTTAGTCGCGGCAGTTTGAATGTTCGCTTATGCGCTCGCATCCAAACCTTGCTCCGAGGCCACATATATAGGCTATCGGTTCTCTTCCGAGGCGTCCCCTTGCCTACGGCAACTCAAAATTCACTTCTAATTCTGCCAGTAAATCTGCTCTCCTTTAATAAGCGGATATTTTATCAATTCTTTTTCATTGAGATTCTCCCCAAACATATCTACCGCTGATATCTGATGATTTTCATAGGTTGTATAATAATAAATTCCCTTATTCGTATTGCAACAAGATGTGTAGAGTGTAATTTCGAACTTTCCATCGGCAACTTCACAGCAGCCTCTCTGCTGATCTACTGATCCAAGAATATGGAAAAACTGGCTGATGCTCGCTTTTTCAGATACACCGGAAAAAGAATTCATTTTTGTGAATGCGACTCTTACAAATCGGGATGTAGATGATAAATCCCCTGGAAGTCCTAGTGCTCCCATTCCTCTGCTGTATGCATTGAAGTTTAGTTTATCGGAGAAGCGATTCTCTGGCTGTTTTGGAGAAAGCCCTATATAATTATTTAACTGGAACATTTGCTGTTCAAATGGAGGGTTATTGGTAAGGACGCCTACTGGATTGTCATAAATATGCATTCCGTCTTTCATGCATTCTACAGTGATTGCCTCATTTTCATCAGCAATGATCCAGTGAAGCTGTGCAGATGGAAGTTGTTCACTAAAAGGGGTACCTACAAGATTCATTTTGTTTAAAGATTCTCTGGCTTCTTTTACAGTGGCACACTTGCTTAAAATCCATGGAATGAATTCAAACTGTGCAACATTTTCTCTGCCTTCTTCTACTTCCTGATAGACTGCATTCCCTACAAAGTTAAGCCCTGCCATTGCAAGGCCTTTTTCGTTTACTGCGTCATAATATAATGGATAATCTCCGGCTACATGTGCCATACCGATCATTGCATAATGAGATACTACTTCGCCCATATGTCTGAAATGAAATGGATATTTTCGCGGTGTTACGGTTATCTCATCCCCATATGAGAATTCATAATCTAATGTTCTGCCAAAATAAAAATCCTGTGTTTTGTATGTTGCTGCTGTACACATAAATTTTGCTCCTCCTTCTACTGCTGCCAACTCCCCTCCACCTAAAAGTAGTGAATTTCTGTACTTGGCTTGTTAAAGATATTATTTATAAAATTGATAAAATTATCTTGTTTAATTATTCCTTTTCTAACCTTTTAACTTTTATTATTGTCGCTAATTTTAATTTTTATCAGGGATATTTCTATGCACCAATTTTCATGCTATCCACCATGTTCCATCTGCGTGTTGCTGTAAAGAACCAAGCGTCTCTGATAACAAATTCCCTTTAAAGTCTCTCTCTACTACTTTTTCATAATAGTTATATTCTTCGGTTTCACAATCATTTTCATCGTCCCAGCCTTCTTCTACCCAGGCAGAAAGATATACTTTTTGGTCTGCTATCATACTTACACTTTCATTAACACCCTTGGAAAATCTAAAACTTTCCGGATAATAGCTGACAAATTCGTCATCCTCACTTACAATGTAAACATCCTCTCCAATAATACGTAGATTATAAAGATCCACATCTTCTATATTAAGTTGTATAATCATCTCTGGATTTTTATCTGGATAATATTTGAAAAGAGTAATTTTCCCACTATTATAATCTCCCTGTAAAAACCAAAAAGATTTCTTTAAATAAACAGGAGTTCCATATAACACATTTCTCTGTTTTTGAAATGGTTCATAAACTTTACCATTATTGTAATCATAAAAAGAAATAGTTGAACCTTGATACCCACCTTTTTTTGACCATTCAATCATATCATAAAAGTCTGTTGTATCACTCATTGCATATCCGATACGGGATTGACCTGGAATTTCTTCAATATATCTTCCTGTCACAACTTCAAAACGATTAAGTTTCATAAATATTCTCCTTCTTTCGATTGAGATTTCACCTGTTTTATTATATCAGCTTCTCGGTTTCATAGCAGCTTTTCCACTCAGACAAGTATAATTTATGCCGGCACCAATAGCTTATATTATGTCTGCTTTTTCTTACCTGATATATGGCTGGGTTATAAAATGGCTTCGGCATGGCATGAAGGAAACCAGTTCAGCACGTATTGCCATATTTGATATTTCCACCAACTGGACAAAAAGGGGATAGTTTGGAATGAACGCCTATCATTAAAATTTAATCCAGATTGCAGCAGATTTCTTGAAGTCTGGAAATAACTTTATCGTTAACTGTATTTTTACGGCAGACCAAATTAATTTTCCACGGAATAGCATCGTAAAGTTCTATCTTGCGAAGACCTGCCAGCAATTCTTTTTCAGGATGAACATCTGCGTCAATGCCAATTCCAATCTTTTCTTGACAAAAACGATAAATTAACGAATTTTCCATTGTGCAAAGAACAATATTAGGCATGAATCCAAAGTCACTGCAACACTGGATAAGATTATGATAACTGGAATATTTCTGGTTCATAGAAATCAGCGGCTGTTCCTGAAGATTCTGTATACATCATTTCCAATCGTAATCGGTTTGCCTATTCCAAGATGTTCTCTGATCTCCCACATGAATATTTTGGCCGTTGTCACACATAAATCCGGGACACAAACACACATCTCGCCCTACCAAACCAAAATATTTTTTTATCAATACCGCCTGTTCATAGTTTTTCTTCCTCTGTCATTGTAACCCTCCTGATTTTTCTTCAATATATATTTCATTTTGGCTGTTTGCAAATTATAAATATACCATTATATGATATGAATATACGGAAAATCTGTCACTATTTTTTCTTAATAATATAAATGGTATTTTCTCTTGTCGATGAAGAATATCTTGATGCCAATGGAAATATTCTTTGGGATAAATTTACCCTTTTCGGGCAAAACAAAAGAGCTTGAAAACCTTTTATAGATTTTCAAGCTCCTAAAGTACAGGGGATGAGAGAATCGAACTCCCACCAAAGGTTTTGGAGACCCCTATCATACCATTTGACCAATCCCCTATATTAAATTGTGTTTTCATCACTGTTGCAATTATACATATAAAATATACAATTGTCAAGAGATGAGAGTGCTTTTTGTATAATAAAATATAAATAAAATTCTTCCTGTCATAAATCGGCAGAAAAGCGGAGATGGAGGGATTTGAACCCTCGCGCCGGTTGCCCGACCTACCGCATTTCGAGTGCGGACCCTTCAGCCACTTGGGTACATCTCCGGATGCAAACCTTTATTATTATATAAGGTATCCGGAGAAAGGTCAATCTTTTTTAAAACTTTTCTTTTTTGTATTATTGACGAATCTTCCAGACTATAATATGATAATGAGATAAAGTGTACAGACAGAAGTGGATGTGCAGAAATGGAGGGAATTATGAGCGATAAGAAATCAGCGATTCTCAGAGCGGCGAAGGGTCTTACTGAGAATTATGCTTCAGAAGAACTTTTTATGCCGAAGAGCGGCAGACGTCTGCCGAACCGTTCGGTGATCATTGATATAGTAAGAGATCTGAAATCTATTGTATTTCCGGGATATTTCAGTACGGATACCAGTGCTACCGTATTTCCGGAGTATTATGTGGGACACAGACTGAATGATCTTTATGACAGATTGAAGAATCAGATCGAGATCGCACTTCTTTATCACGGAGAGGAACCGGAAGAAGCAGCAGCTCATGCAGACAGAACTGCATGTGGATTTTTTGAGCAGCTTCCTGAGATCCAGAGACTGCTTCTGACAGATGTACAGGCTGGTTTTGATGGTGACCCCGCAGCCAAGAGCAAGGAAGAGATCATTTTTTCATATCCGGGATTATTTGCTATCTACGTGTATCGTCTGGCACATGTTCTTTATAAAGAAGAGATCCCATTTATCCCGCGCGTGATGTCGGAATATGCTCATGGCCGTACAGGAATCGATATCAACCCGGGAGCGACCATCGGAGAGTATTTCTTTATCGATCATGGTACCGGTGTGGTTGTAGGTGAGACTACAGAGATCGGAAATAATGTAAAACTGTATCAGGGAGTGACACTGGGAGCGCTTTCCACAAGAAAGGGACAGCAGCTTGCCAATGTAAAACGTCATCCGACGATCCGTGATAATGTAACGATCTATTCTAATTCCACAGTGCTCGGTGGTGAGACGGTTGTAGGAGAGAATACGATTATAGGTGGTAATACCTTTATCACAGAATCCATTCCTGCAAATACCAAGGTCAGTGCAAAAAGTCCGGAGCTTGTGATCAAGAAACCGAAGGCCCAGGTTTCTGCCACAAATGTATGGGAGTATTGATAAAAAATCCAGTAAATAAAAAATTAAAAAAATTAAAAAAACCTGTTGACAAATAAAACAGTATGCTATATACTAATCATCGTTGCAGCGGTCAAGCGATCGGTAATCACCGAAGCGACGATGCGCGGGTGTAGTTCAATGGTAGAACACCAGCCTTCCAAGCTGGATACGTGGGTTCG
>OIBT01000179.1_pt1 | contig 30227 bp, 31 predicted proteins | sample 1581091 | NCBI WGS metagenome assembly OIBT01 (sample SAMEA3882549, study PRJEB24775) | human gut metagenome | biome: human-associated habitat; feature: intestine environment; material: feces | place: Netherlands | collected 2009/2010
TCAGCGACACGCATACGAGATCCAGGCGGCTCATTCATCTGTCCGAATACCAAGGCTGTCTTATCAAGTACGCCTGATTCTCTCATTTCTGTCCATAAGTCATTACCTTCACGGGAACGCTCTCCGACACCGGTGAAGATGGAATATCCACCATGCTCTGTTGCGATGTTATGGATCAGTTCCTGGATCAGTACGGTCTTACCTACACCGGCACCACCGAACAGACCGATCTTACCACCTTTTGCGTAAGGTGTCAGAAGGTCGATGACCTTGATTCCTGTCTCTAATACTTCGACAGCCGGGCTCTGCTCTTCAAAGCTTGGTGCTTTTCTGTGGATAACCCATTCTTCGCTGTCTTTAATTGGTTCTCCGTTATCGATCGTCTCTCCAAGTACATTGAACAGACGTCCCAGAGTCTTCTCACCTACCGGCACTTTGATACCAGCTCCGGTAGCGGTAACTTCCATTCCCTTCTGCAGACCTTCACTGGAAGCCAGCATGATACAACGTGCAATGTTGTTACCTACATGCTGGGCTACTTCCATGACGCAGCGTTTTCCGCCATTGTCTACTTCCAGGGCATCTTTGATAAATGGAAGTTCTTCTCTACTATTAAATTCTACGTCTACGACAGGTCCCATGACCTGTACGATTCTTCCTTTTGTCATATTACTGCTGCCCACTTTCTTTTTTATTATTTCGTGGTTATTATTTGTTCTGTATACAGTTCCGCCATTTGCGAACTTTGTATCTTACTTCCGTTTCTGCGCATTGGCTCCGCCGATGATCTCTGTCAATTCCTGTGTGATGTCTGCCTGACGGACACGGTTATAAGTAATATTTAATTCGTTCAGCATATCTGTTGCACTGTCTGTTGCATTCTGCATTGCCTGCATTCTGGCATTATGCTCACTGCAGTAGGCCTCTACCAGGCATCCATATACGATACCGTTGATGTAGTTCGGAACAATGTTCGCCATCACACTGTGTGTAGATGGCCAGAACACCATATCTTCCTGATACAGTCCGGTTCCGACAAGAGCCGGCATATCTTCCGGAAGGAAGGTTGTCTTCTTCATAGGAAGAAGCTTCTGTTCCTCCGTCTCTGCTGTCATTGCATTGATCATACGTGTATATACGATGTGGATCTCGTCCAGATCTCCATTTCTAAACTGCTCTACCATCTCCGAAGAAATGATTCTCGATCTATGTAATGTCGGATTCTGAACGGTGTAACGGAACTGAGTATCCATCTCAATTCCTTCCCTCTTGGCAAAGTACTGTCTTCCAGCTTCTCCAAGTACGAATAATTTGTGTTTTCCCGGTTTTTTTAACAGTTCTTCCGTTGCCTTGATCACGTTATGATTATATGCTCCTGCAAGTCCTTTATCTGCGGTGACAACGATATAGCCAATCTTTCTTTCCTCAGCCGGGATACTCTCACGGCCATCAAAGAACTGGCTGTGCATATCCGGCACATGCCGCAAAATTCTGGCGATCTCTGCCTGCATGGCATAGAAGAAAGGTTCTGTGTCAGCAAGCTTTTTCTTGGCCTGTTTCATCTTCGAAGAAGAGATCAGATACATGGCATTTGTTATCTTTCTCGTCTCTTCGATGCTGGCCATTCTTTCCTTAATCTCTTTTGCATTTGCCATAGCTACACCCGCTTATCTTCTTTCCTTGAATTCCTTTGCTGCTGCAAGAATCTGCTCTTTCAGTTCATCATCCAGAACTTTCTTCTCATCGATCGCTTTGCCGATTTCTTTATGTTCTCTGTCGAAGAATGCAAGCATATCCATCTGGAATTCTTTGATCTTCTTTGTGTCAATATCAAGCATCAGTTTATTAGTAGCGACACAAAGTGTGATAACCTGCTCATGAAGACTTAACGGACGTCCCAGAGGCTGTTTCAAAAGTTCTGTCAGACAACTTCCGTATTTCAGCTGATTCTTTGTTGCCTCGTCAAGGTCTGAACTGAACTGGGTAAATGATTCCATCTCTCGTGCCTGTGCCAGGTCGATACGAACACTACCACTGGCTTTCTTCATAGCCTTTGTCTGTGCAGCTCCACCTACACGGGATACAGAAAGACCAACGTTAACGGCCGGACGCATACCGGCATTGAACAGGTCACTCTCCAGGAAGATCTGTCCGTCTGTGATGGAGATAACGTTGGTAGGAATGTATGCAGATACATCTCCTGCCTGTGTCTCAATGATCGGAAGTGCTGTGATAGAACCTCCGCCTGCTTCTTCACTTAAGCGGCTGCTTCGCTCGAGCAGTCTTGAATGTAAGTAGAATACGTCACCAGGATAAGCTTCACGTCCAGGTGAACGTCCAAGTAACAGAGAAATTGCACGGTATGCTACCGCATGTTTGGAAAGATCATCGTATACGATCAATACATCTTTTCCCTGATACATGAAATACTCTGCAAGTGCTGTTGCTGAATAAGGTACGATATACTGAAGCGGTGCACACTCACTGGCTGTTGAGCAGAATACCGTGGTGTAATCCAGTGCATCATGTGCTTTTAAGTCATTTACAAGTCTTGCTACGGTTGATGCTTTCTGTCCGATGGCTACATAGATACAGATGACATCTTTTCCCTTCTGGTTGATGATCGTATCGGTTGCAATGGATGTCTTACCTGTCTGTCTGTCACCGATGATCAACTCTCTCTGTCCACGTCCGATTGGGAACATGGAATCGATTGAAAGGATACCTGTCTCAAGCGGAACGCTTACCGACTTACGGTCAACGATTCCCGGTGCCTCATTCTCTACCGGACGATATCCGTCGGCTTTGATCTCACCTTTTCCGTCGATTGGTGCTCCAAGAGCATCTACGATTCTTCCGATATAGCCTTCACCTACCGGAATACCTGCTTTTTTACCTGTACGGCACACTTTTGTGCCCTGTTTGATCTCTGAATCATCTCCGAACAGGATACAGCTGATCTCGTTTTCCTTGATGTCCTGTACCATGCCCTTAAGACCAGTCTCCAATGTGACGATCTCGCCATACATTGCGTGGTCGATTCCGTATACGGAGGCGATTCCATCACCAACAGAGATAACGGTACCAACTTCCTGATCTCTGCTTATTACATCATAATTCTTTATCTCTTCTTTTAATATAGAGATAATTTCATCTGAGCTGATTGCACTCAATTCCTTCACCTCCATGTTAATTCGTTAATTTCCGCTCTAAGCGGTTCAGACGGCCCTGCACACTGTAGTCATATTCTTTTCCGTCAACCTGCAGGATGAATCCGCCGATCAGTGCCTTGTCTTCTGCCATAACCCATTTGATGTCTCCGGCACCGTATTTCTTCTTGATAAAGTCACCCATCTGCTTCTTTTGTTCTTCACTTGGAAGCGCTGTATAACGAAGATAGACTGTCTTAACTCCTGCTGCCTGATTCTGTAATTCTTCGTATGCCGCAAAGATCTGTTCTGCAATCGTCATCTTTTCATGATCGCAGACAACCTTCAGAAATGTTCTCATTTCTTCTGAAAATACTTTATCAATGATATTGTGTTTTGTCTCTTTTGTGATCACTGGATTAACCAGTGCTGCTTTCAATTCCTGTGATTTTTCGAAAATATTCCCTGCCTCCAGGACAGCTTCTTTCGAAATACCAAGTTCATTCAGAACTTTCGCATACCGGAGGGCTGCCACCTGGCAGAATACCGGCTCTGCTTCTTTTCTATTCTTCGCTGTCATGGGAATCACCTGCATCTTTCAAAAACTGGTCATATGCATTCACGCCGCTTATGTTGTCAGCATTCTCAAGTAATATCTTCTTCGCAGCATCCATTGCCAGCCCTGCAACCTGTGCCTTCATGTCATCAAAGGCCTGTTCTCTTTCCTGATTCAGGCTTTCTCTTGCTGTCTTCATAACCTTGTCTGCTTTCTCGTTAGCCTCGTTCAGGATCTGGTTGTATTCCTGTTTTGCATCCAGTTTCGCCTGTTCGATCATCTTTGTGGATTCTTCTTTTGCTCCATTCAATGCATCTTCATACTGTTTCTTCAGAGCATGCGCTTTGTCCTGCTCCTCATTCGCGTGGCTGATTCCGTCTGCAATCATCTTTTCCCGCTTTTCCATAATGTCCATGACCGGGCGAAACAGGAATTTTCTGAGAATCAGATACAGAACGATCAGGTTGATGATCGTCAGTACCAGATTAAAATCTATTCTCAGCATATATCTCTACCTGCCTTTCCCTTCTTTTAATCTGTTATCGTCAGCAAACATTATTTCAAAAGAAGGACGATCAGAAGTGCGATAATGAAACCGTAAATAGCGGTTGCCTCTGCAAGTGCACAACCAAGGATCAGGGAAGTTCTGATCTTTCCGTCTGCTTCCGGCTGTCTTGCGATAGCATCTACTGCTTTGCTTGTTGCGATTCCGATACCAACACCGGCTCCGATACCTGTAAGTACTGCGATACCTGCTCCAATTGCGATAATTGTTCCACTCATAATTTGTTCTCCTTTTCTTGTCTTAAGTTTTCTTATACTAAATGTTGTAAATGTCTGATTCGTCTTATTCCATCTCTTCTGTCATAAATAATGCAGTTAAGAATACGAATACATATGCCTGTAATAATCCGTCAAATATATCAAAATAAAAACTAAACGGTATCGGCACGATTAACGGAACGACCTCTTTGATCAGTTCCATGACTACAAATCCGCCTAACATATTACCAAACAGTCGCATACAAAGCGACAGCGGACGGATCACGATCTCCAGTATCATGATTGGTGCTACGATCGGCACTGGCTTTGCAAAATGTTTGCACCAGTGAAACAGACCATTTTTATGGATACCGGACCACTCAATCACGAACATGCTCATAACAGCCAAAGCAATTGTTACATTCATGTCCTTTGTCGGAGGCTTGAATCCTAACAGTCCGATGACATTTGATATTGCCAGATAAAGTGCAACCGTCATCAGATATGGAATATAGCCCTTGTTTTCTTTTCCTATAATACCTTCAAAGAAATCCTGTGCCCAGCCGATCACTGATTCCAGCATAAGCTGTACCTTTCCCGGTTTCTCTATACTTAGATTCCTTACGAATACTATACTGAGAATAGTAAGAACCGCCATGATGATCCAAGTTACAACAACACCTTCGTCAACAGCGATTCCTCCAAATACCGGGATCGTAAATACGGTTTCACAGTTAAGTTCTTTAACAAGGCTTTCAACAAGCTTTTCCGTACTATCCCCTTCCTTCATAATTTTTTTGCTAGTTTACAGCCATTTTTTAAAAATGTCAATCATTTTGTCTAATGGTCATTTTGCTTAATTTTTTATTATTTTTTTGTGTATTTTTACTTTTATTTATTTTAATTTTTCCGTTTTTCTCATCAAATTTCCACGTCGAAATGGTAGTTCCAATCTTCGTCCTTTTTTTCACAAGGAAAATGCACAATTTTTATTTTTCATTTCCCGTCTTTTTCTACAAAACGATATTTTTCTTCAATTTTCTTCTTGATAAAATGTCCTCATTTCTCATCTCCAAAAAACGACATTTTATATTAATTGTATATTGCATTCTCCGTAAATAGCGGCTCTTTATGCACCTATAGTATAGAAAACCTGCTACCTGCCACTTCTTTTGAACACATAGCAACAAAAAAGGAGTGTAACAACTTTTTTTTAGCCGTTACACTCCTTTTTTCGTTATTTAATTTTGTATCTCAATTTTATATGTATCATCATTCAAAATTGATATATCCGTTCTCTTTGGTATTTTATTCTTTTAATCGGCGATGATCCGGTACTGCAGATTCTCATATAAAAGCTTATTCCCTTCCATGATATCTCCCGGCAACAATGCTCTTGCCACCGTCTTGGTTTCTTCCGGATCATGCTTAAGTGCATCGACACGTCTGAGTTCTGCGTAATCACCATCAATCTTCTCGACTACATAAATACATGTTAACATAATTTTGCCTCCTTTTTTCTGTCTTATCATCCTGTCTTTTGTATAAGTTGGTTTAATTATACTATCTTTAATTCAAAAAGTAAATTTTTCTGTATTGATTATTGCCAAGATTTATAATAATATATACTTATATAAATTCGTTATACATTACATATTAAAAGGAGCCTTGCAATGAACGAAGTGGATTTTTCAAAAGTGGGATTAAAAATGAAACAATTAAGGAGTGAGCGTGGAATCACTCAGGAACAGGTTGCCAAAGATCTGAACTGTACTGTTCCTTTCGTCAGTAATGTCGAAAACAATCGAGCAAAGCTTAATTTAAGAGTTCTTCTTTATTACTCTAAGCTCTGCAACGTATCCGTGGATACTATTCTGGATGCCGGAAGAGATATTCCTCCTCTGGATGAGAAAGAGCATCAGTTAAATGATGAGATGCTGAATGTATTCCGTGGTTTTTCTGTAACAGCAAAAGAAAAGATCATCAAGATGTTACGCATCTGGCAGGAGAAATAATCTCCTGCCCTTTTTATACCCAAGTATGCAAGAGGACCTGCCAGCGGCCAAAGCATCCGTAATGAGGCTGCCAGTGGCAGGTCCTGTAGATTTCTATATTTTGTTAAAAATCTTTAAGCACAACTGTTCCCTGATTCCGGCTTTCCTGTACATCAATGATTCTCTGATTCTGGCTTCCTCTGAACACCAGTGTTACATCTTTTAATTCTTCCTTGAATTCTCCGTCTACCAGTACATCAATATACGACAGCATCTCCTCTGTCACATCTGTATGGACACATCCTCCCGGAACCATATCACGGTCAAAAAGATACCCACTGTAACACCAGATATCTTTCTGCGGATAAGTTTCTCTTATCTTCTTAAGGAGCTTTACCAGTTCCACCTGGTTCTCCGGTTCGAACGGTTCACCACCCAGAAGCGTAAACCCCTGGACAAAACCAGCCCCCAGCAATCTTAATATTTCTGCTTCTGTCTCTTCTGTATAGTGCTGGCCGAATCCGAAATCCCATGTCTCTTCATTAAAGCAGCCTTTGCAGTGATGTCTGCAGCCTGATACGAACAAACTGACTCTTACGCCGGGTCCGTCTGCAATATCACACTCTTTGATATTTCCGTAATTCATAATCTGTATACTCTCCCTAGTCACTGATCATCATCTTAATGATCTCTTCATTAGTCTCTTTCATACCATCTTTTCCGAGACGACCAATATTCTGGATCGTTGCCTCTACTCCTTTTGTAACGATTCCGTCACCGGCATAGAACTGCTGCCCTCTTAAATACATATTATATCCAAGAATCCCGGCATCTACAGATGAAGCGATTTTTGCAGCACAGGATGCTTTTGCACCATCACATACCATACCGGATACAATTGCCAGAGCATTTACCACTGTATGGATCACTTCTTCATAACCACCGCCACAAAGATATGCTATTCCGGCTCCGGCTGCCGCACCCGCACTTACTGCACCACAATATGCCGACAGTCGCCCGATTCCCGTCTTCTGGTGGATTGCGACCAGATTCGAAAGGACCAGTGCGCGGTATGTCTTTTCCTCTCCGGATTGTAATTCATCTGCATATTCCAGAACCGGAAGAGAACAGGTCATTCCCTGATTACCGCTTCCCGCATTGATCACAACCGGAAGCTCACATCCGTTCATACGCGCATCGGAACCTGCCGCCGCACGTGCTTTTGCTCTGGTACGTACATCGTTTCCATAAGTATCCAGAAGAACACTTCCGATGTTTGCTCCGTAATTTCCTTTCAATCCTTCATCCGCAATTGCAGAATTATATTCTATCTGACGTCCGATCACTTCCCGGATATCTTCTATGTCCACTGTATTTGCAAAATCCCAGATAGATTTCATATCCAGAAGACTTCTGTCTGTCAGTCCTTCTTCGCTTTCTCCTGCGACCGGTACATTAAGCAGGATCTCTCCATTCTTTTCTATTCTTACAATATTCGTATGATAGTTGGCAATTCTTACTTTTGCCTTATCTTCCCCGTGAAATACCTCCACAATAATATCAAATACACATCCGTTATTGATATGTTCTACCGTAATCTCTGTATGTTCAAGAAATTCTGCGATTTCTTTTGTCTCTTCTTCTGTTACCTCGGAGATAACTTCCAGTTCTTTTTCTGCGTTTCCTGCAACAATCCCCGCTGCTGCTGCCGCCGGTATTCCTTTTAAATGATTTGTATTCGGCACAATTACACTCTTTACATTCTTAATGATACTTCCGCTTGCTCCGATACAGACTCTGTCCGGCAGACATCCCAGTACTTCTCTTGCCTTTGCAGCCGCATAAGCCAGCGCGATCGGTTCCGTACACCCCATTGCAGGAATCAGCTCTTCATTTAAAATCTGAACATATGCCTGATACTTTTCATTATCTTTTGTCATTTTTTAATCCTCCTGTCGACATTTTCTTTTCCCCATATTTTTTTATTATAACGCATGTCCTTTTGAAAAGCTATCTTTATACAATATAAAAAGGCCTTTCAAAAAGCTTTCTCACTTCTTAAAAGGCCTTTTTACTGTCTTTATATCTTGCAGTTTTACAAATGCAATACCCTGTCCTTAATCTCCTGCGTACGTCCTTGATTCCAGAACTGTGTTCCGATATATCCGCAGGTTCTTCTTGCCACAAATAACTTATCCTGATCCTGATTACCACAGTTCGGGCATTCCCAGATCAGCTTTCCATTCTCATCTTCTTTGATCTGGATCTCTCCGTCATATCCACAGCATTCACAGTAATCACTTTTTGTATTCAGCTCTGCATACATAATGTTATTGTAAATATACTGCATAACAGAAAGTACTGCCGGAATATTGTTCTGCATATTCGGTACTTCGATGTAACTGATTGCTCCACCCGGTGAAAGCTTCTGGAAATCGGCTTCGAATTTCAGCTTCTTGAATGCATCGATCTTCTCTGACACATGTACATGATAGCTGTTCGTAATATAGTTCTTATCTGTTACACCCTTGATGATTCCAAAACGCTTCTGCAGACATTTTGCAAATTTGTATGTGGTAGATTCCATCGGTGTTCCGTATACAGAATAGCTGATGTTCTCTGCTTTTTTCCACTCTTCACATTTATCATTTAACTTCTGCATTACCTGCATTGCAAATGGTCTTGCTGTGGGATCGGTATGTGATTTGCCAAGCATACGTACACACATCTCATAAAGTCCTGCATATCCAAGCGAAATAGTGGAGTAACCATTAAATAATAATTTATCGATCGTCTCACCCTTCTTCAGTCTTGCAAGTGCACCGTTCTGCCACAGAATCGGAGCAACATCGGAAATCGTTCCCAGGAGACGTTCATGTCTGCATCTCAGTGCTCTGTGACATAATTCCAGACGCTCATCCAGGATCTTCCAGAATTTCTCCATATCTCCTTCTGATGAACATGCAACATCAACTAAGTTGATCGTTACAACTCCCTGGTTAAAACGTCCATAGAACTTATGGCTTCCGTCCGGATTTCTCTGGCTGTCTTCTACCGTCAGGAACGAACGGCATCCCATACAAGGATATACTTCTCCATTCTTCATCTCTTTCATAATCTTGGCAGAGATGTAATCCGGCACCATACGTTTTGCTGTACATTTTGCTGCCAGTTCTGTCAGATGCCAGTATTTGGAATCTTCTGTAATATTATCTTCATCCAATACATAGATCAGTTTCGGAAATGCCGGTGTGATCCATACGCCTTTTTCATTCTTTACACCCTGCATTCTCTGGATCATCACTTCTTCGATGATCATAGCCAGGTCATCACGGGTTCTTCCTTCTTCTACCTCATCCAGATACATGAACATTGTAACAAACGGAGCCTGTCCGTTACATGTCATCAATGTGATCAGCTGATACTGAATCGTCTGGATACCGCTCTTTACTTCTTCTCTTAAGCGGCGTTCTGTTACTTTATTGATAATTGTTTCATCTAAACTTTCTCCGCATTCTTCGCGCTCTGCGATCACATTTCTGCGGATCTTCTTACGGCTGATATCTACAAATGGTGCCAGATGTGCCAGTGTAAATGACTGTCCACCGTACTGGTTACTTGCTACCTGGGCAACGATCTGTGTCGTTACATTACATGCTGTAAAAAAGCTGTGCGGCTTTTCAATCATGGTCTCACTGATAACCGTTCCATTCTGAAGCATATCCTGAAGATTGATCAGGTCACAGTTATGCTCTTTCTGTGCGAAATAGTCGGAATCATGGAAATGAATGATTCCCGCTTCATGCGCACGTACAACCTCTTCCGGAAGAAGAACACGTCTTGACAAGTCCTTACTTACTTCTCCGGCCATATAATCACGCTGTGTAGAGTTGATCACAGGATTCTTGTTAGAGTTCTCCTGATTCACCTCTTCATTCATATGATCCAGAAGTGCAAGAATTCCGTTATCTGTTGTATTCGTCTTTCTCATCAGTTCTCTTTTATAACGATAGCGCACATATTTCTGTGCGACTTCATAGCCGCGCAGTTCCATAATTCCGGTCTCTACCATATCCTGTATATCTTCTACATTGACAGCATGAGTGGATTCCTCAATTTTCTTTGCAACGTTGTCCGCCACTGCCATAATCTGATATTCATTCATCCGATGCAGTTTATCGACGTCCTTGTTTGCACCTTTGATCGCATTAATGATCTTCTCCAGGTCGAAGGCTACCTCTTCGCCGTTTCTCTTAATTACGTTCGTCTTTATTTCTGCGTTCATGTTTATCCCTCTCTTGTTTTTATTGCCGATGTAGTATGTGCTCACCCTCAAATACTACTAAATATTGTTTTTTCAACATTATTTCCGCACAAGATATTGTGCAAGTAATATGATACTCTATAACAGGCGAAAATGGAAGAGGTAATTTTGTTAAAATAAATGTTTGGAATGTGGTCTAAATTTTGGTGATATTTTTTTACGAAATCTGTTGCATTTTTAATTTTGTAACGGGTAAAGTGTGGCGCATAGTTAAGAATACTTAAGACGCATTCCCTGTATTGATTTTTGCATTCAAAGATACTGACAATATGAAGTTGTTGTGCCGATATTTCTTCATTTATAATTAATCTCTGTCAATCTTAATCCATATAACAAATTATCATTTTTTGTTGTTTCGTAACATTTGTTACAAACCATTTTCTATAAAAGCTATATACTCTAATCACAACATAAGTTGTACAACACCAGTTAACACCAACTAAGTTTTAATAAAAAGGAGATTTTAATTATGAAAAAATATGTATGTGAACCATGTGGCTACGAATATGACCCAGCTGTAGGAGACCCGGATAACGGAATCGCACCGGGCACAGCCTTTGAAGATATTCCGGATGACTGGGTATGTCCAATCTGTGGATTAGGAAAAGAGGTATTTGTTGCAGAAGATTAATTACTATTGATTACTCTTATTCCTGCAGCCTTTCATAATCCGTGATCTCGATTACCTTACGGCCTACAAGACGGATGATACCTTCATCCTGTAAAATAAGCAGCATACGCGACAGAGATGGTCTTGTAGTATTCAGATATACTGCCAGATCTTCCCTGTTCATATGCAGACGAACCCGGTAGTCCGGATCACAGTTTTCCAACAGGTACGCCACTACACGCTGACGTAAGTTTCCACTGGTAAGAACCTCTATCTGACGGTTACATTTCTCTGCTTTTTCCGCAAAAAGCTGAAGCATATTGAAGACAACCTTACTGTGATGTACACAATTTCTTTCGCATCTTCCGCCAAAGAAATTCTGTGAAACCTCCAGAACCGACACTTCACTTTTTGCTTTTGCATAACCGGAGTAAGCAGACTGGCGCAGAAATAGTTCTACTTCGCCAAACTCCTCACCCACCGTAACATAACTGCTTCGAGTAATCTTGCCATTCAGGTTGATACTGCCAAGCTCAACCATTCCTTCCAATATGAAATATAATTTTAACGGTGCATCACCCTGGCGGAAAATATAGGTACCTTTCGGATATTTCTTTACTACAGCCTGTGAACAGACAAGACTTTTTTCCAGTTCTTCTTCTGTCAGGTTCTGAAATATCTGTAACTGTTGTAACTTCATAATCCAATCCTTTTCTCTGCTGATAAACATTTTCTACGATTCATTATAGACTATGCGGGACGAGGATTCAATGTGTACCAAAGACAGGAGGTTTCTCTATGAATATTACATTTGATGATAACTTAATTACAGGCAACAAAACCATCGATTCCCAACATCAGGAACTGATCAACCGCATCCGGCAGTTCGTCGCAGCATGCGAATCCGGTGACAGTAAGATCAAAGCAATCAAAATGTTAGATTACCTTGATGAATATACAAATTTTCATTTTCAGGAAGAAGAGGAACTTCAGAAAAAGGTATCTTACCCGGAACTTGCCGCACATCATGCCAAACATGAAGAATTCAAGAAATCCATTCAGGAATTATATGATTATCTTAATGAAAACGAAGGACCTGATGATCAGTTTATCGAACAGGTAAAGCGCAATGTCGTAGACTGGCTGTTCCAGCATATCAAGACTTTTGACCGGTCTGTAGCGGAGTATATTCATTTGAAAGATAATTCCAATCGATTATAGTGATTCATAAAAATGCACAAAACGGACATGTTCTCATAACAATGTCCGTTTTTGTGATATACTTAATTTATTATATTTACAAAGGATTGGGGTACTTATGAATCAGAAACTTACCAAATACGCCTGGCTGCTGTCTTCTTTCATGAACCAGTAACTAGACACAAACTGATCTGTGTAACGCTCGCCCTCATTGGCTGTGTGCTGGTCAGCGGAGTACTGGAAAGCAATGGACTTTCCTGAAGCATAACAGGAATTCTCTGCGGAATTCTGACAAGCTTTTTCTATGCTGTATATGGAATCATAAGCAAAAAAGTTACACAAAAAGGATATCATTTCCTGACGATTACTTTTTACGGCACACTCTTTTCCGGCATGACGATGCTGCCTTTCAGTAATATACACTCTTTAAGCAGTATGATTGTCTCAGGGCAAAGGACCACCTTTTTTATCCTGATCATTCATGCGCTGGTATCATCCGTCCTGCCTTATGCACTATATTCCTTATCCATGCGTTACATGGAGGCCGGCAAAGCATCGATTCTTGCTTCCAGCGAACCTGCTGCCGCTATGCTATTCGGAGCAGTACTCTATGCCGAAACGCCAGGTATTCTTTCCATCTGTGGACTTTGTTTTACAATTGGTGCTGTAATATTATTAAATTATGAAAGGAATTGAACATATGGTACACCTGAACGACAATGCTATTGCCTATATGAATAAGCGCGGATTCCACAACATCATACTTTCCATCGAAACAATCACCAGTTGATGTGCCCCTCCGCGTCTGGAGATATCGGTAGGATTTACCGATAAAGAAAAAGAGGACATGCTCGCACAGGGGTATGTCTGCGAGACCAGTCCTCTTGGGAATGTCTATTATCTGCCTGATGGGGTTGTTGTAGACGGGGATATTAGCATCAACTATATGGAATATCCCTGGATTACATGCTTTGAGGTAAGCGGTCTGGCTGTTTCACGTTCCTGAGACAGCCAGGTTATGTATTACGCTTCCTCCATTTTTTGTATTTCCTGTTCTGATACTTTTATCTGTTCATCTAGCTGCCTTAGCTGCTCATCTTTCTGTTTTATCTGCTCATCTAGTTGTTTTATCTGCTCATCTTTCTCTTCTATCTGCCTCCGCATATCTTCAATCATGAATTCTACTGTATTTCGATCTAATTCTAACAATTCTTCTGAAAACATCTGTATCACCTCTTTCAACTGACTAGTTATTTTTTATAAGTGGCCGAAACAATTATTTGACATTCTTCATAGTATTTTTGTCCAATAGTTGTTGTAATCGTTGTATCTCTTTCCTCATTTCTATCATCTGTTCACTTTGTTGGTTTATTTGCTCATCTTTTTGATTTAATTCCTCATCTTTCTGACTTAACTTCTCATCTTTCTGACTTAACTCCTCATCTTTCTGATTTAACTTCTCATCCTTCTGATTCAACTGCTCATCCTTCTGACTCAACTGCTCTCTCTGGCAGCCTATCTGCTCATCCTTCTCCTCTATCTGCTTCTGCATATCATCAATCATCAGCTTTACTGTATTCCGATCTAATTCCAGCAATTCTTTCGAAAACATCTGCATCACCTCTTCGATATTCCGGCAGACATCATAAGCCTGTTCATACATTTCTTTAAAATCCGGATATTTCTCTATAATATCTATAATCGTCTCCGGATCATCCATGCAGAAAAATGCAAGCCATGCTTCCAGCCGGTTTTCTATTTTTACACTTCTATTTTCATTTTGCTGATTCTTTTTGAATATGTCAAGAGGTATGAACAGATATTCTTGTAATAAATTTATATTTACTCCTGTATCAGATTTTTGCATAAAACGATGGATATAATTATTGGAAAATTTCTGGAATTCTATTGGACTTTTTTCAAATAACACGATCGTATACACCTGCTTGATATCTCTGTAAGAGAATCGTTTTCCTTTGATTCCTCTCACTCTCTTATACTGCCGAAGCAACAGATCTGCTGAGTAACAGGCACTTCTTTCTCCCGGAAAATAGTATCCGATTTTCTGAATTTCCAGATTCGCAATACTTCCATCTTCCAGTTGTACTACCATATCTGTAATAAGAAGCGTAGATTCATCTGCTAATCTTGTTCCGTCATTTGGTAATACGTCTACAATTCTCACTCTTTGTCCGAGAAGTAACGTGAGTAATTCATTTACTCTCTCCGGTGTATTCTCCGGATTCAGAATTTCTTTTATCATGAAATCATACATGATTTTTATACCTTTCACTCCGGTACAAAAATCCAGAAATTCATTTTGATTTTCCTCTGTCCACTCATAAAATAAATTTTTTAATCTGCTTTTACTTTCAATCTCATTCAACACCTCCTCCCTTGTCCGAATCATCGGGAAATACTGTTGAAGTTTGTTTGTCATAGGCACGTCCTCCTGAATAGATTATAAAATTTTCGTGTTCTCTCAAGTCGGAAATATGTTTCAGACATTTTTAGGTGTGAAACGGTCGAAACTTGATGCCTTTTGGCTTAGAAATACTTAAGAGTTTGTAGAAGTCACTCTTTGAAGTGCATTCAGAATAGCATATTGTTCATATGATTACAAGATTAATTTTCGTAAAAAAAGCGGCAGAATTATCTTCCGCCGCATAGCCCATATCACCATCTATATATTATCTCATCTTAAAACTTCTCCATCTCCCCAATGATCGTTCTGTAAAATTCTTCTTCCGTGCCCTCTTTTCTCACATCATTCATCACATATCCGTCTTTCAGAAATATCACTCTCTTACACCGGCTTGCCATCTGTGGATCATGCGTTACCATCAGAAGGGTCTTCCCTAACTCCTCATTGATTTTCCGGAATTCCTCTGCAACAACTTTTCCGGATTTTGAGTCGAGGTTTCCCGTCGGCTCATCTGCAAATATGATACTCGGATCATTGATCAGCGCCCTGCAGATTGCCACTCTCTGCCGCTCACCGCCGGACAGTTCATAAGGATTCTTTTCCTGAAGATGTTCAATCCCAAACTGCTTTTCCAATGCTTCCGCTTTCTCTTCACATTCTTTCTGTTCCTTTTTATCCAGCAATACCGGAAGCATGATATTTTCTTTTACCGAAAGGCTGTCCATCAGATTAAAATCCTGGAATACAAATCCGATCTTTCTACGTCTGATATCCGTAAGTTCTTCTTTCCACAGCTCATTCGTATTCACACCGTCAAAGATCACATCTCCGTCCGTCTGCTGATCCATAAATCCCAGGATCTTCAGAAGTGTTGTCTTTCCACAGCCGGATTTTCCCATAATTCCGACGTACTCTCCCTGTTCTACATCAAAGTTAATGCCTTTCAGTACCGAAATCGCATCCGCATCATCAATCTCCCCACCGGCTTTTGGAAATTTCTTGATCAGGTTATTTACCTTTAATATTTCTTTCATGCTTTCCTTCTACCTTTCTTATTGTATACTGCTCAATCACCTTTACACCGATGCCCTGCACTACAAGATATATAACTGCAAGGATCAACAGATATCGCAGATAATGTACACAGTCAGCCTTCGTATATTCCCGCATGTTCCATATCTCCCCGGTTAACACCGGCACCATAACAACCGCAACTACTGCCGGGATCCAGAAAAAGATTCCCGTCTCTGTCCGGATCAGCTTTTCTCTTTCTTTCGAGCTCATTCCAATACAGGTTAAGAAATGATTCCGCTTCTTCTTGTCCGTCATCTCAGATTCATATTTCAAGTAAATGACCAGAACGCTTCCCAGCAGAAATGCTCCCATGATAAATATATCTACTACCGTTGTCATAAAGCGTTCGCTTTCAATCTGTTCCATCGTTGTACGTTTGGAATAGCAGGATAATACATCCTTGTCAAATCTTTCATCCTCTTTATGTACCTTCCGAAAAGCCAGGAGCTCTTTTTCTATCTTCTGATAATCTGCATTTTTCACATTCAAAAGGACAAGCTTTGTCGGCCAGTGATGGATCGTCACTCCTTCTTCTGCTTCACCCTCCTCAACCAGATCTCCGGTGATCCAATTATATTTCTTCCAGTCGTCCTGAACCTTTTCAAAATATTCATCCGAAAATACGACCAGATTCTCCTCACTTCCCTGCCGGAATGCACCTGTCAGAATATCCGTCTTTTCACCCTTTACGGTTCGTGTCGGATAAATTTTTTCCCGATCAAGAAATCCATAAGATTCTATCGGCTGTCCGATGTGCAGGTACGGCTCTTTTCTCGAATTCAGGTAATCCAGTGGATGTGCCTTCGTACTCTTATCCTGTTGGTAAATAATATAGATTTCCTTTCCGTCAGCAGATAGATTCATTTTTTCACTTTTCTTTCCAAGTGCCTTATTCAGTTCTTTATACGTCGTCTCCGAGATGCCTATATGCTGTCCCTGCGGCATGATCACTGCTCTGGCATCATCCAGCTTTTCCGAATTATCCACATTCGTCACGCGTACCATCGGATACTCCTGGAATTTCACGTCATATTTTTCCTGCAGCTGTTTCCAGAATGTCTCATCCGCTTCCGTTGCCATACATACAAAATCATACGGGAACAGTCCTTCCGGCTTTTGCGCGATCTTCGCTGAAATCATATCTTTTCCAAATAAGAACAATATCAGTACCGGTATAAGACTGATCACGTACACATAACGGAATGTACTCTTGAAACGGTAATAAAACGAATTATATGGGATCAACTTTGCATAATAACTCTTTTTATGCTTCCGCACTTTCAGGAACAATCCAAATCCAAACTTTTCCGCCAGATAAATGCCCAGGAAGATAAATAAAAGTATCCTTAACCCTTCGGCATTCTTCCGCATTCCGAAATTCACGATTCCAAATACCACAATGACCAGGCCAATTGTAAGCCACAGACCGATCCGTTTTTCCGGCATCTTCTCCTTTTCCACATCGCCCAGCTGCATTTTTTTTAGTTCCCTGTACAGGAAGAAATCCCGCAGGATCATCAGTCCAATCCCGGATATTCCGATCAGGATAAGACTTGCAATCAAATATGTGAATCCTGTAATCTTCGCCGGCTGTGCTCCCACTCCGGATCTTGCCATGAAGATTCTGCGGATGATACACAGGATCACACTTCCGATGCAGGCTCCCCCGATCAGCATTCCCAGAATTCCAGCCACAATCTCTGCTCCAAGCACTTCATAAAGTGTAGACTTCCGCATTCCCAGAGTCGAAAATATACTGTAATTTCTCATCCGTTTTCTGAAATATGACAACAGATTCGTGATCATCAGCATCAGCGATGCGATCAGACTCACGATCAGGAATTCCAGCAGAATTGCCGTGATTCCATGCCCCGTCAGTATATTTCCTTCTTTATTAAATGGTGCCAGCATCTGTGCCATTCCGACTCCGGAAAATATCAGCGTCGCCGGAAGCAGGTTCATACTTACGTAAACAATAAAATCTCTTTTTGAACTTTTAAAATTCTTCCACAGGGCCGTATAGAATCCTTTCGGATACTTCCCCGAAAATTCCAGATGCTTTTTCTTTTCTTCTTTGTAATTTTTCTCTCTGGCTTTAACTTCTTCCTGTATCTTTTTCTCTTCCTGCCACGAATCAATCAGCTTCGCACCGATCAAATTGATCACCAGAAGCACTACCAGTAAAAATGGATACACCTGTGACAGCGGATCTGAAAATACTGCCCCATCTGCCCCAAGAAATGATATCATACATCCTGCGATCAGTGACATGATATCCAGAAGCAGTTTATGGTGATTGCTTAAAGCCAGTATTAGATTCACAATTCCTATCACCTGGATTACCAGTACCATTACCAGTTCACAGATGAACAGCATCAGTATCTGAACCATCATCTGTTCATCTGCACCGTCCAGTACTCCCAAAGGCTTCAGACTTTTCTTTATGTAACTCATCCCATCGCCCGAAGCAGCCAATTTTATCAGATATCCCGGCACATTGCATTTCCATGTCCCCATGTTCATCCACGGAAATAATAGCACCGCCTGGATGATCACCTGCATGATCAGCGTGAATATCTTCATTCTCTTTTCCGTCTTATTCATAACTTTTGCCTCTCATTTTTCATACACGCTTATTATCCGAGATCTAACGTCTCTCTTCATATACGCTTACTATCCAAGATCTAACGTCTCTCTCTTTATACCTGCGCCACCACCGGCTTAAATCCCTCCATTCCTACAACCATCACCGGTGCTCCTGCCGGGATCTCCGTTCCTTTCTCAGATCCCTGTACTCTTACTTTCATATGATGTCCACACAGATATCCTTTTCCCTTCCAGTTGATTCTGGTATCTGCCGTTCCGATCTCCCATAAAAGTCTGGTCTCTCTTCTGCTCTGCAAAAGATTCATAAATCCTCTCAGTACCATATTCAGCAGACATGCGATCAATACACAGCAGAGGATTCCTGCATATCCCTTCACCGGGAAGCTCGGAGCAAAACATAATGCCGAGATAAAAAGTACCAGCCCGCTGTTTGCAACGTAACATCCCTGCCCCCAGTCTCTTCCGACTGCATAGAATAAAGCTTTGCCCGTGTATTTCTCCCAGAAGCTCAATCCGATTCCGATATTCCGGTGTATAACTGCCGGGATTTTATTCAGGCCAAGTGCCTCATTCCACAACCATAAAAATGCGTTCGGATCTCTTGCGATAAGATAAGAAATGCACACACATACAATCGGTATACATCCCAGTGCCAGCATCCACAGAAACATATTGGAATCAAACACTTTATGATAGATCTTATCCATTGCTTCACCTGCTTCCTGCGGATCGCCCATCTGGCGGACTGCTTCTTCCTCTGCTTCAACTTCTGTCATCCCTGATTCCATTAATGCGACTTTGCAGTCTTCTATATGCGCTTCATATTCATTTACAATCTCTTTTCTTACAGACGAATCGGTAATCTTCTTCCCAAGTTCTTTCAGATATTCTCTTTCCTTCATATCTAACACCCTCCTTTTCTGCCACCTTCACTGCCTTACCTGTGCTATACGGAATACTGGATCATGCTCGTAACTGCATTGGCATAAGCATTCCATTCTTCGATCATTTTCTCCAGATATTTCTTCCCGTTAGGTGTGATCCGGTAATACTTTCTGAGTTTCCCGTTCGCCTCCTGGTTATAACTTTCCAAATATCCGGACTGTACCATGCTGTGAAGCAGCGGATACAATGTTCCTACCTTTAATTCGAATACATTGTCCGATCTCTTTGAGAGTGTATCGATCATTTCATATCCGTACATATCCTTTTCTGAGATCAATTTGAGAATTAACATTGCGGTATTTCCTGAGACCATATTTTTGTTTACTTTCATAGTGATTGCTCCTTTCTTATATTTGCTTTCATTATATATCGGCTTTCGATAGTTGAGTGTAAAAAAATTTGCTTTCTTCTTGGTTCTATTATATATCGCATCTCGATATATGTCAATATGCAAGAATAAAAAAGAACTAGAAATGCAAACCTGCATTCCCAGTCCCTTTACCTTCTTCTTTCCTACAACAGCTCCGCAAACAATCGCAGGAACAACTGTCCCAGCCGCAGAGTCGCGCTCCGGCCGGACTTATACTTCTCCGTCACTTCCCTGCACTGTTCCAATGTCTGCTCCATATCCCGCCGGATATCCAGCACCGCATCACAATCTGCCATAAAACACCCATTTTCAAAATGATGATAAAGGCTCCGATAATCCAGATTGATCGTGCCGCAAGTCGCCATGCAATCATCTGCTACGCTCATCTTCGCATGACAGAACCCCGGCGTCCACTCATAGATCCTTACACCATCCTGTACCAGATTGTGATAGAACGATCTGGTGATACTGTAGATCAGCTTCTTATCCGGGATTCCCGGTGTGATGATCCGCACATCTACGCCACGCCTGGCCGCCAGCGAAAGTGCATGTGTCATCTCATCCGTGATGATCAGATAAGGAGTCATGAACCAGCAGTATCTGTCCGCTTTGTTGACGATACTGATATAGACATCCTCTCCAACCTGGATTCCGTCTAACGGGCAGTCCGCATACGGTTGGATATATCCCGTCTGCTTTGCCTGATACGGATGCTGTACCAGATATTTTTTCTGTGCCTCTATATCCAGAACATCCACATCGGCCGGAGTCTTCCCGGATGCTTCCCACATTTCCAAAAATGCTGCCGTAAGCGAAGCCACCGCATCTCCTTCCAGCCGGATTCCCGTATCCTTCCATTCCCCGTATGGATGTGTATAGTTAAAATACTCATTTGCCAGATTATAACCGCCTGTGTACCCAACCTTTCCGTCAATCACCGTAATCTTTCTGTGGTCACGGTTATTCAGGAACATATTAAGTCCCGGAAGCAGCGGATTGAATACCCGGCAGGCAATTCCTTTCGCTTCCAGTTTTCTCGCAAAACTCAGATTTACGAATCCGATCGAGCCCATGTCATCATAGAACACCCGGACCTCTACTCCTGCTTTCACCCGTTCTTCCAGCACCGTCTGTATCCTGCTCCATGCATATTCATCCTCAATTGCATGATACTCCATGAAAATGAATTGCTCCGCCTTTGCAAGATCCGTAAGCTGCGCCTCCAGTCCTTTGACCGCTTCGTCAAAATAAGTCACATCCGTATTCTGATACACCGGATAACACGCATTTCTTTCTATATAATTAGAAACATTTCCCGCCTTCGGATCTGACACATTCAGACGTTCCAGCACTTCCTTATTTTCCGGCAAAAGTGGCAGAAGCTTCTCATCAATCCTTTTGTAACGCATCCGCATCTTCCGAGTTCCACCGTTCATACCGATCATAAAATAAAGTGCTACTCCAAGGATCGGAAATGTCAGGATCAGGATGATCCACGGTGTCTTCATCGAGGAAGTCTCATTTCTTCCATATATTTTCAGAACCAGTATGACGGCAAATATTCTGGTCAGATTATCTATGAATACCGCGTATTCATTCAGTCCCTTGAATATTCCAACCAGGAACACCACTTCCAATAATATCGAAAGCACCGTGAACATCAGCCGCTTCACGCCATTTTGTGTCTTTTTCTTTCCTTCCAGTGTATGACTGCTCATCTTCTCACTCTTTTCTTCTATTGTAAATTATGATTATACTAACACGAACGTGTTTCCGGCTCAAGACTTATCCGAAGTTCAATCAGAAATTATTGACCTCAGTTTTCCCGGAAATAAGCAACAAAAAAATCACCATCCCCGCAGCTCGCAGTCTGCAAAAACAGTGATTTAATAGTGCGCGATCAGGGGTTCGAACCCTGGACACCCTGATTAAGAGTCAGGTGCTCTACCAACTGAGCTAATCGCGCATCTTTGGTTGTCTGTATTACGTTCTCCGTAACGACAAGACTTATTATATAATAAGGTTTTTAAAAATGCAAGTACTTTTTTTACTTTTTTTCATATTTTTTTATTTTTCTCATATATTGATATGGGGGTTGAATTTATGAGCCATATTATCCATTATGTTACAACCAATTTCAAAAAAATCTTTCATACTGTCTGTACAGAGATTATCTCCTGCATTCAAGGCACAGCTCTGCATTTTGTCCTGGTCGCTGCCTTTCTCGGAACACTGAATCATTTCCTGTATTTTTTATCCGGGCAGTCTCCAATCGTTGCACTTTTCTGCCCGGTTAATGAATCCGTGTGGGAACATTTGAAACTTTTATATTTTCCTTTTTTATTCGTAAGCATATGGGAATATCTGTCTCTGCATCCGGTTGTTTTACCGTTCTTTTACTGTCGGTATCTGGGTGTGCTTCTCGGAATGTTTTTTACTGTTTCTGTTTTTTACACATATTCCGGGATTCTCGGCCGGAATTTCCTGATCTTAGACATCCTGCTTTTTTATTCCAGTGTAATATTTTCATTTGGAATGTCTGAATATATTTCCGGCAAGACCCGTTCTCCTCACGAGACAGAACCTGGCTTTGTAGTCTCACTCTGGTTGATAACATCATTTTTCTTCTTTGTATTTACATGTTTTCCGCCAGATCTTCCGTTATTCTATTCAGCATAAGTACAACAACCATCAACACATTTCCCTACATATATAATTAATTATTCACACCATGATGTGCAACATAGCTGTTAAGATCCAATGCTTTGAACACATATCCCTGTGACTGATAATATTCAATAATTTTCGGCAGCGCTTCCACAGTTGTATCTTTGGTCTCGGAATCATGTGACAGCAGGATGATATTATTGTCATGGAAACTGGTTGCCTGATCCACAAGCTGTTCCGTTGTTCTCACGGCCCCGTCTCCCGAACTTCCATTCCAGTCATAATATTGATATCCTCTTGCCTGAACCTCCTGCGTAAGCGTTGTCATAATTCCCTTCGTGCAACTTGCAGATATGGTATTCGAAGATCCTCCCGGAAATCTGATAAAACACGGAACATAGCCGATCTCTTCTTTTACAAGCTGTCCAATCTGGTCAAGATCCTGAAAATATGCATCAACAGATGCATACACCTTTGCGTAATCATGAGAATATGTATGCATTCCGATCGTATGTCCCTTATCATAAGCCTTTTTGATCATATCTTTATATTCCGGCATGGCTCCTGTAACAAAAAACGTTGCTTTCGCATTGTATTTATCCAAAATGTCCAGCACCGCCTGCGTATTCTTAGACGGTCCGTCATCCAACGTCAGATAGACAACTTTTTCATCCGATTGTTCTGTTGTACCCACTTTTCTTCCTGGTTGAACTGCAAATTCACTTCTGTCATCTGCCTGATCTTTTTGGCCTTGATTTTCTTTATTGGATGCATCAGTTTCATTCTCATTGATCGTAAGTTTTTTTGCAGTTGCTTTTTTCTTTGATACTGCCTTTTTACTTTCCGTCTCGGCCGTTGTCATCGTTTTACCGGCATTCTTTTTTATAACATGCCCGCCGATTCCCACACCTATAATCACTGCTGCTATGCAGACTGCTGCAATCAGAATCTTTCTCTGTGCACGATCTTTTCGTCTTCTATTTTTTAACTTTTTCCTGCTCATACTTTTTTCCTCTTTAATTTTCAACTTTATTCTCACTTTTAAGTAATTGCTTTTTCTTTTTTACTATCATACCGCTTTTTTCCTTTTTATCAAGCCTTTTCTTGAGACTTTTTCACTACAATGTAGTATTGTAATAAATAGATTATCACTTACAAATGTCGAAAGGAGTTTTTAATATGAGTGAAAATGAAAATAAAGTCTGTCCTGTCAGCTGCAAAATCGAACATCACGCCATGATGTTCGCATTTCTCGCCAAACATGCAATTGAATTATGCGGTGAAGCCGGAAAAGACGCAATCCTTGCCGGAATGACTACCTATGGAAATGAGCGGGGTGCCCGCATGGCGGCAAATGCACTCGCACACGGTGATGAACTGACTACCATGACCAATCAGGCATACGGTGAATGGAAACCAGATTACGCCGGACAAATGGACTTCGGAACGCTTCGCACCGAACCGACACTTCAGACTTACATTGCAAAATGTGCATGGTGTGAAGCATGGAAAAAGCATAACATTACCGAATATGGGAAATATTATTGCATCAATGTAGATAATGCCGTTTACCAGGGTTTCCGTTCCGACTTCGTCTGTACACCGACTGCCACATCTATGAGCTGGGGCGGCAAGCGTTGCGAATTCGACTGGGGACACCCGCTCTCGCAGGAAGAGGTAAAAGAATTGGCTGAGAAAAAGGCCAAACTTGGGACTTCCTGTATGAAAGATTTTAATTTCCACACAGCACATTTAAAATATACCGTCAGTCAGGCTCTGATCCTGAATCTTGGTGAAAAAGGGGAAGAGGCAGTTAAACTTGCGCTTGCTGATTATGTAGATACATTTGGACAGGAATATCTGGATGTACTGAACGGTCTTTATCCGGTTGAATAGAATTTGCTGCTTATTGACATTATTTTTTACTTTTCATATGAGAAAACTATGAAATCTATTTACATCCTGTTTTTCTATGCTAAAATGATAGATAAACACCCGATTCTATGAGGAGGTATCTATATTTTGAATAAACTAACAACCGAACATACACCTGACAATATTATTGCCAGCTGGCTCGACGATCATCAGGAAGAACTTGTACATACTGCCGATTACATTTTCCATCACCCGGAACTTGCATATCAGGAGACACTTTCTTCCAAATGCCTGGCAGATTATCTGGAAAGCCAGGGATTTAAAATAACATGGAAAACAGCCGGTATCGACACCTCATTTACCGCAGTCTGGGGAAGTGGAAAACCACTCCTTGGATTCCTGGCTGAGTACGATGCTCTGGCAGGTGTCGGACACGCCTGCGGACACAACCTGCTTGGAACTGCTGTTGCCGCAGCGGCCTGCGCATTAAAAGCCGATATGGAAGCAACCGATGCTGCCGGAACGATCCGCGTCTACGGCTGCCCGGCCGAAGAGATCATGTCCGGCAAGATCGTGATGAACGATCAGGGAGTCTTTAATGACCTCGATGTTGCTATTACCTGGCATCCATTCGACCGCAACCGTGTCAGCAACGATATCTGGCAGGCACAGGACATTAAGAACTACACATTCCACGGACTTAGTTCCCATGCTGCCAAAGCACCGGAAAAAGGCCGCAGTGCCCTGGATGCCGCCGAACTCATGAATGTAGGCGTCAATTATCTCCGTGAACACGTACCGGGAGATGTCCGTATGCATTATGCCTACATTGATAACGGCCTTCCGGCAAATGTTGTTCCGGATATCGCGAAGACAAATTATTTCATCCGCTCCTACTTACGTTCCCGCACCGAAGATGCAAGCGAACGTGTAGACAACTGCGCAAGAGGTGCCGCTCTTATGACAGACACCACCGTCGATATCGAACTGGTTGCAAGCTGCAGTGAGATGAAAGTTAACCGGGTACTGACAGAATTATATTACGATGCCATGACCCAAGTCCCGACACCGACTTATACACCGGAAGAACTGGATTTCGCAAAGCAGATTACAGAAGAAGCCGGGCTCATCAATGACGGAACACTATTCTCCGGCCTAGAACCGCTTGAAGATGAGCCGGTTCCGATCGCTATCGGCACAGATGCTTCACAGGTCAGCCACACGATTCCGCTGATCACCTTAAGTGCCGCTACGATGTGTAAAGGCACCCCGCTTCATCACTGGGCTGCTGCCAAACAGGCCGGTATGACTATCGGACAGAAAGGTATGCTCTATGTTGCAAGATGTATGGCAGAAGGTACGAAATTATTGATGGAAACACCGGGAAGTATTGAGAAAGCGTGGGAGCTTCATAAGCTGACTCCTTAAAGCTCTGTCACAGTGCAAAAAAGCCCTGGATGGAAAAGCTTTGATGTCCATCGTAGCCGGTGTCACTGTCGAGAGACTCCAGAATATGATCGATGGCACACCTAGAATTTTAAGACTTCTTCCTAACACCCCTGCAATGGTATTCGAAGGTGCATTTGCACTCTGCTCCGACAACGATCTGACAGAGGACGAATTAGAAGCAGCAAAATCTATCTACAGCACGATCGGTGTGGTAGAAATGATTCCGGAGCACCTCTTAGATGCAGCCTGTGGCTTAAGCGGCGGAGGTCCTGCTTATGTAGCTATGTTCATTGAAGCCATGGCTGACGGCGGTGTAAAACAGGGACTCCCGCGTGCAACGGCATACCGCCTTGCAGCACAGACCTGCCTTGGTACTGCAAAGATGATTCTCGAAAAAGGAATCCACCCGGGCGAGTTAAAAGACATGGTTACATCACCGGGCGGAACAACCATCGAAGGCTGCGAAGCTCTCGAAAAGGCTGGTATGCGTGGTGCTGTAATTGAATGCATCAATGTAAGTACAGAAAAATCCCGTTCATTATAATCATTGTCATTCTATGTCGATTAATGCGATAGAATTATCAGACAAAAGAGGAGTTATCCACAGTTTCCCGTGGATAACTCCTCTTTTGTTGGGGATAACTGGAATTACTCTGCAAAATTTGTCGTTAAAATAAGCCGGGAGATTTTCAGAAATCTACCGGCCTATTTTACATTTTTTCTACATTTTCATCCTCTTTATCACCTTCAACCGTGTAAATTCTTCTCTTTCCTTCTCCTCCAGCGCATTACTGATCGTATGCACCAGATTCGTATACATCGGTATCGTAATATTCTTAAGCGCATTTGCCCGCTTCTGTGTCTTCTTGATATTTGCGGCCAGACGGTACGCCGAGTTTTCCACCTCTGCCAGCTTGATCGTAAGCTCTTTCACTTCCCGGAAGGCTTCTCTTGCGATATCCACCGACTCATGCGTTGTGCTGAACGAATACGTCAGATCATTCTGTTTCGCATCGTACTTAATGTGCGGAATCTCGGTTCCCATGATACTCCTGGTCTGCATCTTCAGAGAGTCTTCAATCGGAACGGTAAATGCCAGCTCCTGAACTTTGCTGATTCCATGTTCGATATTGGCACGCTGCAGGCAGGCGTATGCTTTTGTAAATGTCGCATCGATCTCTTCCTGAATATCTTTTGCTTCATCGATCAGTCCCATCAGCTCTTTCAGAAGAATATTCCGCTTTTTATCCATCAAGTCATACCCCTGACGCGCAAGCATCAGAGAATTCTTCGCAAGCATCAGATTTCCCTTGGTAGGAAATTCTCTCGGATCCATATGCATCCCTCCTACTCTTCTGTCTCCAGCGTATCCCGCGTATCCTTCCAGTACTTCTCAATCAGCTTCGTATCAATACGGTCCAGTTCTTCCTTCGGCAGAAGTCCAAGAAGTTCCCATCCAAGATCCAAAGTCTCCATCATCGTACGGTTCTCCGTCGGTCCCTGCCCGATGTAACGTTTTTCAAATTCTTCACCGAACTTCAGATACTGCTTGTCAATCGGCGACAATTCATCCTCGCCAATAACGGAAGCAAGGTTTCTCGCCTCTCCGACCTTCGCATAAGCGGAGAATAACTGGTTTGCAAGATCCTGATGATCTTCTCTCGTGTATCCTTTTCCGATGCCGTCCTTCATCAGACGCGAAAGCGATGGCAGGATACTGATCGGCGGATAGACTGCCTGACCGTGAAGATTACGGTCCAGTACGATCTGTCCTTCTGTGATATATCCGGTAAGGTCCGGGATCGGATGTGTGATATCATCATTCGGCATCGTCAGGATCGGAAGCTGCGTCACCGAACCATTTGCCCCGTCCACAATACCGGCACGTTCATAGATTGTTGCCAGTTCACTGTATAAATATCCCGGATATCCTTTTCTTGACGGAATCTCACCACGCGAAGACGATACTTCACGCATGGCTTCTGCAAAGGAAGTCATATCCGTCAGGATAACCAAAATATGCATATTTTTCTCAAATGCCAGATACTCTGCTACCGTCAGTGCTACCTTCGGCGTGATCAGACGCTCCACCACCGGGTCATTCGCCAGGTTCAAGAACATACACACATGGTCTGCCACACCGCTTTCCTCGAATGTCTTACGGAAGAATTCCGCCACATCGTGCTTCACACCCATTGCTCCGAATACAACTGCGAACTGTTCATCCGAATTGTCACCAAGCGAAGCCTGCTTGACGATCTGTGCCGCAAGCTGATCATGCGGAAGTCCGTTTCCTGAGAATATCGGAAGCTTCTGCCCGCGGATCAGTGTCGTCAGTCCGTCAATTGCCGAAATTCCGGTACGGATATAGTTTCTCGGGTATTCCCGTCTGACCGGATTCAGCGGAAGTCCGTTTACATCCCGCTTCTCAGCATCTGTGATCGGTCCAAGGCCATCGATTGCTTCCCCGATCCCGTTAAATGTACGGCCCAGCATTTCCTCTGACACGGCAACTTCCATCGGATGTCCCGTAAGCCTCGTGTGGGTATTATCCAGCGACATATTTTCCGTTCCTTCAAATACCTGGATCACAGCCTTATCTTCATCCAACTCCACGATACGTCCCATTTTCCTCGTATCATGATCTACAATAAATTCCACGATCTCATCGTAAAATGCATTTTCCACGCCTTCCAGTACGACGAGAGGGCCATTAATGCTGCTCAGTCCAAGATATTCTATTGCCATCTTACGTCCCTCCCTTTACGCATTTTTCTCGATGACGCGGTTATAAAAGTCATCAATATCCAGTTTATACAGATCCAGTAACTGCAGATTGTCATTCGGCACATCATACTTGATCGCAATGACCTTCTCAAATATACCTTCTGCCTTCAGCACCGACATCGGCATCCCCATCGCCACCAGTTTCCGGCTCGTCTTATACAGATACAGAATAACATCCATCATCTTGAACTGCTTCTCAAGTGATACACACGTATCATCCTTATGAAATGCATTCTGCTGCAGGAATCCCAGACGAATCACCTTCGCAATCTCCAGGATCAGCTTCTGGTCATCCGGAAGCACATCCCCGCCGATCAGTTTTACAATCTCCATCAGGCTGCTCTCCTGGTTCAGGATCGCCATCAGACGGTTCCGGTAATCAACGAATTTCGGCGATACATGATCCGAATACCAGCCGCTTAAGTCGTTCAGGTATTCACTGTAACTTGTCAGCCAGTGGATCGCAGGGAAATGTCTCGCATACGCCAGTGATTTGTCCAGTCCCCAGAAACAGCGCACGAAACGCTTCGTATTCTGCGTAACCGGTTCAGAGAAATCTCCTCCCTGCGGAGATACCGCTCCGATGATAGAGACCGATCCTGTCGCACCATTTAACGTCTGCATCATACCGGCTCTTTCATAGAATGCCGACAGTCTCGATGCCAGATACGCCGGGAATCCTTCCTCCGCCGGCATCTCTTCCAGTCGTCCCGAAAGCTCTCGCAGTGCCTCTGCCCATCTGGATGTCGAATCCGCCATGATCGCCACATCATACCCCATGTCACGGTAATATTCCGCCAGTGTCAGTCCGGTATAAATGGACGCCTCACGGGCAGCTACCGGCATGTTCGATGTATTGGCGATCAGCGTCGTTCTGTCCATCAATGGATTGCCCGATTTCGGATCGACCAGCTCCGAAAACTCTTCCAGAACCTGTGTCATCTCATTTCCACGCTCGCCGCATCCGATATATATGATAATATCCGCATCCGACCATTTTGCGATCTGATGCTGGGTCATCGTCTTACCCGTTCCGAATCCTCCCGGGATCGCAGCCGTTCCACCTTTTGCAATCGGGAACATCGTATCCAGAATTCGCTGTCCTGTTACCAGCGGCACACTTGCCGGGAATCTCCGGTTCACCGGTCTCGGTACACGGATCGGCCAGTGCTGTGTCATCGAAAGTTCTCGTTTTTCTCCATTGAACAGTTCAATCGTAACCAGCGTCTCATCAATCGTATATTCACCATCCGGAACCACCGATACAACAGTCCCTTCTACTCCCGGCGGAACCATGCATTTGTGCACGATAGCCCGCGTCTCCGGCACTTCCGCAATGATCGTTCCACCCTGTACCATATCGCCTTCAGCCACTGTGATATGCGTCTCCCAGAGTTTCTGACGGTCCAGTGCGTCCACACTGACACCACGGG